>Ga0102924_1001046_pt1 | contig 32626 bp, 27 predicted proteins | sample PaiPotPPM11metaG_FD_80116 | JGI IMG/M metagenome (GOLD analysis project Ga0102924, IMG submission 80116) | Iron sulfur acid spring bacterial and archeal communities from Banff, Canada, to study Microbial Dark Matter (Phase II) - Paint Pots PPM... ...
CGCATCAACCTCGAACAGGTCGGCGCCCACTACGCCATCAGCTCCATCTTCCGCAGCTACCCCGACGACGCCGAGCTCTTCTGCTACGACGTCCACCGCATCGCGCAGGAGTCGTTCGTCTCCGGCCGCGGCAAAGTCGCCATCGGCTGCGCCACCCTCCGCTCCCGCATCACCGAGGAGTCCGAGGAATTCTGCTACGCCGTCCTCCACCTCGGCGATCAGAACCTCTCCGCCGCCGTCCGCCGCCACTCCGCCAGCAACCCCGACGACCGCGCCGAATTCGCCGCCTTCACCGCCGACGTCCGCACCGCCATCCGCAACGCCAACCTGCCCGAAGTCATCCGCGTCATCGACCGCTTCTTCGGCACCCTGGCCTACTCGCTCACCTCACTCTTCGCCGACGAACAGCACCGCATCCTGCGCACCATCCTCGACCGCACCCTGGCCGAGATGGAAGACTCCCTGCGCAAAATCTACGAGGACCACACCTCGCTGCTCCGCTTCCTCACCGAATCCGGCATGGCCGCCCCGCCCGCGCTCGCCCTCGCCGCCAACTTCGCCATCAACGCCAGCCTGCGCCGCGCCATCGAAGCCGACACCTTCGACCCCGCCGAAATCCAGACCCTGCTCGCGCGCGCCGCCGCCGACCAGATCACCGTCGACACCGCCGTCCTCAGCTTCGCCGCCGGCGAACGCATGAAACGCGCCATGGTCGCACTCGAGTCCGCCGTCGCCGCCGAGCGCAACGTCCTGCCCATCCTGCAGACCGCGCTCGCCATCGCCACCGCCCTGCGCACCCTGCCCTTCGACGTCAACCTCTGGCAGGCCCAGAACATCTGGAACGACCTCTACCGCCGCACCGACCGCAACTACGGCTCCCCGGAGATCAAGCTCGCCTTTAAGAAACTCGGCAACGCCCTCTACATCGCCGTCGACCAGCTCGTCATCGAAGAAGGCGTCACCGCCTTCTAGCACAGCCCCGCCTCACCCACCCCCCAGAATTGTCATCCTGAGCGAAGGTTCTCGCCCGCGAGAACCGCAGTCGAAGGACCTGCGGTTCTTTTCGCAGCGCCAAAACCGCCAAAACCTTTCTGCCAACTCAACGCCCTTCTCGTAGTCCGCAGCTTTCCAGACTTACGCTGTCTACCGCCGCGGCCCCGTTTTCTAGCTCCCCATTGCCCAACGAAACGATTTCGCAGAGAAAACAGCACAAAACTGTCCATTTCCCCAACAAAAAATCATTGACAAAGAATCCAGCCTAAGTCACTGTATCTACATATCCACTCCAGACCGTGCGTAATCTGTCGTAATTTATAAGGCCTCTTGCCCAGCGCAGGGCCGGCAGCACGTTCCCATCGAAGCCTGTATCGGGATGCACCCACCTCCCGGGCAGGACTCAACGTTCCCGCATTCGATGAAAAGACAATTTTGAGGAGGCACCCCTTGTTGAAATCCACCACTCGTTCCCGCATCGCTCTCTGTCTGGCCCTCGTACTCACCTTCGCCGTCTCGGCCACCGCCCAGCAAGCCACCACCGGTAACATCAGCGGCACCATCACAGATTCCTCCGGCGCCGTGATCAAAGGCGCCACCGTCACGCTGACCAACACCGACCGCGGAGAGGTCGTTCGCACCCTGACCACCACCTCCGCCGGCTACTACACCGCCACCTCGATCCCGCTGGGCACCTACACCATCAACGTCACCAACGCCGGATTCAAGACCGAGGCCGTCACCGGTCTCGTCCTGCACGCCGAGGACAGCCTCACTGTCAATCGCACCCTGGTGCCCGGCGCTGTCACCGAGGTCGTCTCCGTCACCGCCGCCTCTGCCCAGCTTGATCTCTCCGACGCCACCTCCGCTGGCCTCATCAATTCGAACCAGATCAATGAACTCACCATGGTCTCGCGTAACTACGAAAGCCTGATGACCCTGCAGCCCGGCGTCGCCTACGGAGGCGCGACCGACGTGCTCCAGCGCGGACCCGTCGGCGTCAACGGCGCCTCCAGCGTCGTCAACTTCTCCGTCAACGGCGGCCGCAGCACCTCCAACAACTGGACCATCGACGGCGCGGACAACCTCGATCGCGGCGCCAACCTGACCCTCTACGTCTATCCCAGCCCCGACGCCATCGGCGAGTTCAAGACTCTGCGCGGACAGTACAGCGCACAGTTCGGCCGCGATGCCTCCGGCCAGGTCGACGTCGTCACCAAGTCCGGCACCAACTCCTTCCACGGCACCGGCTACGAATACTTCCGCAATGACTACCTCGACGCCGCCGGCTACCTCAACGACCAGCTCGGCAACAAGATATCCAAGTACCGCTACAACGACTTCGGCTTCAGCATCGGCGGCCCCGTCTGGATCCCCAAAATCTACAACGGCAAAGACAAGACCTTCTTCTTCGTCTCTGAAAACTGGCTGAAGGAGATCACCTACTCGTCCTCGAGCCAGGCCCTCGTCCCCACCTCGGAAGAGCGAACCGGCGACTTCTCCAACGACTGGTACCTCACCAGCGCCACCGCCAGCCCGGCCAATACCTGGGTGCAGGGGCCCGTCAATGTTTGCACCGCCTTTACCTACAACCCCGCCACCCAGCTCAATACCTGCACCGCCACCGGCAACAAGGTCACCAACATCTCGCCCGCTGCGCAGGAATACCTCAAGGACATCTACAGCATCATCCCAGTGCCCAACGAGCAGTATGACTTCGCCCATGGCCTCGATCCCCACACCATCATCAACAACATCCCCAACCGGTACCCGAACCTCGACACCGTCGTCCGCGTCGACCAGCAGGTCGGTCAGAAGCTGAACTTCATGTACCGCTACATCCACGACACCTTCCCCGACTTCATCGGCTCTGGCACCTTCGTCGCCGTGCCCATCCCCGGCCTCTCCGGCACCATATCTAAGAATCCCGGCACCCAGCACCTCGCCAAGGGCACCTGGACGCCGTCCTCCAACACGGTGGTCAACATCGGCTACGCCTATTCCAACGGATCGATCAACACCGTGCCGCAGGGCGCCTTGCTGTCCTCCGCTTCGCCGGATATCAAGATCCCGCTGCCCTACGCCAACGTCGTCAATATCGTCCCCACCGTCGCCGTCCAGAACATGACCACCCTCGGCGGCAGCGCCGTCTACAACGACCACGGCATCAACCACGAGGCGTTTGGCGATTACAGCAAGGTCATCCACAATCACTCGCTCATCGCCGGCTTCTCCTATAACCACTACGAAAAGACCGAGAACAGCACCTCCAGCGGCAACCAGGGCTCCTTCGGCTTCCTCGGAGACGTCGGCTTCACCACCGTGACTCCGCCCGCCGCTTCCGGCCAGTCCGCCTCGGTCAACGAGGATCAGGCCTTCGCCAACCTCCTCACCGGCAACGCCAACAACGGCTTCTCCCAGCAGAACCGCAACCCCACCGTCGATATCAACCAGAACATCTACGGTGCCTTCCTGGAAGACAACTGGAAGGTCACCCCGCGCCTGACCGCCAACATCGGTGTCCGCTACGACTACGTCGGCGCGCCCACGGATGCCTCCGGCTTCCTGAGCAACTTCGACCCCGGCACCTACTCAGCCTCGCTCGCTCCGACCATCGCCTCCAGCGGCCTCATCTGCTTCACCTCTCCCTGCAGCCAGGCCGGAAGCAACGCGGGCCTCTCCACCTCCGCCAATGGCAACGCGGACTACAACGGCCCCAACTATCTCAACGGCCTCATCTTCGGAACACCAAACGCTGCCAATAACAATCAGAAATCGCCCTTCGGCAAGGCCGGCACCCAGATGCAGAAGACCGGAATCGGCCCCCGAGTCGGCTTCGCCTACGACGTCTTCGGCGACGGTAAAACCGCCCTCCGCGGCGGCTACGGCTGGGCCTATGACGAGCTCGAAGTCAGCTATTGGGAAACCACCGACTTCGGCAACCCGCCCGCCGTGGTCTCCTACTCACAAACCAACGCGGTGCTCGATACCCCCGCGGGCGGCGCAGTCGCCAACGCCCCCTCCACGACGCCCGGCCGCGTCCAGGCCGTCCCCCTCTACGCCGCAACCCCCTACATCCAGCAGTACTCCCTGGACGTCCAGCAGCAATTCGCGCCCTCGCTGCTGATGGATCTCGGTTACTTCGGCACCCACGGCACCCACCTGGCCGGTGCGGAAGAAATCAATCAGCCGCTTCCCGGCGCCTGGCGCGGAGTGGTCAATCCGGAAACGGCGCTCTCCAGCTGCTACATCGGCACGTCCGCTACTCCCGCATTCCTCTCCAGCACCTGCGATCGTGTCCTCAACCAGATCAAGCCCTACCTGGGCTACTTCGCGATCGATGCCATGCGCACCATCTTCAGCTCCAACTACAGCGCACTCCAACTCAAAGTAACCAAGAAGTGGTCGGGCAAGAGCTACATCGACGGCAACTTCACCTGGTCGCGTGACCTCACCAACTCACCCGCCGACTACTCCGGTTTCATTCAGAACATCTACAACGTCAACGCCGACTACGGCCGTGCCTCCGACGACCGCAAGTTGCTCCTCACCCTCGACGGCGTCTACGAGCTGCCCTGGTTCCGCGATCAGAAGGACCTCAAGGGCCGTTTGATCGGCGGCTGGGAAATCTCTGGCATCTACACCGCCGTCTCCGGTCTCCCGATTACCGTCGGCGCCAGCGGTGGCTCGTCGATCGTCAACCAGGGCAACTTCACCAGCCTGCCCGCCCCCAACAACCCCACCAACATCGTCAACGACAACGTCGGCCTCAGCGTTCTCGGCAACACCAACGCCGGCCTCCGTGTGAACCAGATCGGCGACCCGCAAAGTGGAAGCCCCACCCAGGCCCTGCACACGAGCAAGAAGTATGAGCAGCGCACCAACCCCTACTTCAATACCGCCGCCTTCCAGGCGCAGGACCCCAACAGCAACGTACCCGGCACGGCGAAGCGCGGCACCATCCAGGGTCCCGGCTACAACGTCGCCGACCTTGGCATCTTCCGCAACTTCCGCATCTGGGAGAAGATGACCTTCCAGTTCCGCGGCGAAGCCTTCAACGTAGCCAACCACACCAACATCCAGACCATCGGAACCACTTCCACCTCGTCGACCTTCGGTCAGATCACCGGTTACCGCGACGCCCGCATCCTCCAACTCGGGGGCAGGTTCGAGTTCTAACCCGTCTCCTCATCCCAACCGGGTGCCCCATGTTCGACGCACGCTTCATCGCGTCGAACATGGGGTTACCTTTTGCCCTCCAAAAGACGTGTCATCCTGAGCGAAGGCGTCGCAGACGCCGCAGCCGAAGGACCTGCAGCTGATCCAGCACGGCCGCAGCTCCCGAACCTTTTCTCCCCGCAATCCCGCCTTCGTTTCTCGACCCAACCCTTAAGCTTCCTGCCGCAACTCCCCCCGCGCGCGCTCATCCAGCAGGAACCGCAGCCGTCCCGCCTCCATCCGCACCCGCAAACCATGGTAGAGCGCGAGGTACACCAATCCCACCGCCGCCGCCGCAATCCCGGACGCCGCGCCAATCCCCATCGCCCACCTCGGCCCGTACTTATCTGCCACCCAGCCCACAATCGGCGCGCCCACCGGCGTCCCGCCCATCGCAATCGCCAGCAGGATCGCAATCACCCGCCCGCGCATCGCCGGCTCGGTCGAGAGCTGTACCGTGCTCACCACCGTCGTCGTAAACGTCTGCGCCGACGCGCCCACCAGCACCAGCGCAAGGCCATACAGCCCGTAATTCGGCATCACCGCCGCCAGCCCGCAGCCGCACCCGAAAATCGCAGCGCCCGCGTGCAGCAGCGTCAGCCGCGGACGTTCCCGTCGCGCCGCCAGCAGCGCCCCGGCAATCGACCCCAGCGCCATCATCGACGTCAGCGCCCCATACTGGCTCGCCCCCTGGTGAAACACCGTCACCGACATCGTCGCAATGAAGATCGGAAAGTTCAGCCCGAACGTACCCACCAGAAACATCATCAACATCATGGCCTGCAGATCCGGCCGCCGCCAGATATAGCGGAAGCCCTCGGCAAAGCTCAGCGCGGTGTGCTCCGCCCCCTGCGTCCGATGCAGCTCGTCCACCCGCAGCATACTCAGCGAGCCCAGCACCGCGGCAAACGACGCCGCATTGATCAGGAACACCCACCCCGACCCCACCGCCGCGATCAGCACACCCGCCACCGCCGGCCCAATCATCCGCGCAACGTTGAACGAAGTGGAATTCAGCGCCACCGCGTTCGACAGGTGCTCTTCGCCCACCAGTTCCGCAACGAAAGTCTGCCGCGCCGGCGAGTCGAACGCCGAGGCGCATCCCAGCAGCCCGGCAAACACGTATACATGCCACAACTGCACCAGCCCTGCGATCGTCAGCGCTCCCAGCCCCAGCGCCAGCACTCCCATCGCCGCCTGCGTCGCGAACAGCAGCTTGCGCCGGTCCAGGCGATCGGTCGCATATCCCGTCAGCGGCAGCAGCGCAACCTGCGGCGCAAACTGCAGCGCCGTCACCACGCCCACCGCGGTCGCATTGTGATGCGTCAGCTGGGTCAGGACCAGCCAGTCCTGCGCTACCCGCTGCATCCACGTCCCCACGTTGGAGACAATGGCTCCGCTGGCCCACATCCTGTAGTTGAACCCGCGCAGCGATCGAAACGTGTACGTCACTCTGCCTCTTGCTGACCCTGCGGAGAAACTGCGCCGTACAACCATCCAAGCGTGGCCCCGACCTCAAACTTCACCGCTGGAACGCTCACTCCAGAAACTACACCGTGCTTCATCGAAGCCGTCTCCTCGCCGAACAACAGGACTATTGCCTATCCGACAAATCAGAACACATCCCGTAACCCGTTTGGAATACCCCCTTAGTGCATCGTGCTTCCCCTGATAACAAGTTTTTTTCCGGCACATCCCTTCAGCCGACCTACCCCGCAGCCCCGTCATCCTGAGCGGAGGCGTCGTAGACGCCGCAGTCGAAGAGCCTGTCCTGAGCCTGCCACCCACCCAATCACCACACCCTCCCGAACCCTTCAGCCGCCCCGGCCAGTCAAGAATCTTGTCAAGTTTTAGACCAGTAAATGACTGATCTAAAATGACATAAAGTTGTCCCGTGAGTTATGCCCCGGGGTTTCTCCATTTAACTAACTGCTTTGTAGTCTGACATTTACGAGTAATTAAACGCTAACCCCTTTGCCCAGACGATCTTAGCAGCAAGCCGTCTCGAATCTGACACTTGCAGACACCACCACCGCGTATCTACTCCATCGAAAGGAGTTCTCCGCAAGATCACATAGGGGGTCTGGTACCTGGCACCTGGCACCTGGCACCTGGCACCTAGACTTCAGCTTCTCCAGTGCAGCTTTACCGGCCCGTCCATCGGGTGCTCGCCGGTCCCGCGCAGCCGAGCCTGTTTCAGCGCGAAGTACCACTTCGCCGGCTTGTCCGCGTCATCGATCAGCATCAGCGCCGGCCCATACCGCAACCCAACGGCCTGCTCCACCATGGTCTGCTGGTCCTGCCCGACGAAGATGCCGCCGAAGAATTTCAGGATCGGCGTGAACAGCGGAAACCAGCCCAGCACGTTCCACGCCCCGGCAACATCGATCCGGCACGTCGATGGCGTCACCGGCGTCACCGTGGTCAGCGTGGCGAACCACTTGTCGCCGCTGCGAATCGTCTCGTAGCGCCGGTTCGGCAGCACAAAGTCGATCGTCGTCGTCACCGGCCCATGCGCGCCCAGGATCTTGTACGGCAGGCTGTTGCTGGAGGGCGCGTGCGACGCCATGCGAAACCCGGCGTTGCGCCCGTGATGCTCGGCGTCGAAGAGAGGCTCGAACAGCTTCTCCTTCGCGTGAATGCTGCCCTTCGACCGCCACCACCACGACTGGTGCACAAACGGCCCATGCGCCGGGTCCATCAGCCCGATGATGCCGTGGTCGACGTTGCACGGCAGCTCCGCCGTCAGGTGCGCCGTCTTGTACCGTGCCGAGAACTTCGGCACCTCCGGCACCGCCGGCAACTCACCGCTCACGCGGCCCGAACCCGGCTCCGGAACGTAGACCCACGCGTACCCGTCGCGCTCCACGCACGCATACGCGCCGGCAAAGATCTTCGTGGCGTCGAGCGTATCGGCGTCGGTCAGCGACGGAATCAGCCGGCACTGTCCCGAACACGGCTCGAACTCCCAGCCGTGGTACTTGCAGGTCACCCGCTCGCCGTCGAACCAGCCGGCAGAAAGAGGAATTCCGCGATGAGGACAAAGATCGCGCATCGCAAACAAGCTGCCGTCGTTCTTCCGCCCCAGCAGCAGCGGATGCCCCAGCAGCAGCGCGGTCTTCGTCTTGCCCTTCTGCAACTGGTCGGCCCGCAGCGCCGGGTACCAATCGCCGAAGATCAGCTCCGCCGACGGCCCGGGCGCCGCCGCAATGTCCACCCACTCACTCACGCACGCTCCACGAAAGGCCTAACACGTTTGCTTTCTACTATAGTCGCGGTATGCCGCACGCAAGCCCGCCGAAGCGCCCGCTCTCGACCACGCTCCTGCTCGTCGCGCTCTGGATCGTCTTCTACGCGAGCTTCACGCTCTTCCATCCCGCGCTGCTCGACGACGCCGACTCGGTCCACGCCGAAGTCGCCCGCGAGATGCTGCTCCGCCACGACTGGGTCACGCTATACGCCAACGGCATCCGCTACCTCGAGAAGGCGCCGCTGCTCTACTGGTCGATGGCCACGTCGATGGGTGTCGCACAGCTTCTCGGCCACACCTCCGCAAAGTGCCTGGCCGTCGCCGCTCGCGTCCCGCTTGCGCTCACGGTCCTCGCGCTCGCCTTTGCGGTCGAAGCCTTCGCCCGCCGGGCGTTTCGCAGTCCGAAAGCAGGCCTCTACGCCGCGCTCATCCTGCTCTCGTCACCGGGCATCTTCCTCTTCACCCGCATCCTGCTGCCCGACGCGATGCTCTGTCTCTGGCTCACGCTCGCGATGCTCGCCTTCTGGGTGACGGAGCAGGAAATAACGAACGGAGAACAAGCCTCGACCGTATTCACGCGCGCGAGCGCGTCGAGAACGGCACGAAGTGCCTTCGCTGCCTGTTGCGCCCTCGGAGTCCTCACCAAGGGCCTCATCGGCGTCGTCTTCCCGCTCGCGATCGTCGCGATCTACCTGCTGCTCACGCGCGGCCTCCGCGGCACGCTCAACCGCATCCTCGAACTGCATCCGTTCTCGTCCACCGCGGTCTTCCTCGCGATCGCCGCGCCGTGGCATCTCCTCGCTGCCTGGGCGAACCTGGGGCGCGGCCATCCTGGCGACCTCACCTTCGCGAACGGTCACTGGCAAGTCCCGCTGCCCACCGACGGCAACGTCCACGGCTGGGCCTGGTTCTACTTCGTCAACGAGCAGGTCCTCCGCTACCTCAACCTCCGCGTCCCCCGCGACTACGACACGGTCCCGCTGTGGCTCTTCTGGGGCCTCCTCCTCATCTGGCTCATGCCCTGGTCCGCATTTATGTTCAAGGCGATCGCGAACGCGATGCGAGTCGCTACGAAGTCGATCCGGATGCGCCAGCCTCAGGCAAATATCGAGGAACGCCCGGACGCCACGGTCGCCCATGAGACGAGCGCCAACGGCGCGCCGATATACCAGCCTGGGGCGAAGCCCCAGGAAAACGTCGAGGATAAAGACCCGAGGGCTGAAGGCCCGACCTATCTACTCCTCATTCTCTGGGCCGCGCTGCCGCTGCTCTTCTTTAGCTTCTCCACGCGGCAGGAGTACTACGTCCTTCCGTCGCTGCCTCCAATAGCACTGTTGATCGCTGCCTGGCTGGCGCATCAGGCGCCGACGAAACCTCGTGCGCAAGCTCATCGGGATGTGGCGGCCCGATGTGCAGGAGCATTGGCAATGATTGGTGTATGCGTAGCAATTGCCTGTGTCTGGTTGATTCTTCACGGGCAAAAGCCCGCTCCCGACACCGATCTTGCCGCGCTCCTACAGCAAAACCCCGCAGACTATGCGCTATCGATGGGGCATTTTCTGGACCTCAATGCCCGCGCTATGGGATTGTTCCGCCTGCCGCTTGCGCTGACGGCAATCAGCTTCGGCGCTGCATTCGCGATTGCCTTTGTATTGAGGAGGTTCACGTCCTTCGCGTTCATTCCGATCCTCATATTCGTTCGTATCCGGAAACGGAGATTCGATGGCGGCCGCATCCGAAACCATATTCACGCTGCGAATCTAGTCACTGCCGCCGGAGCCTTCGGCTTTCTCCTCGCCGCGCACCTCGGCCTGCAGACCTTCGCGCCGGTGCTCAGCTCGCAGCAACTCGCCGCGGCCATCGCGCCGCAGGTGCAGGTGGACGACCTCATCGTCGTCCACCAGGAGTACGAGTACGGCTCGACCCTCGGCTTCTATCTCCGGCGTCCCACGTACCGTTTTTTGGCCGCACGCCTCAGCCCGCCGCAGACCACCGCGCCCGCCGACAACGACCACGCCGAAGTCGCGCTCCGGCCCATCGCCGTCAACCCGATCCACATCCTCACCGACGCCAGCTACAACGGCACCGCCAACTATGGCCGCAGTTCGAACCTCTGGTACGGCAGCTTCTTCCCCGACGCGCCACACATCTTCGAAACGCCCGCGACGCTCGCCCTGAAATGGCGCGGCGCGCAGCGCATCTTCCTCTGGCAGGACCTCGCCGCGCAGCCCAGCCCGCTGCCCGCGCAGCTCTCACCCATCTACGTCGTCGCAAAATCCGGCGGCAAAGAAATCATCAGCAACCAACCGAACCAGCGATGACCGCCTTGCGTAACTTCTCTATTCCGCCTGCTGTGAGGTTCACGATGCGCTTCCGCCTGCAACATCTCCTGCTCGCCGCCGCCCTTGCCACAGCACCTACACTCGCCCAAAACACAGGAGCAACGCCCGTGAAACCGATGGCCGCCGACGCACACCCATCCTTCGCGGTCGCCACCATCAAGCCGCACGACCCCAACTATCCGCGGCGTCAGGGTTGGAACTTCGGAGGTGACCGCGTCAGCATCCAAAACCAGAGCATCGCCACCATGATGATGTTCGCTTACTCCATCGATCCCCACCAGATCGTCGACGCGCCCGACTGGGCATTGCGCGACCGCTGGGACGTCGAGGGCACGACGGATACGCCCGGCGAGCCGAATCTCCACCAGATGCAGGAGATGATTCAGAAGGCGCTCTCCGAACGGTTCGGGCTGCTCTTCCATCGCCAAAAGAGGCCGCTGCCCGTCTATGCGATCCAGATCGCCAAAGGAGGCACGAAGCTTACGCCCGCAGCCCACCCCGAGCACGAAGCCGGGCAGCGCGCGAACGGCCAAGGCACTGAGATGACCGCCATCTACTCCAGCGCAACGATACAAGACTTCATCCTCGGCGAGCAGTTTTTCCTCGACCGTCCCCTGATCGACCAGACCGGCCTCAAAGGCAAGTACGACATCACCCTCCGCTATACTCACGACGAGGCAAACGCCGCCGACCCCAACGCGCCGCCCGGCCTCTTTACCGCCATCCAGGAACAGCTCGGGTTGAAGCTGACACCGGTTAAGGTCCCTGTCGACGTCTTCGTCATCGATCACGTCGAGCAGCCGTCGGCGAACTAACGACTTAACACCGATGACACCGATTGATCCGATCAAAGCAACGTAGGATCAATGGCAAAAACCGGTTCCCATCGGTGTCATCAGTGTCATGCCATACTTCATAATGCCCGCGCGATGCGGCCGTTCTCCAGCGTGAAGTGTTCGCCGCGCCAGACCACGGTGTGCGACGCGAAGCTCCACGCCCAGAAGCCGAGGCCGAAGAAGTCGCGCAGCGGCAGCAGCCAGATATCGCGCAGCACCTGGCCATCGCGCAGCACGCCGACGCCCACCGTCAGCGCGACCGACACGCGCGCCAGCAGCACCAGGCTCAGCAGCGTGAAGCTCCACAGCGCGAAGCCGGACGCAATGCAGTTCAGCACCGCCCACGGAATGCAGTAGGTGATGCCCAGACCCACGTAGCCCCAGCGCCGCGAATCCCGCGTGGATCGCGCCCAGCGCAACTGGTGGTCCCAGAAGCCGCGGAAGTTATACGCAGGCACGGTCGTCTCCACCGTCTCACCGCACAGTTCGACGCGGTAGCCTGCGCGCGCAATCCGCACGCCGATCTCGTAGTCGTCGGCCAGATAATCCACCAGCGGCTCCAGGCCGCCCGCGCGCGTCAGCGCCTCGCGCGACACCGCCAGCGTCGAGCCGAGGCCGAAGCGGATGCCGCCCTCGATCTTGCGCGCCGTCAGCACGCCGGGCAGAAAATCCGTGGAGATGCCGAGCGCCTCCAGTCGCGCCCACAGCGTCAGCGCTTCGCCGTCGGCTGCGGTGCGGCCCAGGTACGGCGCGGTCACCATGCCGACGGGTGCCCCATCGCTGGGTGCCCCACTCAAGCTCTGCTTGGGTGGGCTCGCGAAGCAGCCCATGACGCGCGTCAGGTAGTGCGGCGAGACGCGGATGTCGCTGTCGTTGATCAGGATGTAGGGGTACTTCGCCTGGCGCAGCATCTGGATCAGGTTGCTCACCTTGCCCGAAGTGCCCAGCCGCTCCGGGCACTCGATCAGCCGGATTGCGCAGTCAGGGAACTCCGCACGCAGCCGCTCGATCTCCGCCACCGCGGGATCGTTCAGGCTGCTGACGCCAAACAGAATTTCGAAGTTGCCCGCGTACTGCTGCCGGCAATGGCTGACAAAACCGGCGTGCATGTGCGAGTCCACGCCCTTGACCGGCTTCAGGATGCTGACGTCCGGCGCGAAGCTCGGCTGACCGTTGCCGGCGGCGGCAATCCGGCGGCAGTACCGCTCAAAGTCGCGCGCTCCCAACAGCGCCAGCAGCATGTAAACCAGACCGCCCACCGTCAGTAGCGTTGTGAGCCCCTCTACCAACGTCGCCATCTCTATAGTCTACCGAAGCACTTCGTGCGGTGCTCGACGCGGCACTTCGTGCGGGCTCGACGCGCTCGCGCGCGTGAAAGGCCTACTCGTACTCTAGCGCCTCGATTCGAACCAGCCGCTGTCCCGGACCAGCTATTCTCCGCCGCAGACTGTGGCTTATCATGCCTGAAGGATCCGGATGACTCTTACCTTTGACCACTACGCAATCTTCGTCGACGATCTGGCGCGCAGCGTCGAGTTCTATCGCGATGTCCTCGGGCTCGAGGAAATCCCCGATCCGTTCCGCGACGGCCGCCACGTGTGGTTCCGCATTGCCGGCAACCTGCAGTTGCACATCATCACGCCCCGGCAAGGCGAAACCCGGCCCACTGCCGACGTGCACTTCGCCTTCAGCGTAGCGTCGCTCAGCGAATTCATCGCTCACCTGGAGGCCCAGGGCGTGCCGTACGGCGATGACGACCAGCGGCCCAACGGCAAAACCCGCATGCGCCCCGACGGCATTCCGCAGATCTACTTCCAGGACCCCGACGGCCACTGGCTCGAAGTAAACGAAGCAAAGTATTAGGAACCGTACGCGTACACGCTACTCGTAGCGCAGCGCCTCGATGGGGTCCAGGTTCGCGGCTTTCCACGCCGGGTAGATGCCGAAGATCAGCCCGATGGCGCACGAACTCAGGAACGCGACCACCACCCACGCCTTCGACAGCAGCGTCGGCAACAGGAAGTTCAGGCCCAACGAAATCCCGCTGCCCAGCACGATGCCGATGACGCCGCCCACCGCGCACAGCGTGATCGCCTCCAGCGTGAACTGCGTCAGGATCGTCTTCTTGGTCGCGCCGATCGCTTTGCGCACGCCGATTTCCCGCGTTCGCTCCGTCACACTTACCAGCATGATGTTCATCACGCCCACGCCGCCCACCAGCAGCGCCACCGTGGACAGCGCAAATAGGAGCGAGAACAATCCCCACGTGATCTCGTCCCACAGCCGCTGCAGCGTATCGGTCCCGAAGATGGAGAAGTTGTCCGGCTTGTCGTTCAGCACCTTCCTCCGCCGCCGCAGCAGCTCGGTCAGTTCGTCCTCGACCAGCGCGCGGTTCTTCGGGTCGTCGTACTTCAGCGTGATCCAGTAGTCCAGCGTCTCCGGATGCATGTTGTGAAACGTGGTCAGCGGGAAAAAAGCCTGGTTGTCCTGCGGATTATCGCCGCCGCCGAACGCCTGCTTCTGCTTGTCCACCACGCCCACCACGGTGAACACCATGCCGGCGGCCTCGATGTCCTTGCCCATCGCGCTCTGTCCCGGGAACAGTTGGCGCGCCGTGTCGTAGCCCAGCACGGTCACATTCGCGGCGCGCGTTTCATCTGTCTCGGTGAAGAAGCGGCCGTCGGCCAGGTTCAGATCGCGCACATCCTTCTGCTCCGGCGCCACCCCGGTCAGGATGGTGTTCTGCATGGTGTTGCCGCCGCCCTTGATCGCGGTGACCCCGATGCGCCCGGGCGCGTTGTTGTCTGTATATTGCAGCGCCGGCGAAACGGCTACCACGTGCGGTAGTTCGCGCATCGCCTGCGAGTCGTCGTAGGTCAGCTGCTTGCGCGTCAGCATCTCCGTCGTCGGCCGCCCGGAAAACGCAGGGAAGCGAAAGACGAACAGGATGTTCGAGCCCAGCGACTGCACCAGACCTTCGACCCGCTGATTCAGCCCGTTCACCACGGAGGAGATGGTGATCACGGTCATCACGCCGATCACGATGCCGAGGATCGTCAGCCCGCTGCGCATCTTGTTCGAGCGCAGCGTCTCCAACGCCATCGTCACCACTTCTTTTAGATCGTCTCTCCGCATAGGTTTTTTCCAGTTGCTAGTTGTCAGTTGTCAGTTGATGTTGTTCGGAAATCCAGGTTGCTCGTCTGCTCTCTCTGGCCAGGTTTACTCTTCGCCCATTTCCCTCCAGCATCGGTTCCAACCAACTAACAACTGGCAACCGGCAACTAACAACTGTTCCTCACAGCTCCGATCTCAGCGCCACGATCGGGTCCAGCTTGGCCGCCTTCCACGCCGGGTACACGCCGAAGAAGATGCCGACCGACACCGCCATCACCAAGCCCAGCAGCACGCTCCACAGCGCGACGACAGAAGGGAATCCCAGCAGCAGCGTTACCACCTGGGCAATCGCGAATCCGCCCAGCAGTCCGAACGCGCCGCCGAGGCCGGCCATCGCGCCGGACTCCACCAGGAACTGCAGCATGATGTCCCGCGCCCGCGCGCCCAGCGCCTTGCGAATGCCGATCTCGCGCGTGCGTTCCGTCACCGAGACCAGCATCATATTCATAATCACAATGCCGCCGACGATCAGCGAGATGCACGCAATGCCGCCGGCGACCGCGCCAAACGACTCCGTCACCACGCTGAAGAAGCCCACCAATGTGTTGTTGATGTCGAGCTCGAACGAGTCAGGCTGCCCTGGCGGATCGTGCCGCCGCGAGCGCATCAGCACGCGTACCTCGTCGCCCGCCTGCTCCAGCACCGGCCCTGCCGACCCGGCCTTCACGTAGATCAACAGGCTCTTCATTGACCCGTAGGTCTTCATGTACGAGGTCAGCGGCACGCCCACCCAGTTGTCCTGCGACTGGCCAAAGGTGCTGCCCTGCTTCTCGGCGACGCCGATCACGGTGTAAGGCTGGCCGTCGACGCGCAGCTCCTGGCCCAGCGGATCGACGCCGGAGAACAGCTGGTCGCGAATGTCGGTCCCGATGATCGCCACCGGCGAAGCGTGCTCGTCGTCCTGCGCCGTCAGCCCGCGCCCCTCGGCCATATCCAGGTTCTGCAGCTGCGGCATCTGCCAGGTATAACCGCGAATGGTGGTGTCGGTGATCGAATGCGTCCCGCGCGTCACCTTCGCCACGGTGGCCTGCTGCGCGCCCAGCGCCACGCAGCGCGTGCAGTTGTCCTCCACGTATTTGTAGTCGTCGTAGGTGATATTTTTGCGGCGCTGGAAGCGCTCGTAGTCCTTGGGGTTCATGATGATGGACGGCATCCGCGACACCGTGAACACGTCCGCGCCATAGCGCGTGAACTTGGTGGTGACATAGGTGTTCGCGCCGTTGATCAGCGTCACCACGGCGATCACGCTGGCCACGCCGATCATGACGCCGAGCAGCGTCAGCACCGTGCGCAGCTTGTTCTGCCACAGCGATTGCAACGCCAGCCAAATTGCTTCCCGGAAGTCCATGCGCTCTCAGAATGATTGTACGCAGGCCCCGCCCAATCCGTTCCGGCCGCACCCGAGGATGTGGTCCTGTCAGCTGGACATCGGATCCCTCGTCCGTCGTCACCTACCTCGGCATCCGGATTGGGTCGGAGGGATGTTACAATACTTACAAGAGTTACACTTGGAGGATGCGTGCCCACAACCGAGTCCACCGTCGTCAGCATGCGTCTTCCGCTGGAAAGTGGCAAGCGCTTGAAGCGCATGGCGAACCGCCATGGCTGGACCGCCAGCGATGCCAGCGCGCGGCTCGTCGAAGAGGGTCTGCGTCGCTCGGAGTTCGGCTTCCTCGACTTTCGCGATTCGCCGGCAGGCCGGCAGGCCTATATCCAGGGCAGCACCCTCGCCGTGTGGGAGATCATGCTGCTGGTCCGCGCCTACAAGAATGATCTGCCCGCCGTGGCCGTACATCTGCGCTGGCCGGCGGTCAAGGTGAAGGCTGCTGTCCATTACGCGGAGGCGTTCCCAGCCGAGATCGACGAAGCGCTGGCCGAGAACGAGGCGGCAGATTTCACCGCGCTGAAGCGCATGCTGCCGCAGGCCGCCGAGTTCAAACCCGGCAAAGCAGCGAAGCGCTGAGATGTTCAAGCTCCTGCTCGATGAGCACATCTCGCCGGACGTGGCGTCGGGGATGCGGCGCCGCAATCGGGCCCTCATTGTTCGCTCGCTGGTCGAGTGGGAGGACGGGAACTTCCTGGGACAGGACGACGCGGCTTGCCTGCAGGAAGCGGGGGTCCAGCGACTGACCCTCGTCACCTACGATCGGCGCACTATCCCGCCGCTGCTCAAAACCTGGGCAGAAGAAGGCCGTCATCATGCCGGCGTCATCTTCGTCGACGAAAAGACAATTTCTCCCGCCGACATTGGCGGACTGGTCCGGACTCTCACCGCACTTGCAAAAGAAGGCGCCCACTGGGACTGGACTGACCGGATCTGCTTTCTGCGGCGCTGATCCTACTTCTTCGGCGCGTACGGCCCGATTGCCGGCTTGCCCTGCGTATCCTTCAGCGGGCCGAGTTCATCGGCTACACCACGGCCAATGGCCACCGCCTCGCTCGCGTTCTGGAAGCAGGTAAAGTCCGGCCGGTCGCGCCACAAGAACGGCCCACACAGCCGCTTGCCGGCGCCGAGCGCCGCGTCGTGCACGATGTTGATCAGCCGCTCATAATCCGGCGATCCCATTTTGTAACCAGAAAAGTTCGCCAGGTCGCCACTCGCTGCAAACACCGCCGTGACGCCGGGAATCGCGGCAATCTCCTTCGCGTCCTGTACCCCTTCAATGGTCTCGATCATCTCGATCAGCACCACGTTCTTGTTGATGGTGTTGCGATACCCGCCGGGAACACTGCCCCACACGTCGGGGTCGAACGCCTGCCCGCCGCCCAGGCTGCGTTTTCCCAGCGGCGGATACATCACCCAGTCGCGAGCGGCGATGCCCTCCGCCGTCGACCGCACCGTAGGGATCACGATGACCAGCGCGCCCGCATCCATCGCGTGCTGAATCTCGCGCTCATCGGTATACGCCACGCGCACGCCGGGCACCGCCTTGGCGTGCGGACACGCCTTCCACATCTTTGCCACCGCGTCCCAGTCGCGCGTGTTGTGCTGCATCTCCATCCAGGTAAAGTCGTAGCCGGAGTTCGCCATCGCGCAATAGGTCTCGGGTGTATCGGTCGAAAACACGGTTCCGCCGGTCACCTTCTCTCCCTTCATCATCTTGATCATCACCGGGTTCCAGATCCCCGCGTCGGGCGCGTCGTACGCCGGCCCATACTTCCACGTCTTCGGATCGAACGGCCCCTGGTTCGTCGCGCCCGCGGGGGCCGTGGCTCGCTGGCCCGAGTCCTTGCCCGCCGGGGCCGCGAGTTGAAGCTGCGCCTGCCCGGGAGTCGGGTTACTCGCGTACGGGTCCGAGTTGGACGACTGCCCCTGCGCTTGCAACCCCATCCACCCGAGAGCCACCACCACCGCCAGAGTCCATCGCCCCATCGCCAATCTCCTCATCGTCTCTGCATTGGACAGGCTTGCCGGCCCGTCGAAAGGACAATACACGAAGGACTGCAGCCCACGATAGAGCCGCCCGGCCGCACAGTTTGCGTGGGCCTTCACGCACTGCTGGACACTCCCGCTTGTCCTTCTCGAGCGCTGCGAAAAACCCACGCACCTCTACACCTCCACCTTTGGCGGAGGTGGCGTCCCCGACGAAGGCAGCGAACTGTACCAGTCGATGCGGCGCGTGAAGTACATCGCCGCCGTTATCGCGACGAAGCTCGCAATCGCTCCTACCAGCAGCGCGTTGTCCTCCAGCCGCAGGAGCAAATAGATCAGCGTATACAGCAGGCTGAAGATGCCTAGCGCGCGGAATCCCTGGAGCCGGCTGACAAACACCCAGCCCGCGTTGGCCGAGAGCAGCGCCACCGTCGCAGCGCCCGCGATCAGGAAGCCCCAGTCGAAGCCGATCCGCTCCGCCAGCGACAGCAGCAACAGGTAGAAGATCAGCTGCGCGCCGCCGACCAAAATGTACTGCGCCGGATGCACGCGCTTGCCCGTCGTCACCTCAAACACGAAGTAGGTGAGGAACAGCAGCGCGAGAAACAGCAGCACATACTTCAGCGACCGGTCCACGGACTGGTACGGGTCGGCCACCTCGACAAACGAAATTCCCAGCGCGGTTGCGTCGAGCCGGCGCGCCACGTCGTCCAGCCCTTCGGCCCGCACTCCGCGCGCGATGAATGGCACCCACCACTCCGCCGTGAAGCCGTTGTCCGTGACCGTGCGATTCACCGGCAGGAAGCCGCCGTCGAACCCCGGGCTCGCCCAGTCCCCCGACGCGGCCACGTGCGTCGTCTTGCCATAAGCCAGCACCGCGATTCGCTGCGCGCCGGAGAACTTTAGCGCGGAGGTCACGCTGAACTGCGCGCCCGGCTTGGCCACGCCGTCCAACCGCGTGCCGAACAGCGTGATCCTCTGCGGACTTTCACCGCCTCCGATGGTCAGATCGGAAGCAATCTGCGCCGGAGCCAGCGTCGCCGTCTTGCCGCCCGTCGTCAGGGTCGCGTCCGCCACAGCGCCGCGCGCGTCGGTGACGCCGACCACGATCTCCGCGCGATCCCAGTCCAGCACCGCGCCCGTCGGCGCCGCGGCCGGCACGCCCGCCAGGTCGAACGTCGCGTCAAACTTCAGGTCCGCCGTGAACACCGGCACCTTGAACAGCGAGCGCTTCCGCTCCTCCGTTGTCGTCTTCACCACGGTATTCGCGTTCGCAGGAAATACCAGGTAAACGCCACGCTCGGTCGTGCCGTTTTTCGTTCGCGGAGGAATGCTGTAGGGCACCGCCAGCGTTGGCCCGAGGAAGGTCTGCTGCCCGCCCACATGCCCGCTGATCTCGCGCACCACGTCCGCCTCGCGCCCGGTTCTCTCGTCCACCAGGCTGCTGACGAAGAATGACGGAATCGTCATCAGCAACGCCAGCGTGCACACGACGATGAGTTTCAGGCCCATGGACCGGGACTTCCGGACGGGCATTGGGAAGCTGGTTTGGAACATCGTAGGTTCGCTCAACTTGGGACTCTCCATTTCTTGGACTTACTTTGCAATGTAAAGTGAAGGCACAAATTTTTTTAGGCGCGTACGGCAGACAACCCACGCAGCAGTGCCGGCGCGGACTCCTTCTCGGCGCCCTTCGCCGCATCGCGCACCACCTGCTCCAGCGTGGCGAGATATTCGAGGTAGCGTTTGCGGCCCGGCCCCGTGATGCGGCAGATGGTCAGCGAACGATTCTTGTCGACGCCCTTCACGATCTCCACCATCTTCGCCCGCTCCAGCACGCGCAGATGCCGGCTCAGGTTCCCATCCGTCAGCGCGCACAGCTGTTTCAGATCGCCGAAGGTCAGCCCTTTGGGATTTGTAACCAAAGAGGTCAACACGCTCAATCGCGCGCGCTCGTGAATCACGCGGTCCAGGCCTTCGTACGCGAAGCGCCCTTCGCTCGCATCTGCAGGAGTCTTCGCCTTAGCCTTCATCGCCGGTCTCCTTTGCGCTGAAGAGGAGAATAGCCGCTACCAGCGCCTGTCCCACGCCGAACGGAATCCCCATCGCCCACGGCGACAGCGCGCGTCCATCGCCAAGCCCCAGCGCACTCAGTCCAGTCAGCAGATACCACACGCCCACCCCAGCCACCGCGCGCGGCAGAAAGCGGCACGACGCAAACACGCCCAGGCTGAAAATCACCTGCCACAATCCCGGCAACATCCACACCGCATCCGGCGCCGCGCGCACCAGCACCACCGTCACCAGCGCGCCCGCTCCCGCCGCCGGCAGAAACTGCTCCACCGCCATGCGAATCATCTCGTCCGCCATGCCCGAGTGCATTCGCCGCGCGCGGTTCAGCGTCTGCAGCGCGATCAGCCCCGCCGACAGCACCGCCGTCGCAAACCACACGCCCAGGTACGCATGCAGGTGATTCGCCGGATCGGGCACCCACAGCATCTGCGCACCCGCCGCGGCCACCGCGAAGATTCCCGTCGTCGCCAGCGTCGCCGGCCCGTAGCCGCGGAACTCGGTGCTCTGCGCCACCTGCCTGCGGATGCTCGAAATGTCGCCCAGCGCTCGGTTCAGATCATGCATGCGGCAACTCACTTTACATTGCAAAGTAACCCCACACACGCCCCTTGTCAACTGCCGCAATCTTGCCAACCCAACCCTCTGCGGAGACACTAGGCCATCAGGAGTCCCTCACGATGCCAGCCGCCGGCTCATGGACAGGGCACATTCGCGCTGTCCTCTACGGAATTCAGTTCGAGAAAGATCCCCTGGAAGGCGTCGACCGCGTGCTGGCGCAGGTCGTGCGCGGCGGCGCGCTCTCCTCCACGCCGGAACAATATCTCGCGTCGATCCGCACTGCCCTCGCCAGCGATATCCCGCTCGCTGAACTGATCCCCCAGCCCCATTCCGAAGCGATCATCCGCCGCTACCTGGCCGAACTCGAGCGTCGGATTGCGGCCCCGATCAAGCGGTAGTTGTCCTCTCTGGTTACCGCTCACACAAAGCAATGTAACCTCGCGGCTACAGTGCAATAGAATGCAGACGGCACGAACTCATTCATTTCTAAAGAGATATGTACAAATCCCGTATGGCATACCACCTGCATGGGATGGTTTGCCTCCCCCGGCCCTGACAAGATCGTAACGAATCGCGCTTAAGGAACACGCACGCCCTTGAGCTGCCTCTTAGGAGACATGCGTGAAGCTATTCAGGGACGACAGCGGACAGGTCATGGTCTTCACGGCACTCTCTTTCACGGTCCTGCTGGGATTTCTAGCGCTCGCCACCGACGTCGGGATTCTCCTGAACGATAAGAGGGTCATCCAGTCGGCCGCGGATTGTGCAGCCGTGGCCGGGGCTATGGAACTCGACTACGCGATCGCGGACGGCTACGCAACGAAAAATGCGGGCGCTACTGCCGCCGCCAGAGCCGCCGCTACCACCAACGGATTCACCAACGGGGGCAACACCACCGTCACCGTCAACAACGGTCCCAGCGCCGGACCCCACGCCGGGAGCCCGGCTTATGTCGAGGTCATCATTCAGCAGAATGAACCCACCCTCTTCATGAAGCTCTTCACCAAGAGCACCACCGCAGTCAGTGCCCGGGCAGTCGCTGGACTGGGCGTCAACAAAGGCTGTATCTGGACCCTGGGCACCTCCAATACAGACATCTCCCAGACCGGATCGGGCAGCCTCAACGTCTCCACCTGCAGCATCTTCGACGACTCCAGCAGCGGCAGCGCGCTCACCCAGACCGGAAGCGGCAGCATCACCGCACAATCCATCGGCATCGTCGGCAACTACACCAAGACTGGCTCGGGAACGATCTCTCCGACACCCGTCACCGGAATCGTCGCCGCAAGCGATCCGCTCGCTTCCCTGGTGGTCCCCACCGGCTCCGTCGGCAGCGGCTGTCAGCCCGCCCAGAACTTCACCGGCAGCGGCACCTACTCGCTCAGCGCCGGTTGCTATAACGGCGTCTCCATCACTGGCAGCGGCAGCCTCACCCTCGGCGCCGGAAACTATGTCATCAACGGCAACCTCAGCAGCACTGGTAGTTCGTCGGTGACCCTGGGCGCCGGGAATTACACCATCAACGGAGACTTCTCCATGACCGGCAGCGGTGGGCTCAGCCTCGGCGCCGGTCTCTACATCACCAACGGAGACCTCAGCCTCACGGGCTCCGGCACCCTCAGCGGAACCGGCGTTTCCTTTTACACCACGGGCCAGACCAGCGTCACCGGAAGTAGTTCCCTCAACCTCACCGCGCCGACCTCGGGAACCTACGACGGCGTTCTCTTCTTCCAGTCGCGCACCGATGCCAATACCATTTCCATCACCGGCTCCAGCGCCTTGAACCTGCAGGGCATCATCTATGCCCCCGACGCAGCGTTGACGTTCACCGGGTCGGGCATCGGAACCATCTACACCGATCTTGTCGTCAAGTCGCTTTCTCTTACCGGGAGCACCACCTTTCAAAGCTATGCCGTCATCGACGCCAATTCACCGATCGTAGGAAAAGCTTCCCTTGTGGAGTAACCATGCATCCTTCAGACATCCAGAGCCGCGCTAGTCTGTTCCCTCTCCGCAGCCTTCGCCGACTCGCCGGCGCGGACCACGGGGGCGCCCTCGTCGAACTGGGACTTACCTTGCCCGTTCTGTTCATCATCCTTTTGGGAGCGTCCGAGTTTGGACGCCTGGCTTACGTCACCATCGAAGTCAACAATGCGGCCCGTGCCGGCGTGGCCTATGGCGCCCAGAACACCACCACAGCGGCGAATACCTCCGCCATTCAGACCGCCGCAACCAACGATGGCGCCGACATCCTCGGAGTCCAGCCCACCGGCCTGGCCGCAACCGCGTCCCTCTCCTGCACCTGCTCCGATGGAAAGACTACGATTACCTGCGCCAACACCGCCGCCTGCGTCAGTCCTTACCATGTCGAGCAATTCGTTCAGGTCACCACCAGCGCCACCTTCGACCCCAGCATCCATGTGCCCGGACTGCCGACACAGTACGCGCTGACCGGCAAGGCTACCATGCAGGTCATTCAATAGGAGCCCGCAATGCCTCTCGCCGGTGAGACCGTCTCAATGCGAATGCGTGCCACCCCCAGGGCACTACGCGTTTCCTCCACCCGCAGCGAAGAGGGCTCGTCCCTCGTCGAGCTGGCACTGAGCATTGCGGTTCTCGTTACCGTGCTGGCTGGGACCATGGCGCTCAGTATCGCTCTCTACTCTTACTTCTACATCTCCGACGCCGCCCGCGAAGCCACCCGCTACGCCATCGTTCGCGGCAACGACCAGACCGGCGACTGCACCTCTCCTGGTCTGGCGAACTGCATCGCCCAGACTGCCGATGTCCAGGCCTACGTCCGGGGCCTCGGATTCCCCGGCATCGCATCCGCCAACCTCACCGTAGCCACCACCTGGCTCACCAGCGCCGGAGCAGCCTGCGGCACCACCGATAGTTGCAAGGCCGCCGGAAACCAAGTCAAGTCGACGGTGACGTACAACTACGGACTCATCATTCCTTTTCTCACCACGCGGACTCTCACCATGACCAGCAAGTCGCAAATGGTCGTCGCCTACTGACCCGCGATCCCCTGTAGCATGGCATCCAGAGGGGATCTGCAATGAGGAGCAATCAGGACGACGTCTCCACACTCTTCCTTCAGTTCTCGCGCGCCAAGCTGCTGGACCAGTACTGGCCACGCCTGCGCGCCGCGGTCTCGCCGCTTACTCCCGAACAACTCAACTGGCGCCCCAACGAAGCCTCCAACAGCATCGCGAACCTCATCCTCCACCTCGACGGAAACGTCCGCCAGTGGCTCGTCGCCTCCTTCAACGGCGAGCAGGATCGCCGCGACCGCCCAGCCGAATTCGCCGAACGGCGCCTGCTCACGGCCGGCCCGCTGCTCGCGCAACTCGCCGCCACCATGGATGAGGCCGCCGCGGTCCTCGCCCGCCTCACGCCGGGCGATCTCACCGCCCGCTACGAAATCCAGGGCTACCATGTCAGCGGTCTCGACGCGGTATACCAGGTCGTCGAACACTTCGGCCTGCACTACGGCCAGATCCTCTACATCGCCAAGTCCCTCACTGCCGCCGACCTCGGCTTCTACAGCGAACTCAACGCCACCGGCCGCGCGTCCTAGCTAGCCTGCAACGCTGGCTCCGCCGTTGACCTCATGCGTCGCTGTTTGCGCTGCGCGGTCCTCCAGGTTGAACGGAAGTGGCTGCGACGGTGATTGGTGAAGTCCTCGTTGTAGAGTTCGACGGCAAGCCGCCGGATGGCCCCGCGTAGTTCCTCCACCGTCATGCCTCGCGGCTGAAAGTTCACATCGAACAGCGTGCAGCGTTCGTATCCGCGCGGATCGATCAGCCGCCCTTCAATTCTCAGTTGCTCATAAAAAGGAGTCCCCGGAAACGGCGTCGGCACCGTGACCTGCACGTCGAACGGCAGCGTGTCGCGAACAAAATCCATCAGGGCGTCGACGACGCTCAGCGAGTGGCCGTCGAGGCCGATCACGAAGCACGCATTCACGCGAATGCCGTGACCCTGAATGGTGCGGATGGCGGTTTTGTATTCGTCGAAGCGCTTCCACTTGAAGTTGTTGTTCAACTCCACCAGGGCGAGCGCATCGCGCACCGGGCTCTCGAACCCGATCAGCACCTCGGCACAACCCGCCTCGCGCATCTCTTCCAGCAGGTCCTCATCCTGGTAGACGGAAAGGTCGGTCTCGGTAAACCATTTGATATTCCGCTTGCGAAGCTCCGGCAGAAGTTCGTGCCAGTAGCGCCGGTTGACGAACGAGTTGTCGTCGGCAAACTCGATAAACGGCTGCGGCCACAGCGTGAGGATGTGGTCGATCTCGGCCAGCACCCTGGCCACCGGCTTCTGTTTGTATTTGCGCGTCAACAGAATCGAGCTCGCGCAAAAGGCGCAGCGCCATGGACAGCCGCGGCTGGTCTGCACGGTAATTCGGTTGTAGCGTTTGATGTCGAGCAGCTCGAACGCCGGCATCGGCGCATGCGCCAGGTCAAAGTCGCGCCCACGCGCGTCGTACACCGGCTTCAGACAGCCGCGTTCTGCGTCCTCGAGGACTTCGCCCCACACCACTTCGCCCTCGCCAACGATGGCGCTCGCGCCGTACTCGCCCGGTTCGCCAGGCCTCGCCGTCACGTGCAGGCCGCCCATGACGACAGGCACGCCGAGTGCGGCGTAGCGCTCGGCGATACGATACGCATCCTTCACCTGCGCGCTCAGGCTTGAGATCGCCACCAGCTCAAGATCGTCGGGCAGACTCTCGGCGTGCGCGAAGTCGGCAATCTCCAGGTAGCGAACCTCATGCCGTTTCGGCGTCATGCCGGCCAGCGTCAGCAGGCCCAGGCTGGGCAGCGAAGCAATCGCCTTGCTGCGCTCGACGAAGCCCGGAAGCGTCAAACCCAGCGCCAGCAATTCCTGGTCGCAGGCGCGAATCCCACTCATTGCAATCAACCCGATTCTCATGACAACCCTCCATGGATCATGGCCGCCGCAGCTCCCAGCAGCGACAGCACCGGCAGGAAGAAAAGGTGCCGCAGGGGTTTTCTCCACGCGGCCAGACCGCATACCGTCGGCATCAGCACCGCGCCCGCGACCAGCAACCAAGAGGCCACGCGAGCACCGGCAACGTCTCCGGTCAGTCGCAGCGTGACCGCGAAGGCAAGATTCAGGAAGGCCACGCCGAAGAAGCTGATGTGGCCGAGCCGCATCAGGCGCCGCGGCCAGGAATCGTAGCCGCCGAGCCACGACTCGTCGTGAAAGAAAATGCCGAACGCGGCGCCGCTGACCATGCCGGCCAGAATGCCAATCCACGCCGCCCACAGATTGAGCGCGATCATAAGGTCTCCTTCCCGCCAGCGCAGCGTCGACGGCAACTGCCCGGCCGCGCTGTTTCATCTGCGAGGAAGATAGTGCGAGCCCCCACCCCGATTCCGGCCTGCTAGGACACTTTTCGTTCTGTCACAAGCGGCCGCGCCTGGCCAATTCCCGTCGGCTTGTCATTCCGCAGCGCAGCGGAGGAATCTGCTTCACTGCGCACCTCCGCGAGTACCTCACTAGCAACCCACCCGCGCACGAAGCCATTTTTTCCTCGGACCATCCCTATGTACTCTGCGATAGGAAGACAAAATGAGAACCGCCCGTCGCGCCCTGCTCGCATTCCTGTTGCTCGCACCTCTGCTCCTGCGGACGGGCCCGCCCGCGTTCGCCCAACCCCCGGCCCTGCTCCCGATTCCGCCGCTCGAATCCGCCGGCGCGCTCGGCTCTGAACTCTTCCTCCAGTCCGGCGCCACCGGCCTCGTCCTCGTCATCGTGCGCGACCATCAGGTCTTCTTTCGCGGATACGGCGAGACCGCGCCCGGCTCCCAGCTGCCTCCGGACGACGACTCGCTCATCCGCCTCTGCTCGCTGACCAAAATCTTCACCACCGACGTCCTCACCAAGCTCGTCCTCGACGGCACGGTGCGTCTCGACGATCCCCTGCAACACTTCGCTCCCGCGCGCACCCTCGTCCCCAAACGCATCAAGCCCATCACGCTTGCCGACCTCGCGACCCACACTTCCGGCCTGCCGCGCGAACTCGGCACCGCACCTCGCGGCACGCCGCACTTCACCTTCCCCGACGCCCGCACGCGATGGCGCTGGCTGCCCAACCAGCATCTCCGCACCACTCCCGGCACGGCCGCGCTCTACTCGAACATCGGCTTCGACTTCCTCAGCGACGCGCTCCAGTCCGCCGCGCACAAACAGTACGCAGCCCTGCTCGCCGAGCGAACCCTCAACCCGCTGCACATGCGCGACACTACCTTCTTCCCAAACCTGGCCCAATGCAGCCGCCTTCTGCTGGGCGTCCACGACGAGGGCGCCTGCACCTCAACCGAAGAGACCGCCGGCAGCTCCGGCCTTTACTCCACGCCGGTCGACATGGCCCTGTGGCTGGAGTACCTGCTCGGCGCCACCACCCCCGGCGATCCTTCCCCGGCTCTCGGCGCGCAGAACGTCTACCTCCTGCCCTCGCAGCTCGTCAGCCAGCAGGGGCTCGACCACGCAGGCGAACCCACCGGCATCGGCCTCGGCTGGATCCACCTCCTGCCGGCCGACGACCCGGCGCACATCGTCGAGAAGACCGGCGGCGGCGGCGGCTTCTCCACCTACATCGCCATCATCCACTCCCGTCGCACTGCTCTCTTCCTCGCCGCCACCGACGGCGGCATCGACACTCACGTCAATCTCTTCAAGGCCGCCAACGACCTTCTGCTCGCCGTCTCCGGCCTGCCTCCGCTCCCGCCCGAGCCGCCGAAGCCTGTTCGTAAACGTCCCCACCACCGCACTCGACGTCCCGCCCTTCGCTAGTTATTGCTCCATAACCACCACCGCGGACCGAGCTGGGATCTGCAACGCCCCGGACACAGCCTGTGTCTCGAGCTCCTCCGGCGTTGCCGACACCAGCGTTCCCGGGTTCGGAAGGTCCAACTGCGCGGCGATCGATTTGCCCGCCTCGAGGTTGACGACAATCACGGCGCGTTTTCCCGCGGCGTTGCGGAACACCGTGTAGCGCACCGCACCGTCTGCCGTGACCGTGGCGCCGAGCGTATCGCGGAACTCCGCATCCCAGATCCACGCCTTATACCGGCGCCGCAACGCATCGACTTTCTTGCCGTACGCAAGCGTCAGCGGAAAGTCTGCGACGTGGCCCTTGAAGTCGTACGGCTCGTACTCGATGATGTAGCGATACAGCAGCGTCAGGTTGATCTCCTCGCGCGCATCGACGCCTCGCACAGCGGCCATCAGCGGCGCCTGCGGATCGATATAGCGCAGCGCATGCCGCGTGCCTGTTCCAATGCGGTAGTAGCCGAGCACGTAATACGGCATCAGCCAGTCGCCCGGGCCTTCGCCGGCAAACAGAAAATCCGGATTCGTCTTGTCCGCAGCGGCGCGGAACTGCTTCGCGAGCGGGATATCGCCGGCATACAGATATCCCGGCGGCGCGTAGCCATGATCGGCGCTGAAGTTGTAAATCACGCCCTCGTGCTCCAGCACTTCATCGAAGAGCCAGCCGGAAGCGCCCAGCGCGAGGATCTTCTCGAACTCGTGGGTCGCGATATCGCGATATGCCTGGCTGCAGACATCCATGCTGGTGCGGCGATGATTGTTGATCCCGGCCAGTTGCGTTGGCGTGGTATAGCTGCAGCAATCAGACTCGTACTTGTTGCCGTAGGGATCGATGGCATCGTACTTATAGAGAACTTTCTTATACCAATCGGTGGACATATCGGCGAGGTGCGGCTTGCCGAAGAGAATCACCTTGACTCCCTTCGCCTGAATCTGCGCGATGGCGTCATGCAGCTCCTGCCATGTGCCCAACCCCGGATCCGTCGACAGCGAGGGATCGCCGCCGTCCTGGCCGCCCAGGCTCCAACCCACCAGTTGCAGCGCTGCGACTCCGTTCTCCGCACATTCGACGCCATACTGCACAACGTCGCGATACGGGATGGAGTAGTCCTGTTCCGCACCGTTAATCTGCAGTTGAAACCAGGAGTGCACGTCCTTCGCCCAAGCTGCGATCCTTGGTGTGGCAAACCACGTCGCGCGCCACTCGCGGTAGATGTCGAGGCCGGCGTGCCAGTCGCCGCGGTAGGGCCGCAGTACCACCGGAGCCAGGCTCACCGAGGTGTGCGGCTGAGCAAAAATAAAATGGCACGTGCGGAACTCGAGATGCGAAGCCAGTCCCGAGACCTCATCGCCGCGCGGCACCGCGTTCGCGTTCCAGTCAATCGTTCCCGGATGCTGCTCGAAGTTGAATTGCAGCAGATAGCGAATCGCCGGATCGTGCATCGCGACATAAATGCCTTGCCCGGGAGATTGAATCAGGCAGAACTGGCTCTGATTGCTGTTCGACGTCTTGGTGGGAAAGCGGACGCCCCAGTAGCCGGGATCGTTGCCAAAGTGGGGATAGATCTCCTCGGACTGGAGAGCCCCAGTCCACATGTGCTGGGTCTCCATGCGTGTGTCAGGCGTAGGCGGATTCAAGTCGCCGAAGTAGGGATACTCAACGCTTTCCACCGGCAGCGAGGACCGATTGTCCAGCGTCCCTTCGAAAGTGAGCGCGCCCTGGTTCAGCGTGACCGTCGCGGTGAAGGTGATCGGCAGAGTGCCGCCGTGTTCGCTGATCAACTCGGTCCATTCCAGCCGCACCTGCTTGCTGGATACCTTCTGCACGCTTCGGGCGCGCTGCTTGCTTCCCAGCACAAAATTCGCGCGCTGATTCGGCAGCGGCGCATGCAGGCGGAACGACACCCCAAGCTCAGGCCGGCGCTCGATCGTCCAACCTGTGGCCTTATGCTCCATCCGGGTCAGCACGCCGGAAGCTGGATCGAAGGCCACCCTGAGTTCGCTGTCTTCTAGAACAACTTCGCCGGCTGCAGCACCCTGCGCGGCGCTCAGTTCCACGGGCTCCGTCAAGGTGGCCAGCGCGGCAAGACCAGCCAACCTGTTGAATGTTCTCCTGTTCACGATCCTCCTCGGGTCTACGCCAGATCGACACGTTGCAGGATTGCCGGGTGAAGCGACAATCCATTTCGTGCCCCGGTTCATGCTATACGTTGGCTTCGCCTGGATCCGGTTCCTGAGCCGATTTGCCATCCGATCAAGGGCCCGCCGCAACGCCTCGAGGAAAATTTTCCGAAAAAACTTGACACCTCACTGGATTAGTACTACTTTGTAGTCCATATGAAGCCTCAGCCCACCCCCGACCGCTCCCTCGGCGAATTCGAGCAGATCGTCCTGCTCGCTGTCCTGCGCCTGCGCGACCAGGCCTACGGCGTCACCATCCTCAACGAGATCGCCGAACACACCGGCCGCAACCCCGCGCCCGGCGCACTCTACACCACGCTGCACCGCATGGAGTCCAAGGGCCTGGTCACCTTCCGCGACGGCAGCCCCACGCCCGAACGCGGCGGCCGCGCCAAGCGCTTCGTCCAGGTCACGCGCGAAGGTCGCGACGCGCTCGCCAGCGCCCAGGCCGCCTACCGCAGCCTCCTTACCGGCCTCGACCTGCTCCCCGCGCCCACACGCCGGATCTCCCAACCAGGCGGGTGCCCCATCCAAGCTCCGCTTGGGTGGGCTCGCATGATGTCCCGTGTTTCGTGTTTCCCCACAAAGCGGGTGCCCCGGGTCTCGCTTCTGCGATGTGGGATCGGAGCCGCCCATGCCTAACCTCGCCGAATCCATCCTCGCCCTCATCGCCGGACGCGACCGCGCCGCCGCCATCTATGGCGACCTCACCGAGATGGCCGCCACCCGCGGCGCGCTCTGGTTCGTTGCCGCCTACTTCCGCACGCTCTTCACCCTCACCTGGCGCATCGTCCTCGCGCTCTTCGTCGCCGACATCGCCCGCCAGTTCCTCTTCGACCTCTTCCATCTCTACCTCCGGCACACCCCCGCCGTATGGCGCGACGCCACCGGCTCCTTCGTCGACCTGCTCAACTCCTCCGGCCCACTGCTCGCCTGCATCATGTCCACGCTCTGGTTCGCGCTGCCCTTCGCCCTGGTCCGCTACGGCCGCCGCGACCGCTTTGTCCAACTCGCCGCCGCGGCCGCAGCCGGAACGACCATCGCCTTCCTCGGCATTCCCTGGCTTTCGCTGTTCGCCGCCGCCGCCACCGTCGCGCTCGCACTCGCCGCGTTCCTCTCCGGCTGCTGGCGTAAGCCATTTGAAGTGCTAGCTTTCACCGGCGGCGCGGGACTTCTCAGCCTCGCCGCATTCACAGTTCTCTCCCGTAAATTCCTCTCCCAACATCCCGCTATCGCCCACAGCTTCGGCAGCCACCCGCTCGAACTCTATGCCCTCACGCTCAGCTTCCAGGGATCGCTGCTGGTTGTCGCCATCGTCTGCTCCCGCGTGCACCGCCGGCTGCTCGAACCCGGTCCCACTCCCGCCTGATTCCGCACAGCAACCCGCCCACCCCCAAATCGGCATCTAACCGGGTAATATGGGTGCCCTTCCTGTCTACGAAGATGTTACCGAGCATTACGGCCCCTACCTCAATGAGCTGCGCGAGTTCCTCACCAGCTACGGTCTCCGCTACGGTTCGCCCGACGACCTCCTCCCCGTCACTGCCCGGCTTCGCGCGCATGGATCCTTTCCCGGCGACCTGGGCCTCGTTCTCCGCTCCATCCTCTTCCGCGAGCGCGGTTCCATCTCCCGCACCCGGCTGCTGGAGATTGTCGCCGTCGCCATCGGCGGGCCCCGCATGGAACGGCCGCCCCAGCAGTCCTGGCGGCCGCTCAGCCAGCTCTTCGCGTTTATCACCCAGGTTCGCCGCCGGCCCCTTCAGGCAACTTCGGAAGGGGGCCAGCTCATCCCTTTTCCCACCACAGTTGCCGATGACGAGGACGACGTTTCCGTCCCTCTTCCGGACTCGCCGGATCATGAGACATCCAAGATCGCTGACGTCTTCCTGCGGATCATCCCGTCTCCCTTTCCGCAATGGCTCAGCGTCCTTCTGATCGCAGCCGCCGGGGCGTTTGTCATCGCCCTTTTCCTGATGGCGGTCCTCCGGCCCAGTGCCCACAGTGAGATACGTCCGCACACCATCCACGCGCCTCCTGTCTCCGTCCACGTCGCCAAGCCGAGTGCGTATGGCGAGGCGTTTCTGCCCGCGCTGACCGCTCCAGTACGACGGCACCGGACCATTCAGCGTCCACCCGATGCCGAACTGCAACCCGCGGCCTCTGGGCCGCCCAAAAACCAAGCGCAAGCCTCTGCTTCTGTGTCGCCGGCCGCTCCCTAGAACTCCCGTCCGGTCATAAAATTTAACATTTCCCTGGCAGCCGCGGGCAACCTCGGCCCGGGTAAACCAGCATCTAAAAGCGGAAAATAGTCCATGGGCGCCCTTCCAATCCCTGAGCCAACCGGCCTCCGCTACGCTCCCTACATTGAGGAGCTGCGGGGATTCATCGTCTCGAGCGGCCTGCCCTGCGGCTCTCCCGACAACATCTTCGCGGTCGTCGAGCGCCTCCAGGCCTCCACGCCCTTCGCCGAGGATCTCGCCTCGCTGGTCCGTTCCATGGTCCTCTGCGAAGGCGGCTCCATGCCCCACGCGCAACTGCTGGAAATCCTTGCCCTCGCCATCGGGGGGCCGGATATGGAGCACATCTCAGAACCCTACCGCCAGCCTCTGCGCCAGCTCCTCGCCTTCATCACCAGCGCCCTGCGCCGTCCCTGGAACCAGCCCCCGGCCGAGCGAGCCGAAGTGGTCCCGTTCCCGACCGATACAGCCACGGTAGCCGCAGCCACGGCAGCGGAGCCGGCACTCCACCGCGAACCCCCAGCACC
>Ga0102924_1001050_pt1 | contig 32590 bp, 43 predicted proteins | sample PaiPotPPM11metaG_FD_80116 | JGI IMG/M metagenome (GOLD analysis project Ga0102924, IMG submission 80116) | Iron sulfur acid spring bacterial and archeal communities from Banff, Canada, to study Microbial Dark Matter (Phase II) - Paint Pots PPM... ...
CGCCGGCGCCGGCGCGGCCCTGCTGTTCGCCGCCTGCATGTCCAACCTGGCACTGGTCATGTTCGGCATCGGGCTGCTGGGACTGTGCGCCGGTGCCGTCTACGTCCTCGGCTTCACCATCCTGGGGGCTACGACCTCCGATGACATCCGGGGCCGGATCTTCGGCGTCTTCTACGCGCTGGTCCGCCTGTGCCTGCTGCTGGCGTTCACCCTGGCACCGTTCCTGTCCGGCCTCCTCAACGGCCTGGCGGGGCACTTCCACCGCTACCAGGGCACCCGCCTGATCAAGGGCGAGGTGGGGACGTCGTCGTTCCACGTGGCGCTGCCCGGGGCCCGCCTCACCCTGTGGCTGGGGGGCCTCATCGTGCTGTTCGCCGCCTGGATCGCCCGGCGCGACCTCCGGCGGGCCCTGGCGGAGGGGCAGCTTCCCGGGAAGGCCACGGTCCCCCCCGCCCAGCCGCGAGCGGCCCCCGGCGACCTTGCCTCCCAGGGCTGAGCCGAAGGGGCGCTGGATCGCCCTCGAAGGCGGGGAGGGGTCGGGCAAGTCCACCCAGGCCGAGCGGCTGGCCCGGGCGCTCGGGGCGGTGCTCACCCGCGAGCCGGGGGGGACGCCCGTCGGCACCCGCATCCGGGCGCTGCTGCTGGAGCCGGGCGCGGACGCCATGGACGAACGGGCCGAGGCGTTGCTGATGGCTGCCGATCGCGCCCAGAGCGCCTCTGTGGTGCTGCTGCCCACCCTCGACGCGGGCCGGACGGTGGTGAGCGACCGGTCGGCGTGGTCCTCGCTGGCGTATCAGGGCTACGGGCGGGGCCTCGACCTGACGGACCTCCGCCGCATCTCCGATTGGGCCCTCCGGGGCCGCTGGCCGGACCTCGCCGTCCTGATCGACGTCCCCGATGGGGTCGCCGAGGACCGGCTGGTCGCGGCCGGCCGGGTCCCCGACCGGCTCGAGGCAGCGGGTGCCGGATTCCACGCGCGGGTGCGGCAGGGTTTCATCGCCCTGGCCTCGGCCGAGCCCGAGCGCTGGGCGCGGGTCGACGGTTCGGACGGGCCCGAGGCCGTGTCCGCCCGGATCCTCGCCGTCGTGAGGGAGCGCCTCGGACCGTCGGTAGGGTGACGGCGATGACGTCGGTCGGTGCCGATCCGCTTCCCGCCGTCACCCTGTACGAGGCCGTCCCCGGTCAACCCCGGCTCATCGAGCAGCTCCGGCGGGCGGCGGAGCGCCCGGTCCACGCCTATCTGTTCACCGGCCCGCCCGGCACGGGTCAGAGGGAGGCGGCCCTGGGGTTCGCCGCCAGTCTCCTGTGTCCCGACGGAGGCGACGGCACGTGCCGCGTCTGCCGGCAGGTCCTGGCCGGGACCCACGTCGACCTCGTCGTGGTGGAGCGGGAAGGCGCCTTCATCTCCGTCGACCAGGCCCATGAGATCACCGAGCTGGCGGCCCGCACGCCCAACGAGGGTCGGCGCAAGGTCCTGGTGCTGGTCGACTTCCACCTCGTGCAGCGGGCGGCGCCGGCCCTCCTGAAGACGATCGAGGAGCCCCCCGCTTCGACCGTGTTCGTCATCCTGGCCGACCACGTGCCCGCCGAGCTGGTCACCATCGCCAGCCGGTGCGTGCGCTTCGACTTCCCGCCCTTGAGCGAGGAGGCCATCAGGGCCGAGCTCGAAGCCGACGGTGTGGACGCGGTGGCCGCCCGGGAGGCGGCCGGTGCCGCCGGCGGCCGCTACGACCGAGCCCGCCTCCTCGCCGCCGACCCCGAGGTGGCGGAGCGGCGGCGGGTCTGGGAGGAGCTCCCGGCCCGTCTCGACGGGACCGGGGCGACGGCGGCGCTGACCGTGGCCGAGGTCCTCGGCCGGATCGAGGGGGCCAAGGTGTTCGATGCCCTCCGGGCCCGGCAGGAGGCCGAGGTGGCCGCCCTCGACGAGCGGGTCGAGCGCACCGGCGAACGGGTCGCCCGCAAGCAGCTGGAGGACCGCCACAAGCGCGAGCAGCGTCGCCTGCGGACCGATGAGCTGCGATGGGGACTGGCCACCCTGGCCGGCGCCTACCGGGACCGGGTGGCCCGCGCCACCCTTCCGCGGGCGGTGGCCGAGGCGGCCGACGCCGTGGCGGCCATCCACCGCGCCGGTGAGGCCCTCATCCGCAACCCCAACGAGGCCCTGCTCCTGCAAGCCCTCTTCGTCCGCCTCCAGCCACCTCGCTGATCGGGACGGCGGGCCCGCGGGGCCGCGTTCGGCCCGTCTACGCTGTTCCGGCCCGGACCTCGTCCGGCCCGCCCGTGTACCTCAGTCGGTAGAGGGTCGCACTCGTAATGCGAATGCCGAGGGTTCGATTCCCTCCGCGGGCTCCACGAAAAGGCTGGTGGGAGGGGGTGAGACGAACGCTCGTTCCCTCCCAAAGATGGTTTTCGGTGTGCGCAGTCCGAATGTGTCCAGACTGAGGAACGTAAGCCGCCGACCTGCCCGTTCGCGGTTGCGCCGCGGGCAGTCGATCCTCAGTCAGACGGCGGAGCTGTCCGATCGTGCTGGTAGGGATATCCTTGTTGGCGTGACGAAGAGGCTGATCGAGGTAGACGACGAGAAACTCGAGCGGGTGCGGTCCTTGTTGGGCACGGCGACGTTGAAGGCGACGGTGGACGGCGCGTTCGACGAGGTTCTTGCTCTCGACGATCGTCGGCGCGCTCTGCTGGCTGATCGCGGGGCGGATCCGCTGTCGGACGCCCGTCGGCGTCGCGCGGCGTGGGGTTAGGTCCTTATTACCTGGGCGACACGTCCGCGCTGGCGCGGCGGTCGGACCCGCTGGTGGCCTCCAGGCTTGACCCGCTGCTGGAGGCGGGGTTGGTGGCGCGCTGCTCGATCACCGACTTGGAGGCCGGGTTCTCGTCACGTTCGCCGGTGGCGCACCGGAGGATGCGTGCCGAGCGGGCAACGTGGCCGTTCGCACCGCTTTCGCAGGACGTGCTGACCCGGGCGGTCGAGGTCCAAGACGCGCTCGCTGCCCGGAGCCGTCATCGGGGCGCAAAGATCGCCGACCTGCTGATCGCGGCGGCTGCGGAGGCGAACGATTTGGTCGTGTTGCACTACGACCGCGACTTCGAGGTGATCGCCGATGTCACCCGTCAACGAACCGAATGGATCGTGCCCGCCGGGTCTGCTTCTTGACTTCGCGGCCGCATCGGCGAGCCGGGCGCCCGATCTCGCTGTCGCCGGCGAGCGAAGGTCCAATTCGCGGGAGCGTCAAGCGCCCTCGCGTGTAGACATCTCCGCAATCCGCGGATCAGGTTCAGTGTGCCGGTTGGCCTTCGACGCGTTGCTTGAGGCGCTTGAGGTTTGCGGGCATTTCCTTGCGGGCTTGGGGTCTTACGGCGAGGGGCACGAGCAGTTTGCCGATGCCGTGTCCCTGGAAGTCGATGTTGATCGTCACCCGGGAGGCTTGGCCGTCCTCGATCGGGTCGACGGTGACGTCGACGTCGGCGCGGATGGGGCCGTCGACGCCGCGCACGCCCCAGCGGCGCGGCGGGTCGATGTGGGTGATCTCGGAGGTGACGGCGCGTTCGACGAACCCGATCCGGCGGGTGTTGACGCATCGCGCTCCCGGCTCGGGCGGGCGGCTTCCCTCGAGGTGACCGTCGGTGACGTTGGCTTGCCACTCGCCGAAGCGGGCGGGGTCGGTCACGTAGGCGAACACCTCGTCGGGTGGGCGGGCGACGTCGATGGAGGTGGCGAGCGCCCCCATCACTTCGTCTCCTCGATGACCGTGGCGTAGCGGGACAGGTAGAGCGGCCAGCCCTGGTCGTGGCCGACACCGTCGCGGACAGCTTCCCAGCCGTCGCCGTGCCGGTCGAGGTTGCGGTGCTCGATCTCGACGCGGGTGAGCAGGTCGGTTTCGGCGACGAAGCGGACCTCCCATTCGCTGGTCTTGGCCGGGTCGGTCTCGATCTGCCACTGCGGGCTGATGTCCCAGCTCAGCACCACACGGTGCGGGGGCTCGTAGGCCAGCACGCGAGCCCACCGGCATTCGCTGCCGTCGACGCCACGGTCGTAGAGGTGGCCGCCGACGCGGGGTTCGAACACGGTCTCGGCGATTTCGGCACCGAGCATGTTGTGCTCGGCCGGCTTGAACCTCCCGAAGTCCGCGGTGAACACCTCGAATGCTCGCTCGAGGGGCGCGTTCACCACGATCGAGGCGTGCACGGTCGTGCCGGTGGTCTGTGTGGTCATGGCAGCTCAGCTCTCCTTGGTCGGTTGCTCGACGACCGCCTTGTAGGCGGCCAGCGTCTTGGTCCAGAACCCGTCGAGCTCGGCGCGCAGCGCGGCGAGCCCGTCGGGGTCGACGTGATAGATCCGTTGCTTGCCGGCCTGGCGGTCGCTGACGAGCCCGACGGTCTTGAGCACCTTTAGGTGCTGGGACACCGCCGGGCGGCTGACCGGCAACTGTGCGGCGAGCTCTCCGACCGCCTGCGGGCGCTCGACCAGGCTTTCGAAGATAGCGAGCCGGGTCGGGTCACCGAGAGCCGTCCACGCGGTCGCGTAAGCTATCACGAACGTGTAAGTTAGAGCTTACCTGATCGGCCTGTCAACGCCCGGCTTCGTCCGCTGGTGCGAACACGTGCGCGCCCATGGCCGATGCCAACGATGTCGGGTGGTGTGCACGAACCACGCCGGCGCGGGGGGATGCGATCGCCGGTCGAGACACCGCGGCTCAAGGTCGCGCCTGCGGCGCGCTGGTCAGTGTCGGTCGGCGTGCCGGCTGGGTTCGACCCGCACTTGGAGGGTGGGGAGCCCAGGGCCGTCGAGTTCGCCGATGGCGCTGGGCCGCCCCGCCATGGCGAGGACGAGCGCGTCCATCGGCCCTTCGATCTCGGGACCGTCACCCACGGACCATGCCACGTCGGTTGCCGAGAGGTGTAGGCCAGCGATGCGCTTCTTGGTTCCCGACGTGAAGTCCGATCGGAGGAAGTCGGCCGCGCCGATCAGGGACGCCTTGGGCACGATCCGGCTGAGGCCCAAGGGTCGTCGTATGTCTGCTGAATGGCACACGACATCGGCCAGCAGGCAGGCGGGTTTGGTGAGCGGGGGCAGTTGCTGTGATCCGATGGTGTGCCTGAACTGGTCCAACAGCACCTCGGGGGCGGCGGCCCCGGCGTCGAGGGCGTCGTTCGCCAGGTAGCGGTCCAGCCTCAGCCCGTTCCTGAGCACGCCGGCGGCCATCTGGGAGGCGGTCATCTTCGTCCCGACGACGAGATGGGCGACGACGTGACGCACCTTCCATTGCTCGCACAGCGACTGCTGGTCCCACTGCTCGTCGCGAAGACCTGAGAGGTCCTCGGCCAACGCCGAGCGCTCCTCGTCCACCGCCGCCCACACATCCATGGTTCGCCTCCCGGTCTGTTCGGCTGTGATCTTTGCGTCAGGGCGAGAGTCTCGCTGCCACCCAGGTGAACGGCTGCATCACCCCGGCCGGAGTGATGTGTTGCTCCCTCCGGTGCTCGATGACGACGAAGTCGGCACCGAAAGTCTCGGCCAAGTCCTGCGAGGAGTAACGAGCGACGGGCATGGCTGAGCAGGACTCCGGACCGTCCGGCGCGAAGGTGGCGATGATGGCGACACCGCCCGGACGAAGCGCCAGGCGAAGTGTTCGCAGGTAGGTGTCGCGTTCGCTGCTCTCGACCAGGAAGTGGAACATCGCCCGGACATGCCACAGGTCGTATGGACGGTCGGGCTTCCAGGACAGGAGATCCCGAGGAAGCAACGATACGGAGGCGCTTGTTGGGAGTCGCTGACGGACCTGCTCGAGCGCCGCGTCGGAAACGTCGAGTACGGACACGTCGCGGAATCCTCGCTCGACGAGCGCGTCGGCCAGCACAGAGGCGCCCCCGCCGACGTCGATGACCGCGGCGGTGTTGGGAATCGCCAGGCGTTTGATGAACCCAATCGACGTGACGGCTGACGGTTGGAACCAGCTGACCCCGGTTATCCCCCTGCTCTCGTACACCGCGTCCCAGGGCTCGGCGCTCCGACCCGCGGGCGTCGACCCTTCACTCATGCTCGGAGGGTACGACGAGACGGAGGTTCCCGGTCGACTCCTCAAAGCGAGGTGATCGCCGCGTCTTGTCGCCACGTACGCTGAGCGCGGTTATGGATCCCGGGCCGTTGTTGGCTTCCGGTCGCGACGCCGACATCTTCGAGTATGGCCCCGGGCTTGTGCTTCGCCGCTCGCGGGAGGGACGCTCGATGGCACGCGAGGCGCAAGTCATGACATACGTCCGCTCCCAGGGCTTCCCTGTGCCGGCGGTCGAAGAGGTGAGCGACGACGGCCTCTGCATGGTCTTCGAACGGATCGAGGGCGCAGACATGATGGCCATGATGACCAAACGGCCATGGACGATCCCTGGCCATGGGAGGCTCTTGGCCGATCTCCATCGTCGGTTGCATGAGCTGACCGCGCCGGATTGGCTGCCCGATGCGCCCATCGGTCGGGGAACGCGCCTCCTCCACCTTGACCTGCATCCGCTGAACGTGATGATCGGCGCGCAGGGACCCGTCGTCATCGACTGGACCGGTGCGTGTCGAGGTGATCCCGCCGTCGATGTGGCGCTGGCATGGGTCCTGATGGCGGCGGGTGACGTAGCAACAGGACGCCCCATCGGAGCCATTCTCGGTCGTGCCCGCTCGGTGTTGGTCAACAGCTTCATCCGTCGCTTCGACCTCGATGCGATCAAGCCCGTTCTTGATGAGGTCGTGGCATGGAAGGTGCTGGACCCGCACATGTCCGCCGCCGAACAAGCCCGAATGTGGCACGTCGCCCGCCAAGCCGGCGTCGGCTCGCGCGACTAGAACCCGTCAGCACCAGCGCGGCAGCAACAAAGCGGTCGCACCTGCGATGCAGTAGTCGGCGTGTACTGGCCGCGCGCCCCCGAGATCACCGGCGGCACCTGGCCGTGCGCGCTCGGCCTTTCCTCAGTCATCGGTTGCCCGGATCTTCCCCGGAAACGAGGCGATCTCGTAGGGACTGTGTGGACTGTGGAGACAATTCGGGAGACTGCATACCTGCTCAGAGACTGTGCGGACTCTGGGGGACGAAAACGGTCGCACTCGTAATGCGAACGTCGTGAGTTCGATTCTCACCGCGGGCTCGGCGTTTGCGTCTGCGTCGTCGATCGTCCTCGACCGCATCGGTAGTCTCGTCGCCGTGAGCGGGAGCGATACGGCGCTGGTCCCCGAGGCGCTCGAGTCCCACCGGCGCGAGCTCACCGGCTACTGCTACCGGATGCTCGGGTCGGGCTCCGAGGCCGAGGACGCCGTCCAGGAGACCCTGCTGCGTGCCTGGAGGGCGGCGGACCGGTTCGAGGGCCGATCGAGTGTGCGGTCCTGGCTGTACCGCATTGCCATGAACGTGTGCCTGGACATGCTCCGGGGCGCCCAGCGCCGGGCCCGCCCGATGGAGCTGGGCCCGCCGTCCCCGGGCCGCGAGGAGTCCCTCGGACCCATGTTGCCGGAGGGGAAGTGGATCAGTCCGATTCCCGACCCCCGGGTGCTTCCCGAGACCGCCGATCCTGCCGAGGTGGCCGCCGCCCGCGAGACGATCCGCTTGGCGTTCGTGACCGCCCTGCAGCGGCTGCCCGCTCGTCAGCGGGCGGTGCTGATCCTCTGCGAGGTCCTCCGCTGGCAGGCCACTGAGGTGGCGGAGCTCCTGGGCACCACCGTGGCAGCGGTCAACAGCGCCCTCCAGCGGGCGCGGGCCGCCCTGGGAGAGGTGCCGGCGGACCAGCGCCCCCCGACGATCGACGCCGATCACGCCGAGCTCCTCGCCCGCTACGTCGACGCCTTCGAGCGCTACGACATCGACCGGTTGGTGACCCTCCTGCGGGACGACGCCATCATGTCGATGCCTCCCTTCAACATGTGGATCGAGGGATCGGCGGAGATCGGTCGGTTCATGCTCGAACCGGCGCCGAGCGCTTGCCGGGGGTCGCGCCTGGTGGCCACGGCCGCCAACGGGTCGCCGGCCTTCGCCCACTACAAGCCGCACCCCGACGGTGGGTTCGCGGCGTGGGCGCTGCAGGTGCTGGAGATCTCAGACGGACGGATCGGGGAGTACCACTGCTTCCTCGACACCGAGCGCATCTTCCCGGTGTTCGGGCTCCCCCTCCGGCTGGTCTCCTAACCCAGCCAGGGCCAACAGGTCCGCCAGGGCGGGCGACACGTCCCGCAGGACGGCCGTCGCCCCCGCCCGCAGGGCGGCCAGGCGCAGAAGGCAGAGGCCGTCGACCACCACCAGGTCCGGGTTCCGGGGCCCCGAGACTGTCCATGTGGCCATCTCGTCGCCGCCGGGCCCCAGGACCACGACCCGGCACCAGCGCTGGACGGAGGTCATCGCAGGATCGACGGCTCGGGAGAGCGGAACTCATCGGACCGAACCCTCGCCGATGATCTTTGGCGGCGGCCGACGTCTGACCGGATGACAGACTTTCAGCGAAAGGAACACCGATGCCGAATCGAACTGACCTGACGGGCGCTGTGGTCACCGGGGTGGCCAACATCGGCATCCCCGTCGCCGACCACGACCGGGCCATTGCCTTCTACGTCGAGCAGCTCGGGTTCGAGGTGCGCAGGGACGCCACGTTCGGCGGTGGCATGCGGTGGGTCGAGGTGGCCCCCCCGGGTGCCGCCACCACCATCGCCCTGGCACCGAGCCCGTCGGGGAAGTCCACCGGCGTGGACACCGGCGTGCGGCTGTCCGTCGCCGACGCCGATGCCATCCACGCCGTGCTGAGCGCCGCCGGGGTCGACCTGGATGTCGAGGTGATGCGGTGGCCGGGGGTCCCCCCGATGTTCTCGTTCAGGGACCCCGACGGCAACACCCTCTACCTGGTCGAGGAGTCCCAGGGGTGACGCTGCGGTCGTCGCTAGCGTGGATCCGACGGAGAGGAGACGGCCCATGGGTACGGCTGTGAGGTACGGCAGGAGGGACGGACGGTGACGGGGGTCCGGGTCCTCGTCGGTACCCGCAAGGGCGCCTTCGTCCTGACCGGGGACGGGACGCGGTCGGACTGGCGCGTCGAAGGCCCCCACTTCGGCGGCTGGGAGGTGTACCACGTGAAGGGATCGCCGGTCGATCCCGATCGGCTGTACGCGTCGCAGTCGACGGGCTGGTTCGGCCAGCTGATCCAGCGGTCGGATGACGGCGGCGTCACCTGGGAGGCGGTGGGCAATGAGTTCCGCTACGAAGGCGTCCCCGGCACCCACCAATGGTACGACGGGACTCCGCACCCGTGGGAGTTCGCCCGGGTATGGCACCTCGAGCCGTCGCTGACCGACCTCGACACGGTCTACGCCGGGGTCGAGGACGCCGCCCTCTTCCGGTCGGTCGACGGGGGGCGGGAGTGGCAGGAGCTCCCCGGGCTGCGAGGCCATGGGTCAGGCGCGGGGTGGCAGCCCGGAGCCGGTGGCATGTGCCTGCACACCATCCTCCTCGATCCCCGCGGCGAGGACCGCATGTTCGCCGCCATCTCGGCCGCCGGGGTGTTCCGCACCGACGACGGCGGTAGGTCGTGGCAGCCCGCCAACCACGGACTCCACTCCGACCAGATCCCCGACCCCGACGCCGAGGTCGGCCACTGCGTGCACCGCATCGCCATGCACCCGTCGCGCCCGGACGTGCTGTTCATGCAGAAGCACTGGGACGTCATGCGCAGCGACGACGGCGGGGACTCGTGGCGGGAGATCAGCGGCAACCTCCCCTCGGACTTCGGGTTCCCGATCGCCGTCCATGCCCATGATCCAGAGACCATCTACGTCGTCCCCATCAAGAGCGACTCGGAGCACTACCCGCCGGAGGGGAAGCTGCGCGTCTACCGGAGCAGGGTCGGCGGCGACGAGTGGGAGCCACTGACCTCGGGGCTGCCCCAGGCCGACTGCTACGTCAACGTGCTGCGCGACGCCATGGCGGTCGACTCCCTCGAGCCCTGCGGCCTCTACTTCGGGACCACCGGTGGCCAGGTGTACGCCTCGGCGGACGCCGGGGACAGCTGGTCACCGATCGTGCAGAACCTCCCCGCCGTGCTCTCGGTCGAGGTGCAGGCCCTGCCGTGATCCGGATGGTCCTCCCCGCCCACCTGCGCACGCTCGCCGGCGTGCACGGCGAGGTGCAGCTGACCGTGAAGGGCTCCGTCACCCTCCGGGCCCTTCTGGACGCCCTGGAGGAGCAGTATCCGGTGCTGCGCGGGACCATCCGGGACCAGGTGAGCCTTCGCCGCCGCCCCTTTGTCCGCTTCTTCGCCTGCGAGGAGGACCTCTCGCACGAGCCGCCCGACACCCCGCTTCCCGACGCCGTCGTCAGCGGGGCGCAGCCGCTGGTGGTGCTCGGCGCCATGGCCGGCGGCTGACCGGCACCGGCCAGCGTGCCCCGTCCACCCCTCGGCGGCCGGGTCGGAGCACGCTGGGGCATGCGCTGGCGCCCGTCCCGATCATCCCACCCGTCACGATCATCCCGTCCCACCGGCCCCCCGTCTCACGGCGGGTCACGCAGTTGCTCACGGGCCCGGTGGGTCTGAGCATCGCCGTTACGGCGGTGGCGGCCGTGGTCCTCTGGCCGCCGCCTGCCCACCCGGCCACGCCCCCCAACCTGACGGCGCCGGTCAGGCCTATGCCGGGACCGTCATCCTGGTCAACAACTACTCGTGCCAGAACTACCTCGGCGGCAACCAGGGGGATCTCCCGGGAGCGACGACACCGCCGCAGTGCCAGACCGCCCAGGTGGCGATGCGGACCGGGCCCGACGCGGGCCAGGTCGAGACCGTCAACCAGGCCGGGGAGGCGGGGTCCCAACCTTGCACACCGGTGAACGGGTGCTGCTGGTCCGGGGAATCGGGCCCGACAAGCAGCCGTCGTACGGGTTCTATGACTTCCAGCGGTCCAACCCCCTGGCCCTCCTCGCCCTGGCCTTCGCCGTCGTCGTCGTGGTGGTTAGCGCTGGCGAGGCCTCGGGGCGCTCGCCGGCCTGGGGATCACCTGGCTGGTGATGATCCGCTTCGTCCTGCCCTGAGCGGGCTGGCGACGAAGGAGAGCCGGTACCTCCAGAACATCGTCGGCGACGTGCGCATCCAGGGCCTCCTCCTCGGTGGCGTGGTCATCGGCGCCCTGGGGGTGCTCAACGACGTCACCGTCACCCAGGCATCGGCGGTGTGGGAGATCCACGACGTCGATCCCCGGCGCGGGTTCGTGGGCCTCCACCGGTCGGCCATAGGGTCGGACGCGACCACATCGCCAGCACCGTCTACACGCTGGTGCTCGCCTACGCCGGTGCCGCCCTGCCGACCTTGCTGCTGTTCACCGTCGCCGGTCAGGGCCTCGGCCAGCTCGTCACCGGCGAGCAGGTCGCCGAGGACGACTCCGGCGCGCCGGACAGCGCCCCAGACGAGGGGATCGCGGCCCTGGCCTGAGCCGGGCGACGCGGATGGCGCGAGCGGACGTCGCCCTGCCAAGGTGTCGCCCAGTGCCCGCCCTCCTACGGGCCCCCCGCGCCGCCGCCGCTCTCATCATGTGCGTCGCTGCGGTCGCTTGCAGCTCCTCCGCCAAGCCGTCGTCGACCACCGCGACCACAGGGGCGGCGGCCACTCCGGCTGCGGGGACCTGCGCCTTCACCCCCGACTCGAGCCCGACCGGAGGGCATGCCCCCGGGCTGCCGCCCGCCGCACCGGGCCGGACATCCGGGACCGAGACGGTGACCCTTGTGCTCTCCCAAGGGGTGGTCACCTTCCGCGTGGACGACGCCAAGACGCCCTGCACGGCCGCGTCGTTCCGGTTCCTGGCGGGCAAGGGGTTTTTCGATTCCACCCGGTGCCACCGGCTGACGACCGAGGGCATCTTCGTGCTCCAGTGCGGTGATCCGACCGGGACCGGGACCGGGGGCCCTGGCTACACCATCCCCGATGAGAACCTGGCCGGCGCCACCTATCCGGCGGGAACGGTGGCGATGGCCAACACCGGAGCCCCGCACACCGGCGGCAGCCAGTTCTTCCTCGTGTACGCCGCCAGCCCCCTGCCGCCGCAGTACACCCCGTTCGGCAGCGTCACCAGTGGTCTGGCGGTGCTCCAGGGCATCGCCAAGGCCGGTGAGAACGACAGCAACGGGCCGGGCGACGGAGCCCCGAAGCAGCCGGTGGTCATCCGGACGTTCCGGGTTGCGGCGACGAGCTGAGACCACGTTTGGCGGCCTCGGGCCGGCGGTAGGCCGACGGTCTCACGGCGCCCCCTCCGGGCCGGCCAACCAAGGAGCTTTCATGGCGCCCCCTGATCCCCTGTCGACGACCGCCCGCCCGTACCGGGAGGATGACGTCGTGATCACCCAACGCGACGGGACCAAGCGGATCATCCGCCACCGGCGGTACCTCGCCCGGCCGGCGACCGAGGCGGTGGTCGAGCCCCAGCTCCCTGGCTCGCCCCCCGCCGCCTGAGGCCCCCGGCCCCCGGATCGGCGTCGGAGAGGTCAGTCGGCGCCGGACAGGTAGGCGATGCGGCGGGCGATGTTCACGGCGTGGTCGCCGAGACGCTCGTAGAAGCGGGCGACCAGCGCCATCTCCACCAGCACCGCCGGCGGGAGGTCCACGCCGATCAGCACGGCGGTGAGGTCGGCGTGAAGGCGGTCGACCTCCTCGTCGGCCAACTCCAGCACCATGGCCACGGCCGGATCCCGCTCGACGTACCCATCCGAGAGCTTCCGCCACATGCCGACGGCGCGCCCGCCCATGCGGTCGACGAGGCCCCGGGCCCGCGGGGGGAGCTGGCTGCCGACCGAACGCGCCCCCCGGGCGGCGATGTGCGAGGCGAGGTCGGCGGACCGCTCGAGCTCAGGGGCGATCCGCAGCACCGACAGGAGGAAGCGCAGGTCACGGGCGACGGGGCCCTGGAGGGCGAGGAGGTTCTGGGCGGTCTCCTCGACCTCGAACCACAAGGCACCGATCACCTCGTCCTGATGGGCCATGGCGAGGATCGTGGCCGGGTTGTTGGTCAGGACGGCGTCGGTCGCCGCCCCGATGCCCTCGGTGACCATGGCGAAGAGGCGCACCATGGTGGCGTCGATGTGCTCGAGTCGCTGATGGAACAGCGAGCGCAGCTCAGTGGTCATGGTCACTCCCTCCCATCAGTATCGGCGGGTACGGCGCCGGGTTGGCGAATACGGGTTTGGCCGGGGGGCCGGGGTGGCAAACACAGAGCATGCTCGCCGTCCTCGCCGCTCCCATCCTGGTGGTGCTCATGGCGGCCCTCCTCGGCGCCGCCGCCGCCCTCGAGCGGTGGGTCCGGGCGGTCGAGCCACCGGTCCGCCCGGCGGTCGTCCCCACTTCTCGCCCGGGCGGAGGCGCCTGACGCGACGAGGAGGGTCACGCCCGGAGTTCCGGGTGGTCCTCCTTCAGGCCCTCGACGAAGCGGTGGAAGGCGATGTGGTCGGAGCGCAGCTCCTGGCGCTCCCCCTGGCGTTCGACGGTCACCGCGTCGTCCGAGCGCGTCTCGGCGATGGCCACCGGGGCCCACCCCTCGTCCAGGAGCCCCCGGAGCCGCTCGAGCACGGGATCGTCCCCCCATCCGGCCACGGATCCCGACCGTAGTTCGGCGGCCGCACCGGTAGGGTTCTCCGCCATGGCCGACCAGGCGACCTTCGCCGACCAGGCGATGGAATTCATGCCGTCGCTCTACTCGGCGGCGCTCCGCATGACCCGCAACCCGGCCGATGCCGAGGATCTCGTCCAGGAGACCTACCTGAAGGCGTACCGGGCATTTGCTACCTTCCAGCAGGGCACCAACCTCAAGGCCTGGCTCTACAAGATCCTGACCAACACGTTCATCAACGCCTACCGGTCGAGGAAGCGGCGGCCGGAGCAGACCGAGATCGAGGACGTGGAGGACCTCTACCTCTACCGCCGGCTGGGCGGGCTGGAGGGGGCGACCGCCGGTCGCAGCGCCGAGGACGAGGTGCTCGACCTGTTCACCGAGGGCGAGATCAAGGACGCCATCGAGGCCCTCCCGGAGCAGTTCCGGCTGGCTGTCCTGTTGGCCGATGTCGAGGGATTCTCGTACAAGGAGATCGCCGAGATCCTCGGCGTTCCGATCGGCACGGTGATGAGCAGGCTGCACCGCGGAAGAAGAGCGCTCCAGAAGACGTTGTACGAGTTCGGACGAACCCGGGGCCTGGTGGGAGACAGGGATGCCTGACGTAGACGACAGCAGCGGCGGAGGCACGGCCGACTGCACGGAAGCCGTCGAACGGCTGTACCACTTCCTCGACGGGGAGCTCACGATCGAGCGGCGCGCCCTGATTCAGCGCCACCTCGACGAGTGCCACGACTGCATCGAGGCGTACGAGTTCGAAGCGGAGCTCCGGATGGCCATCTCCCAGGGTTGCCGCGAACAGGTCCCCGAGACCCTTCGGGTTCGCATCATCCGGGCCATCAGCCACGAGGGGACGTGAGGGGTCAACCCGCGCGGGCCTCTGCGCCGTATACGTGCGCAGCCCGGGGAATAGCCCCGGATTAGTCAAGGTTAGTGAGAAATATGAGCGATGGTTCCCTGGGGGCTCTCCCCATCTCGGGCAATGACCGTCCCTCCCGGTCGTTCTCGAAGGACCGCACGTGCCGCGAGCCCGGTTGCGGCACCCGGTTGTCCATGTACAACCAGGGCAAGTACTGCTACCTCCACGAGCCCATGGCCGTGCCGCGGACGCGAGGCAAGAAGATCGCGTGACGGGGGGTGGACGGTGCGCCCCGGGCGCCTCCGCCCTCTAGAGTCGGGAGATGGCCGTCGCCCCGCTCGCCGCCGCCGTGTGGCACCACTGGCTGTCCTTCTTCCTGCTGTTCCCGGTCCTGGTGATCGTGATCGGCATCGTCGTCGGCTACCTGGCCAAGGTGGTGGCGCCCAAGTACGGGCGGCGATGACGTGAGCGAGGGTCCGGAGGCTCGACCCTCCGGCGGGGGCGATCCCGTGGCCTGGGATCTGGCGGCGAAGGTGGCGGCGCGGGTCGCCGGACGAGACCCGTTCGCCTCGTCCTATCTGTACGAATCGCTCCAGCCGGACTTCGAGGAGCTCACCGCCCTCGCCGAGGGCCTGGTCACCGCCGAGACCGGCCTCCGTCCGCTGACGGGGCCGGCCCGGGCGCGGGTGACCGACCGGGCCGGGTGGGTCCGGGCCAACATCGCCTCCTTCCGCCGGCTGCTGCGGCCGGTGCTGGCCCGGCTCGAGGAGAAGCTCGCCGACACCGCCGGCTCACCGCTCGGCCGGGTGGTCCAGCCCGTGGGGCGGGTGGTGACCGGGGCCCAGCTCGGCACCCTGCTGGGCTGGATGTCGACCCGGGTCCTGGGCCAGTACGACCTCCTGCTCATGGAGGACGAGCGGCCCGAGGACCAGGACCTCGTCTACTACGTGGGCCCCAACATCTTGGCCCTGGAGAAGCGGTTCGCCTTCCCGCCCCGCGAGTTCAGGCTGTGGATCGCCCTGCACGAGGTCACCCACCGGGCGCAGTTCACCGGCGTGCCCTGGATGCGGGAGCACTTCCTCAGCCTCGTCGAGGGCAGCGTCTCGGCGGCCGACCCCGACCCGCGGCGCTTCCTGGAGGCGATCTTCAAGGCCATCGAGCTGGTCCGCCAGGGCAAGAACCCCCTCGACGACGGGCTGATGGCCCTGCTGGCCACGCCCGAGCAGGCCGAGGTCCTCGGCCAGGTCCAGGCCCTGATGAGCCTGCTCGAGGGCCATGGCGACGTGACCATGGACCGGGCCGCCGCTGACCGGATCCCCAACGCCGAACGGTTCAGCCGGGTGCTGCGCCAGCGCCGCCAGGAGGCCAAGGGCCCCGTGAAGCTGCTGCAGCAGGCGATCGGGCTGGACGCCAAGATGCGCCAGTACGAGGCGGGGGAGCGGTTCATCGCCAAGGTCGAGTCGGCCGGGGGCCCCGCCCTCCTCGCCCGGGTCTGGGAAGCGCCCGAGCGCCTGCCCACCCGGGCGGAGATCCAGGACCCGCTGCGGTGGATCGAGCGGATGCGCCGTACCCCGGCTTCGGGCTGGGATGGCGCCGCCGCCGGGCTGAGCGCCGGCTGACCCGACCCGTCCGGGACCGGTTGACGCCCGACCGAGGCCCTCACATCGGCCCGCGAATGCGCGGAAGCCGCCAACCGGGATGCTCGTGACAGACGGGAACGGACGATGACAACACGGCCCGCCCGGGTCCCACCTGCGCGGGCGCCTGTCGGTACATTGAGCCCGATGACGACCGTGCTGGTGGTCGAGGACGAGCCGGACATCCGCGAGCTGATCCGTCTCAACCTCGAGATGGACGGTTTCGAGGTGGTCACCGCCGCCGACGGGGAGCAGGGGCTCCGGTCCGTCCGCAACCAGCGACCTGACGCCATCATCCTCGACGTGATGATGCCCGGCCTCGACGGCTGGGAGGTGCTGACCCGGCTCAAGGCCATGGACGACTCGCTGGCCCAGGTGCCCGTCGTGATGCTGACCGCCCGCACCGGCGATCTCGACCGCATCCGCGGCGGCATCGAGGGGGCCGTCCGCTACCTGACCAAGCCGTTCGTGCCGGCCGAGCTGCGGGCGACCATCGCCGACGTCCTGGCCGGTGACGCAGAGCCCATCCAGCGCCGGCACGCCCAGCAGCGTGCGCTCACCGACCTGGCCCGCATCGAGGGCGGCGGCCCCAGCCCCTCGCCCGGTCCGGCCATCCCCCGGCCCCGGCTGAGCCGCCTGGATGGGGCTCCCGTCACCCGGGCCCGCCACAACGTGGCCGCCGTCTCTCCCGTCCAGCTCCAGACGCTGTCGGTCAAGCAGCGGGAGCTGATCGCCGCGGTGGCCGCCTGCCCGACCGTCATCGAGGCCGCCGACCGCCTCGACGTCAGCCGCTCCAACGTCTACGCCAGCCTCCGGCGGATCGCCCGCAAGCTCGGCGTGGCGTCGGTGAGCGACCTGGTGAACCTGGCGCGCGCCGGCGGCCTGAGCTGACCGGGGGGAGCAGCCCGGGGGGCCGCCACCTGAGCCTCGTGCCCGTCACCGGCCCGGCCCCGCGCCGCCACGCCCTCCTGACCAGGTCAGACTTCCCGCCGCCGGGCAGCCACGTGGACTGTGCCGTCTCCGGGGGCGCCGACTCGCTGGCCCTCCTGGTGCTGGCCACCGCCGCCGGCTGCCGGGTCACGGCCTGGCACGTGGACCATGGGCTGCGGCCGGGTTCGGCGGACGAGGCGGGGGTGGTGGCGGCGGCCGCCGAGCGGTACGGGGCCGGGTTCCGATCGTTGTCGGTGGAGGTGGCGTCCGGCCCCAACCTGGAGGACCGGGCCCGCCGGGCCCGCTTCGGCGCCCTCCCCCCCGGGACCTGTACCGGGCACACGGCCGACGACCAGGCCGAGACCGTCCTGCTCGCCCTGCTGCGGGGGGCGGGGTTGGACGGGCTGACGGGGATGGGCTCGGAGCGCCATCCGCTGCTCGGCCTCCGGAGATCGGAGACGGCGGCCCTCTGCGCCGAGGAAGGGCTCCGGCCGGTGGTGGACCCGACGAACAGCGACCCGGCGATGCGCCGCAACCGGGTGCGCCATGAGCTCCTCCCCCTGGCGGCGGAGGTCGCCGGGCGCGACGTGGTCCCGCTGGTCGTTCGCACGGCGGCGCTCCTGCGGGGTGACGCCGAGGTCCTGGCCGCGGCGGCCGCCGACCTGGACGCCTCTGACGCGATCGCCCTCGGCCGCGCTCCCGCCGGCATCGCCCGCAGGGCCGTCCGGGCCTGGCTGGCCGCCTCCTCACCGGGCGGAGCGCCGCCCTACCCGCCGTCGGCGGACGCCGTGGAGCGGATCCTGGCGGTGGCCCGGGGGGCGGCGGTGGCGTGCGAGGTGGCGGGCGTGGGTCGGATCTCGCGCCATCGCCAACGCCTCGTCATCGACCGCCGGGACGGGTAGCGTGCGCCGAGTGGCGGTGACGCTGGCCGATGACCCGGCGCTGGGCCCCGTGGTGGTGTCCGAGGAGGCCCTCCGATCCCGCATCGCCGCGCTCGGCAAGGAGCTCACCCGGGACTACGCCGGGCGGGCGCCGTTGCTGGTGGGGGTGCTAAAGGGGGCCTTCGTCTTCATGAGTGACCTGGCCCGCGCCATCGACCTGCCCGTGGAGTTCGACTTCATGGCCGTGTCGTCCTACGGCACCGCCACCAAGACGAGCGGCGTCGTCCGCATCGTCAAGGACCTCGATCTCGACCTCACCGGGCGCCACGTGCTGATCGTCGAGGACATCATCGACTCGGGTCTCACCCTGACCTACCTCCGCCGCAACCTGGCCAGCCGCCACCCGGCGTCCTTGGAGGTCTGCGCCCTGCTGGTAAAGGAAGGGCTCCAGCGCGAGCCCCAGGATCTCCGCTACGTCGGGTTCACGATCCCCCCGGAGTTCGTGGTCGGCTACGGGCTGGACGTCGCCGAGCGGTACCGCAACCTTCCGTACATCTGTCTGTACCGGCCCTGAACGGGGGACCCCCCCGGCACCCGTGGCGCCCGAGGGCCGGTAGCCTTTCCTCCGTGCGCAAGCCCTCCCGCAGCCCGGTCGTCATGTTCGTGGCCGCGCTCCTCCTGCTCTTCCTCGCGCTGCTCCTCTTCCACGGCTCGCCTGCCGCCAAGACCGAGAGCATCGACCAGCTCTACGCCGATGCCAAGGCCGGCAACGTGGCGTCGGCGACGCTGGTCGACAAGTCCAACGTCGCCAACGTGGTCTACAAGGACGGCAGCAAGGTCACCGTCCACTACCCCGAGCTGGCATCGCCCAACGTCCTGGGCCAGCTCATCGGCGACGGGGTCAAGGTCGACGCCAAGATCCACAAGGACAGCCTCATCTCCACCCTGCTCATCAACTGGCTGCCCCTGATCGTCCTGTTCGGGATCGTCCTGTTCGTCATCAACTCCATGCAGGGCGGCGGCAACCGGGTGATGCAGTTCGGCAAGGCCAAGCCCAAGCTCCACAGCAAGGACCAGCCCAAGGTCACCTTCTCCGACGTGGCCGGCGCCGACGAGGCGGTGGCCGAGCTGGAGGAGATCAAGGAGTTCCTGGAGGCCCCGGCCAAGTTCCAGTCGATGGGGGCCAAGATCCCCAAGGGCGTGCTGCTGTTCGGGCCGCCGGGCACGGGCAAGACCCTGCTGGCCCGGGCCGTGGCCGGCGAGGCGGGGGTGCCCTTCTTCAGCATCTCCGGGTCGGACTTCGTGGAGATGTTCGTCGGGGTCGGGGCCAGCCGGGTCCGTGACCTCTTCGAGCAGGCCAAGGCGTCGGCCCCGGCCATCGTCTTCGTGGACGAGATCGACGCCGTGGGCCGCCAGCGCGGGGCCGGGCTGGGTGGGGGGCACGACGAGCGGGAGCAGACGCTCAACCAGCTCCTCGTCGAGATGGACGGCTTCGACGTCAAGACCGGCGTGATCCTGATCGCCGCCACCAACCGGCCCGACATCCTGGACCCCGCGCTCCTCCGGCCGGGACGGTTCGACCGCCAGATCGTGGTCGACGCCCCCGACCTGCTGGGGCGCCAGGCGATCCTCCGGGTCCACGCCAAGGGCAAGCCGTTGGACGACTCCGTCAACCTCGACGTCCTCGCCCGCCGGACTCCGGGCTTCACCGGGGCGGATCTCGCCAACCTGATGAACGAGGCCGCCCTCCTGTCCGCCCGCGTCGGTCGCAAGCAGATCGGGATGCGGGAGATGGAGGAGGCCATCGACCGGGTCATCGCCGGTCCCGAGCGCAAGACGCGGGTCATGAGCCCGAAGGAGAAGCAGCGCATCGCCTACCACGAGGGCGGCCATACCATCGTCGGGCACGTCCTGCCCCTCGCCGACCCCGTCCACAAGGTCTCGATCGTGTCCCGGGGCCGGGCCCTGGGCTGGACCCTCCAATTGCCCACCGAGGACAAGTACAACAACAGCCGGTCCGAGCTGATGGCCACCATGGCCGTGCTCATGGGCGGGCGGACGGCCGAGGAGCTCGTCTACAACGAGATGACCACCGGGGCGTCCGACGACATCGAGCGGGCGACCAACATCGCCCGGCGCATGGTGACCGAGTTCGGCATGAGCGACGTCCTCGGCCCGATCAAGTTCGGCCAGGCCCAGCACGAGGTGTTCTTGGGCCGCGACTACGGGCACGAGGCCAATTACTCCGACCAGATCGCCACCCGCATCGACACCGAGATCCGCGCCCTCGTGGACGCCGCCCACGGCGAGGCGGAGGCCATCCTGCGCGCCCACCGGGCGACCCTTGACGTCCTGGCCGACCGGCTGGTGGACAAGGAGACCCTCGGCCCCGACGACCTTGCCGAGCTCCTGGGCGGGCTCCCGGTGTGGACGGGAGTGGGTGGGGCGGCCGAGGACGCCCTGGCGCCGGCGGCGATGGTGGCCGCCCCCCCGATGCCCGCGGTCGAGGCCCCGTCGGCGGCCGAGCCACCCCGACGGACCCGCAAGCGCGTGGCCCGCGCTCCCCAGGCCAAGCCGAAACCCGCCACGGCGTGATCCCGGCCCAGGGGGGGACACATGGCGGTTGATGCCGCCCGCGCCGAGGTGGCCGTCCGGGAGCTCCTGGCAGCCATCGGGGAGGACCCGACGCGGGACGGCCTGTTGCGGACACCGGCCCGGGTGGCCGAGATGTACGCCGAGATCCTGGCGGGCATCACCGAGGACCCGGCCCAGCACCTGCAGGTAACGTTCGACGTGCGCCACGACGAGATGATCATGGAGCGGGACATCCCCATCCAGTCCCTGTGCGAGCACCACCTGCTGCCGTTCATGGGCCGGGCCCACGTCGCCTACATCCCGGGGGCGGACGGCCGGATCACCGGGCTCTCCAAGCTCGCCCGCCTGGTGGACGGCTTCAGCCGCCGGCTCCAGGTGCAGGAGCGGCTGACCACCCAGATCGCCGACACCCTCCAGGAAGTGCTCCGGCCCCGGGGGGTCCTGGTGGTGATCGAGGCCGAGCACCTGTGCATGAGCATGCGGGGCGTGCGCAAGCCCGGTGCGGTCACGGTCACGTCCGCCGTCCGGGGCCAGTTCCGGGACTCGGTGGCGACCCGGGCCGAGGCCATGGCCTTCATCCATGGCCGCCGGGCATGATCCGGCGCACTTTCGCTGACTTCCAACCCCAATCGATCCGGTAGGGGTGGTCGCCTTGCCGGTACGCTGGGCGACCGTGCGTCCCCTGGTGATGGGCGTGCTCAACGTCACGCCCGACTCCTTCTCGGACGGCGGCCGCTTCCTTGATCCCGAGGCGGCCATCGCCCACGGCCTGAGACTGGCCGCTGAGGGGGCCGACGTGGTCGATGTGGGCGGCGAGAGCACCCGTCCCGGCGCGCCCGAGGTGCCCCTGGCCACCGAGCGGTCCCGGGTGGTCCCCGTGGTGGCCGCCCTGGCCCCCCACGTCCGGGTGTCGGTCGACACCCGCAAGGGGGAGGTGGCCGAGGCGGCGATCGAGGCCGGGGCGACCCTCGTCAACGACGTCTCCGCCGCCCTGGCGCCGGTGGCCGCTGCCGCGTCGGTGGGCTGGGTGGCGATGCACATGCGCGGCACGCCGGCGAACATGCAGGACGATCCGCACTACGACGACGTGGTCGCCGAGGTCGCCGCCTTCCTCGCCGATCGGGCCCGGGCGGCGGTCGAGCTCGGCGTCGAGGAGGTCTGGATCGACCCGGGCATCGGCTTCGGGAAGACCGCCGCCCACAACGTCAGCCTGCTCCGGCACCTGCGGGTGCTGGTGGCGCTCGGGTTCCCGGTGCTGGTGGGGACCAGCCGCAAGAGCTTCCTGGGGGCGCTGGCCGGGGGCGCCCCCCCCGACGACCGGCTCGAGGGCTCGCTGGCCAGCGCCGTGTGGGCCATGACCCAGGGGGCGGCCATGGTGCGGGTCCACGACGTGGCTGCCACCGTGCAGGCCGCCCTGCTCGTGGGCGATGAAGACCCCGCCCCGGCGGTCGCATCGTGAGGGGCAAGTGGGCGGCCGGCATCGCCCCTCGCAACTTCGCCTGGGTGGTCAAGGAGCGCATCGCCATCTCGGAGCGACCCGGGGGGTACGCCCGCAACCACCGCAAGGTGCGGCGCCAGGAGGAGATCATCTGGCTGCGCGAGCAGGGCTTCACCCGGGTCGTCTCACTGCTGCCGTCGCCCCACAACCTCCATGCCTACGACGAGCTGGGGATGACCTGGGCGCACGTGCCGTTCGCTCCCACCGACGATGCCCGGGTGGTGCTCAAAGACCTCTACGGCCAACTGCGGGAGTGGCAGGTGGTGGGCGAACGGGTCCTCCTCCACCAAGAGGAGCTCGGTGACCGCCTGATGGGTGTCGTGGGCGGCTACCTGCTGGCGACCCGGCTGGTCGACTCCGGGCCGCAGGCCATCACGATCATGGAGCGGCTGACGGGCCGGCAGATGGGCCCGGTGGGGCGCGAGCTGATCGCCGTGGCGAACGACCTGTGAGCCCCTCATCAGGGGAACGTGACCGGATCGAGCTGCGGGGTCTGCGCATCCTCGGCGTCCACGGGGTGCTGGCCGAGGAACAGGCGCGGCTGCAGCCTTTCGAGGTCGACCTCGACCTGGAAGCCGACCTGGGGGTGGCCGGGCGTTCCGACCGGCTGGAGGACACCGTCGACTACGGGGCCCTCTCGGAGCGCGTCGCCACCGTGGTCCGTGAGGAGCGCCATGCCCTGTTGGAGCGCCTGGCCGAGCGCATCGCCGAGACCGCCCTCGCCGACCGCCGGGTCACCGCGGTGACGGTGACCCTCCGCAAGCTGCGCCCCCCGGTCCCCGAGGACCTGGGCACCGCCGGCGTCCGCATCGTGCGCCCCACCGGCGGGGCGCGGGGAGCCCCGTGAGCGTCGCCTCTCCTGCCGCCGGGGTGCCGGTCCGCCGCGCCTTCCTGGGCATGGGCTCCAACGTGGGCGACCGCCGGCGGTTCCTCAGCGACGCCATCGACTCGCTGTCGGGGGTCGTCGCCGTGAGCCCCCTGTACGAGACCGACCCGGTGGGCGGTCCCCCCCAGGACGCCTTCCTCAATGTCGTCGTCGAGCTGGCCACGGTGTTGACACCGCGCCAGCTCCTCGGGGTGGCCCACCGGCTGGAGTCGGCGGCCGGTCGGGTCCGCGGCGAGCGGTGGGGCCCGCGGACCCTCGACGTCGACGTGCTGCTCGTCGGAGACCTCAGCATCGACGAGCCCGACCTGGTCGTGCCCCACCCGCGGATGTGGGAGCGGCGCTTCGTCCTCGCTCCCCTCGCCGACCTGGCTCCCGACCTGGTGCCCGATCGGCTCCTCGCCCGATCCGACGGTCGGGTGTCGGTGGTGGGCACCCTCGACCAGCGGCCTCGCTTCCGTCCCGGCTGACCGGGTTTACGGCGCCCGTCGCCGCCCGGTATCCTCTGGACCACGAACGGCACCCCATCCGGGGGCTGGAACGTCGAAAGGTCTCCTGCGTGCCCACAGTGCGCATCGTCGGGCCCGGCCGGGCCGGCTCCTCGTTGTCGGACGCCCTCGCCCGGGCCGGTTGGGTCGTCGCCAATCCCGTGCACCGCGGCGGGGATCCGTCGGGTGCCGCCTCCGGGGTGGACCTCTGCGTGGTCGCCGTGCCCGATGCCGCCATCGGACCGGTCGCCGCCGCCATCGACCCCGTGGCGTCCACCGTCGTCGCCCACCTGGCCGGGTCACTGGGCTCAGACGTCCTCGCCCCGCACCCGCGGCGGGCGGCGATGCACCCGCTCGTCTCCCTGCCAGACCCGGTGACCGGCGCGCTGGCCCTCGCCGCCGGCTGTTGGTGGGCGGTGGACGGGGACGCCCTCACCGAGCGGGTGGTGGCCGATCTCGGGGGGCGGACCGTCGAGGTGGCCCCCGCCGCCCGGGCCGCCTACCACGCCGCCGCCTGCATCGCCGCCAACCACCTCGTCGCCGTCCTCGGGCAGCTCGACCGGGTGGTCGGGGCCGCCGGCCTGCCCCGCGAGCCGTTCTACGACCTCGCCGCCGGAGCCCTCGCCAACGCCCGCCAGCGCGGAGCGGCATCGGCGATCACCGGACCGGCCGCCCGAGGCGACCTCGCCACCATCGCCCGGCATGTCGAGGCGATCGACAGTGACGAGCGCGACCTCTACATGGCGCTGGCGGAGGCCGCCGCCCGGCTGGCCGGGCATCCCCTCGAGGAGCCGGCGTGCAGGTGATCGACACCGTCGCCGAGTGGCGCAAGGCCCTCGATGCCGAGCGCTCGGGTGGCCGCACGGTGGGCCTCGTCCCCACCATGGGCGCCCTCCACGAGGGTCACGCTGCCCTCGTCGATCGGGCGGCAGCCGAATGCGACGTGGTGGGGGTCACCGTGTTCGTCAACCCCCTCCAGTTCGGCGAGGGTGAAGACCTGGCCAGCTACCCCCGCTCGCTGGAAGCCGATGTCGAGCTGGCCGCTTCGCACGGCGCCACCTACGTGTTCGCCCCGCCGGCCGCCGAGATGTACCCGGGAGGACGGATCGAGACGGTGGTCCGCGTGCCGGAGCTGGCGGCCCGGTGGGACGGTCAGAGCCGGCCTGGCCACTTCGACGGGGTGGCGACCGTGGTCACCAAGCTGTTCGCCCAGGCGGGCCCGGGCCGCGCCTACTTCGGCGAGAAGGACTACCAGCAGCTCTGCATCGTCCGGCGCCTGGCCGCCGATCTGGACCTCCCCATCGAGGTCGTCGGCTGCCCGACGATGCGCGAGGCCGACGGTCTGGCCCTCTCCAGCCGCAATGCCTACCTGACCCCCGGGGAGCGGGCGATCGCGCCCCGCTTGTTCACCGCCCTGGCCCGGGGCGCCGACGTCCTGGCCGCCGGGGGCGAGCCGGCTGAAGCCCGCCTCGCCATGATCGCCGCCGCCGACGGCCTGGACGTCATCTACGCCGAACCTGTGGACCCCCGCTCGCTCGAGCCCCTCGAGACTGCCCTCGCACCGGGAGGGTGCGCCCGCCTGCTGATCGCCGCCCGCCTGGGCCGGACCCGCCTCATCGACAACCTGGGAGTGACCCGCTGATGCGCCGACGGATGATGAAGTCGAAGATCCACCGCATGACGGTGACCGACGCCAACCTCAACTATGTGGGGTCGATCACCCTCGACCCCCAACTCCTCGAGCTCGCCGACATCCGGGAGTGGGAGCAGGTGGCCGTCGTCGACATCGACAACGGCGCCCGCTTCGAGACCTACGTGATCCTGGGCGAGCCCGGCAAGGGCGACTGCTGCCTCAACGGGGCGGCCGCCCGGCTGGTCCATCCCGGCGACAAGGTGATCATCATCACCTACGCCGACTTCGAGGACGCCGAGCTCGATGACTACGAGCCCACGATCGTCCACGTGGACGCCGCCAACCGACCCATCACCGAGGAGATGGCGCTGCTCCAGGCCCGGATCGACTCCTGATGCGCCGGCCGGCCCGTGGCTGACCTCGACCTGCTGGTCTGCGGGTCGGGCGTCGCCGGCCTCACCGCCGCCGTGCGCGCCGCGGCGGTCGGCCTGCGGGTGGGCGTGGTCACGAAGGGTGAGCTGGAGCAATCGGCCACCCGGTGGGCCCAGGGCGGGGTGGCCGCCGTGCTCGGGGGCGACGAGGACTCGGTCGACCACCATCTCGCCGACACCCTGGCTGCGGGGGCCGGGCTGTGCGACGCCGACGCCGTGGGCGTGCTCGTGGGTGAGGGGCCCGATCGGGTGCACGAGCTCATCGCTCTCGGCGCCCGGTTCGACCGGGACGCCGACGGCGCCCTCGCCCTCGCCCTCGAGGGCGGCCACTCGCACCCGCGCGTGGTGCACGCCGGCGGGGCGGCCACCGGGGCGGAGATCGAGCGGGCCCTGGTGGAGGCCGTGCGCATGACGGCGGCGGTCGTCCGTGAATCGTGCGTGCTGGAGGGGTTGGTAGTGGAGTCCGGCCGGTGTCGCGGCGTCCGAGTCGGGGGCGGCGAGGTGGTCCGGGCGACCCACGTGCTGCTGGCGACCGGGGGGGCCGGGCAGCTGTTCGCCGTGACCACCAACCCCGCCGAGGCGACGGGGGACGGCGTGGCCGCCGCGCTCGGTGCCGGGGTGCCCGTCGCCGACGTCGAGTTCATGCAGTTCCATCCCACCGCCCTGCACCACCCGGCCATGCCCAGGCCGTTGCTGTCCGAGGCCCTGCGCGGGCACGGCGCGGTCGTCAGGGACGCCCGGGGGCAGCGGTTCGTGGACGAGTTGCTGCCGCGGGACCAGGTGGCCCGGGCGATCACCGCCCGCTGCCTCGAACAGGGGGTCGACCACTGCTGGCTGGACGCCACCGGGCTCGAGCGGTTCGCCGAGCGGTTCCCCACCATCGCCGCCTCGCTGGCGGCCGTCGCCCTCGACCCGGCCGTCGACTGGCTCCCGATCGCCCCCGCCGCCCACTACCTGTCAGGAGGGGTGATCACCGACCTCGAGGGGTCGACGGCTCTCTCCGGGCTGTGGGCCGCCGGCGAGGTGGCGTGCACGGGCGTGCACGGAGCCAACCGGCTGGCCTCCAACTCGCTGCTCGAGGGGATGGTCTACGGCGCTCGGGTGGTGGACGCCATCGCCGCCGGACGGGAGGGCCCGACGCCGACCGGGGCGATGCGGGCCGTCCTCGACGGGGACGGCGGCATCCCCGGGCGGGCCCTGACCCTCCCCCCGCCCGCCCGGCGCGCGACCTCCGACGGTGATCCCGAAAAGCTCCGCGACGAGCTCCAGCACGCCATGACGGCGGGGGCGGGGGTGCTCCGGTCGGCCGCCTCCCTCGCCGAAGCCGGCGCGGCGCTCGAGCGCATCAGCGGCAACGTTCCCCAAGGCGCCCTCGAGATGGCGAACCTGGTGCGGGTGGGCACCGCCCTCGTGTCGGCGGCGATCGCCCGCGAGGAGAGCCGGGGCAACCACACCCGGACCGACTTCCCCACGTCCAGCGACGCCTTCCGGTGCCGGTTGGTGCTGTCGTGAACGTCGACCCACCGCGGCCGGCGGTCATCGACGCCGTCGCCCGGGCGCTGGCCGAGGACCTCCTGCCCCTCGGCGACCTCACGGCCGCCCTCATCCCCGCCGGCACGGCCGTGGAGGCGGAGCTCGTCGCCCGCCAGCCCGGGGTCGTCGCCGGGCGGGCCTGCGTGCAGGAGACGTTCGCCCAACTCGACCCCGAGGTCACGATCGGGTGGCTCCTCCCCGACGGGTCGGCCTTCGGCCCGGGGGACCCGATCGCCACCGTGGCCGGCCCGCTGGCCGCCATCGTCACCGGCGAGCGCACCGCCCTCAACTTCCTCCGTCACCTCTCCGGCGTGGCCACGCTCACCCGCCGCTTCGTCGACGCCGCCACCACCGCCAGCGGCGGCCGGACCCGCATCCTCGACACCCGCAAGACCACCCCCGGGCTCCGAGCCCTGGAGAAGGCCGCGGTGCGCGCCGGTGGCGGGTTCAACCACCGGGCCAACCTCTCGGACGCGGTGATGGTGAAGGACAACCACCTCGCCGGCCTGACCATCGGGCAGGCCGTGGAGGCGGCGCGGCGGGCCTGGCCGGGGCGCCCCGTGCACGTGGAGTGCGACACGCTCGATCAGCTCGACGCCATCCTCGCCACCCAGGCCGACCGGGTCATGGTCGACAACTTCACCCCCGACCAGTTGGCCGAGGCCGTGCGGCGCGTGGCTGCCGGCCATCGCCGGGTGGAGCTCGAGATGACCGGCGGGGTCGACCTCGGCTCGGTGGGGGCCTATGCCGCCGCCGCCCCCGACTACATCTCGGTGGGCGCCATCACCCATTCCGCCGGCGTCGTCGACATCGGCCTCGACCTCGGCGCCCCGTAGGAGGGACATGCTGCTCACCATCGACGTGGGGAACACCCAGACCGTGCTCGGCCTGTTCGACGGCCCACAGCTCACCCACCACTGGCGCATCGCCACCAATGTTGAGCGGACTTCCGACGAGCTGGCCCTCCTCGTGTCGGAGCTGCTGCGCCTCCGCGGCATCGAGTTCCACCCGGAGGAGATGGGCATCGCCATCTCCTCGGTGGTGCCCCGCCTCACCGCCGCCTTGCGGGAGATGACCGACGAGTGGTTCGGGGTCAAGGCCGTCGTCCTCGAACCCGGCACCCGCACGGGAATGCCCATCCTCTACGACAACCCCAAGGAGGTCGGTGCCGACCGCATCGCCAATGCCGTCGGCGCCTACGACCTCTACGGCGGCCCCTGCATCTGCGTGGACTTCGGCACGGCGACCACCTTCGACGCCATCTCGGCGAAAGGGGAGTACCTGGGCGGGGCCATCATCCCCGGCATCGAGATCAGCCTCGATGCCTTGTTCGGACGGGCGGCCGCCCTCCGGCGGGTGGAGCTGGTGGAGCCCCGCAACGTGATCGGCAAGAACACCGTCGAATCGATGCAGGCCGGCGCCGTCTATGGCTTCGCCGCGCAGGTCGACGGGCTGTGCCAGCGGATGGAGCGGGAGCTGGGCGAGGCGACGGTCGTGGCTACGGGTGGGCTGGCCGCCCTCATCACCCCCCTCAGCACCATGATCCAGCACCACGAGCCGTGGGTGACGCTGATCGGCCTGCGACTCATCTGGGAGCGCAACCAGTAGTCAGGGCAGCACCGCGATCGTGAAGTCCAGCGGTCGCCCGGGGAAGGTGCCCACCAGCTCCTGGTAGACGGCGACGCGCACGGTGTAGATGCCCGGGGCCAGCCGTCGACCGTCCGGAGCGCGGGCGGTGAGCGGGACGGTGACCGTCGCCCGCTGTCCCGGCAGGAGGGTGCGGGGAAGCTCGGCAACCGATACGGCCACCGGGCGGCCCCCCTCGCCGGGCGACGCCACCGGGAGACCGCTGGGGAACCACAGGGCCTGCACCCGCACCACGAACGGGCCCTGTTTGAGACCCCGTTCGTCGGGCCACGGTGAGCCGTCGCCGGCGTTGGTGGCCGTCACCTTGACCTTGGTGGAGCCGCCCGGGCGGATGGTGCGGGGGAGCTTGGCCGCCGCCACCACCGTCTCCGCCTGCCCGGCCGCCGGTAGGGGCCCGTGGAGGTCGCTGGGGAGCAGCCAGCCCGCCGTCCGCAACCGGTCCTGGACGGGGCCGGGAAGGACGAACAGGTTCTGGAACAGGTCGTTCTCGACGCTCACCAGCTGGGCGCCCGGGTAGTGGGAGAAGAACGACGCGCTGCTGCTGATCACGAACGGGCCGCAGGGTTCGGCCCCCACCGACCCGTCGACGGGCTCGACCTCCCACCCGGGGAGGTAGAGGCGGTCGTTGAAGTACGTGAAGTCGACCCCCGCGTCGTAGCCCACGCAGGTCCTCGGCACGCCGAGCTGGGAGGTGGCCTTGGCGATGGTCGTGGCCAGCACGTCCTGGCGGGCCCGGGCCGACGAGCCGGGGGTCAGGTAGCCGGTGAGGGTGTCGACGGAGCCGGCCAGGAACACGAGGGCGAGGATGGCGATGCCCAGGCGGGGGGCGAAGGCCACGACGGCGACGAGGGCCAGCAGGCCGGCGGCGCCGGCCAGGGCGATCGCCGCCACGTCGATGCCGGGGCCGAACCGGCGCAGGAGGGGCTCGAGGGCGAGCACCGTGCCCGGGTTGAGCTGGGCGTGGAGCTGGGCCACTGTCCGGCCGTCGGCGAGCGCCAGCGCCCCGAGGCCGGTGGCCGCCGCCCCGACGGAGAGCCACGCCAGGCACCGCTGCCGGCGCTGGCGCCCGGCCGGGGCACCGAGGAGGTGACCGAGGGCGACCACCAGGGGAGCCAGCAGGACCCCCTCGTTGTAACGGCCGTAGATCAGCTGATCGGCCCGCCCCCCACCGTTGAGGAAGAGCACCGACATGGCCAGCACGCCGAGTGCGCTGAGGGCGGCGAGTGACCGGGCGATGGCGCCAGGGGTGGGGGGGATGCGGCGGCGGGCCAGGCCGGCGAGGTCGCGAGCCCCGAGCACCACGCCGTAGGGCAGCAGGCCGGCCGTGACCACCGACAGGTAGAACGCCTGACCGGCGATCCCCAGGGTCACCGAGCCGAGGCCGCCGCTCGCCGCTGCCCGGCTCAGGACGGCGTCGGCCTGGTAGGCGCCGAGGCCGGTGCCGGCGGCCGGTCGGACGGCGACGATGGCGAGCCGGGTCAGGGCGCCTCCGGCGGTGAGCCCGCCGACCAGCGCCAGCAACCGCTCGGCTGAGGACCGTGACACCCCGAGGGCGATCACGGCCACGAGGAACACGGCGATCGCCACCGCCGCCCCGCGTGGGTGGACGGCGACGAGCAGCCCGGCGGACACCCCGAGCAGCGCCCACGTCGCCGGCCCCCGCGACGCCGCCCGGTGGGCCAGAAGGACGACGACGGCGGCCCCCAGGGCGAAGGCCGTCTCCGCCATCGCCAGGTCGGAGTAGAGGGCGACGGCCGGGTAGGCGCAGGCGGCGGCGGTGATCACCAGCCGCGCCGGCCGCCCGAGGGGGCCCGAGGGCAACCAGGAGGAGAGCGCCCAGACGACCGCGGCGGTGACCCCGGCCAGGCCGCAGTTGACCCAGAGGGCCGAGCGCCAGGTCGTGATCGGGCTCCGCGAGAGCAGCCACACGGGCGCCAGCAGCACCCCGAACCCCGGGTAGTACGCGGTGATCGGGCGAGCACCGCCGAGGGCGAGGAAGCGGCCGTTGTCCAGGTAGCCGAGCTCGTCAGGGAGCACGACCGGCGCCCGCACGGCCGCCGTGGCCGCCAGGTGGGCGGCGGCCACGGCCAGGGCCAGGACAACCACCCCGGTTCCCCGTCTGATCGTGCTGCCCGCCGCCGACACTGAGCGACACGGTAGGCGGGGCCGGGGGGGTGTAGGCCGGGGCCTTCGGTACTGTGACGGTTGTGCCCTTCAACCTGTCGTTCACCCATCTGATGGTGGTCGGCATCGTCGCCCTCGTCGTGCTCGGCCCCGAACGGCTGCCCGAGGTGGCCCGCACCGCCGGCAGCCTCTTCCGGGAGTGGAAGCGGATCCGGGGCGACCTCGAGGGTGAGGTGCGGGAGGCGATCAGCGACTTCCGCGAGCCCTTCCTGGACTCGCTCAACGACCTCAGGGGGACAGCCAGCGGCGACTCGGGGTCGACAGGGGCCCTTGCCGGGTCGGCCGGGGGCCTTGCGGGGTCAGCGGAGGGGCGGCCGCCGGCGCCGCCGCTCTCGGTGCTGCCCCCGCTGGTCGGCGCGGCGGCCGGCGACGACCTCCGTCCGCTTTCCGCCGGGCTCCCGGTGCTCGGCGCGGGCACCGGCCTGGTCTCGCCCGGACCCAACCTGCGGGTGGAGGTCCCCACCCTCGGTCCTCCGCCCGACCCCGGCACCTTCACCCCTTACGACCCCGGCGCCTGACGCCCGGGTGGGACGCAGGTTGGAGGTGAGGTTGGACGTGAGGTTGGACGTGAGGTTGGACGTGACCCCGGCGCCCGGCAACGATCGGGGGTCGTGAGCGGCATCCCCTACCGGTTCGATCGCACGGACGACGCCGCCGGGTTGCACGCCCGGTTCGACGACCTGGAGCCGGGCGCCGAAACCGACACGACGGTCGGTGTCGCCGGCCGGGTGATGCTCCTGCGCCCCCAGGGAAAGCTGGCCTTCGCCACGCTGCGGGACTCGTCAGGAGGGGTGCAGCTGTTCGCCCTCGCCGCCGTCACCGGCGAGTTCGAGGGCTTCACCCGGCTGCGGGTGGGCGACTGGATCGGCGCCCTCGGGACGATGGTCAAGACCCGCAAGGGCGAGCTGTCGGTGAAGGTTGCCGAGTGGGTGCTGCTGGCCGAGGCCCGCCGGGGCTTCGGCGACAAGTGGCGAGGGGTCACCGACATCGACACCCGCTACCGCCAGCGGTACATGGACCTGTGGGCCAACGAGGACAGCCGCCGGGTGTTCCAGCTCCGAAGCCGAGCCGTCAGCCTGATGCGGCGCTGGCTGGAGGAGCGCGGCTTCACCGAGGTCGAGACCCCGGTCCTCCACCCCATCCCCGGCGGGGCGGCGGCCAAGCCCTTCGTCACCCACCACAACGCCCTCGACACCGACCTCTACTTGCGCATCGCCCCCGAGCTGTACCTCAAGCGCCTGGTGGTGGGCGGTTTCGAGCGGGTCTTCGAGATCGGCCGGGTGTTCCGCAACGAGGGCTTGTCCCCACGTCACAACCCCGAGTTCACGATGCTCGAGCTCTACGCCGCCTACCTGGACTACCGGGACCTGATGGAGCTGACGGAGGAGCTGGTGGGTCACCTCGCCCTGTCGCTGTTGGGCACCACGTCGCTGACCTATGGCGGCCGGCCGCTGGAGCTGTCCACCCCTTGGCGGCGGGCGACGATGCTCGAGCTGGTCGAGGAGCAGACCGGCCACCGGCTCGACCTGGGCATGCCGATCGCCGAGCTCCGCTCGGTGGCCGACGAGCTCGGCGTCGCCTGGGAGGAGTGGTACGGCCCCGGGAAGCTGGTGCTGGAGACCTACGAGAAGACCACCGAGGCAGAGCTGTGGGGGCCGGTCTTCGTCGTCGACTACCCCCAGGAGGTGTCGCCTCTGTCGCGGGCCCATCGGGAGCTGCCGGGGTGGGTCGAGCGGTTCGAGGGCATCGTGGCCGGACGAGAGCTGTGCAATGCCTTCAGCG
>Ga0102924_1001052_pt1 | contig 32581 bp, 28 predicted proteins | sample PaiPotPPM11metaG_FD_80116 | JGI IMG/M metagenome (GOLD analysis project Ga0102924, IMG submission 80116) | Iron sulfur acid spring bacterial and archeal communities from Banff, Canada, to study Microbial Dark Matter (Phase II) - Paint Pots PPM... ...
CGCGTCCACGATCGCGGCCGGGTCCTCGCCGAGCAGCTGGTCGCCGAGCCCCGCCACGTCCTGGAACTCGCCCCGGCGGGCCCGGCCCTCCTCGAGCGCGTCGGGCAAGGCGTCGGTCGCGGACCGCAGCAGCGCGACCAGGTTGTCGGGGTACCGCCAGTCGCTGCCTTCCTCGCTGCGGCCGGCGACCGCGGTCTGGGCGACGAGGGTCGGCAGCACCAGCGCCCGCGACGCCGGCCCGACCTGGCGCAGGACCTCCACCGCCTTGTTCGTGAAGTCGAGGGTGTGGCCGCCGTCGACGAAGACGTGGTCGGTGACGGCGGCGAACAGCATCGCCTCGACGTCGGCGTCGGCGACGTCGCCGGCCAGCGCGGTGGCGAGCACCCGCTCGGCCGCGCCGGCGGAACGAGTGTCGACGAAGCGCCGGTACCACTCGGCCAGCCGGTCGGGCGACACCGTGCTCGTCAGCAGGGGCGGCACGTCGAAGCGGGGCGCGTTCCCGCGGGTGTCGTTCGAGACGAACACGAGGGCGTGGATGAGGGCGGCGGCACGGTCGTCGGCGTCCAGGTGCGGCAGCACGTTCGCCATGGCGACGAGGACGGTGAGCCCGGTGCCCCAGCCGCCGGCGCGGTTGCGGGCCCCGAACTCGAGGCCGGTGCGCACGAGGTCGGCCGGGTCCACGCCCGCGTCCACCAGCCCGAGCACGGCCTTGGCGATCACGAGCGAGGTGCCGTCCTCGAGTCCCTCCCGGAGGCGCTGGTGGAGGTGCTCGACGTTGTCGCCGCCGTCGCGCGCGGACACCCACACGTCGCCGTCGGCGATCTCGACGTCGAAGGCACGCGTGTCGTCGGCCCAGCGGTCGAGGGTGCAGCCCGAGGCCAGGTCGAAGCGGGCGTGGTGCCAGTGGCAGGTGAGCAGCCCGTCCTCGCAGGTCCCCCGGTGCAGCGGGAAGCCCATATGCGGACAGCGGTCCTCGAGGGCGTAGACGCGGCCCTCGTGCCAGACGACCAACACCGGCAGGCTGCCGAGCTTGGTGAGCAGCCGGCCCTCGGCCTCGAGCGTGGCCGCCGACCCGGCTCGAACCCGTCCCCCATTTTCGGAAGCCATCGCTTGCCATAATCACCTCTGGGCGGCAGTTCGTCAAGACCTGACTTGTGGAAGTCGCTAGGGTCGGGGGCGTGTCCGCAGGCCTCACCGACGCCAAGCGCCGCGTGCTGGAGCGGCTGAAGCGCGTCGACGCCGCGACCGTCCCCGAGCTGGCGGCCGGGCTCGGGCTCACCGAGGCCGCCGTCCGCCAGCACCTCGAGGGCCTGGCGTCGCACGGGCTCGTGGAGCGCCGGGGCCGGGCCGGCGGAGGCCGGGGCCGCCCGCCGGACGAGTGGGCGGTCACCGCGCTGGCCGCCGAGCTGTTCCCCGACCGCCACGGCGACCTGACCGTCGAGCTGCTCGCCGCGATCCGGGAGGCGGTCGGCGACGACGGCCTCGACGCCGTCGTCGAGGCCCGCACCGCCCGCCAGCTCGCCGCGTACCGGGCCGTCGTGCCGGCGCCCGACGCGGGATCGCTTCGATCGCGGCTGGCCGCGCTGGCCCGCCAGCGCAGCGCCGAGGGCTACATGGCCGAAACCCAGCGCGACGGCGACGCGCTGCTGCTCGTCGAGCACCACTGCCCGGTGTGCAGCGCCGCCACCGCGTGCACCGGGCTGTGCCGGGGCGAGCTCGAGCTGTTCCGCGCCGTCCTCGGGCCCGACGTCGCGGTCGAGCGGACCCAGCACCTCATGGCCGGCGACGCCCGCTGCGCCTACCGGGTGCGCCCGGCCGACCGGAGCTGACCGGGCGGGTCAGCCGGCCAGCGCGTCCAGGACCCGGGCCGGCGACAGCGGCTGGTCGGTGACGCGCCTGCCGCGCACCGCCAGCGCGTCGGCGACGGCGTTGAACACGCACGGCGGGGCGCCGATGGCGCCGCCCTCCCCCATGCCCTTGTGCCCGCCCGGCGTCGGCGAGCGGGTCTCGATGTGCCCGTACTCGATGGTCGGCACCTCGGTCGCGGTGGGAAGGAGGTAGTCGAGGAAGGTGGTCGTGAGCGGGTTGCCGTCCTCGTCGTAGACGAGGTGCTCGTAGAGCACGCCGCCGATGCCCTGCACGACGCCGCCCGCGATCTGGCCCTCGACGACCATCGGGTTGATCATCAGGCCGCAGTCCTCGCTGACGACGTAGCGGAGAATCTCCACCACGCCGGTCGCGGGGTCGACCTCGACCGTGCAGGCGTGGCAGGCGTTCGACCACGTGATCGGCGGCGCCTGGTAGCTGACCGTCGCCTCGAGGCCGGGGCCGAGGTCGGGGGGCAGCTCGCCCGGCGCGTTCAGCGCCACGCGCGCCACCTCGGCCAGGGTGACGCCCCGGGTCGGCGTGCCGCGGACGGCGATCCGCCCGCCCTCGGCCTCGAGGTCCTCCGGCGCGGCCTCGAGCAGGTGCGCCGCGATCTTGGCGGCCTTGTCGCTCACGACGAGGGCGGCGTCGCGCGCCGCGCCGCCGGCGACGACCGCGGTGCGGCTGCCGCCGGTGCCGCCGCCGAAGGGGGCGCTGTCGGTGTCGCCCTGGACCACGGTCACGGCGTCGAGGTCGACGCCGAGGTGCTCGGCCACGACCTGCGCCATCGTCGTCTCGATGCTCTGGCCGTGCGACCCGGTGCCGAGGTGGACGGTCACGGTGCCGGTCGGCTGCACCCGCACCGTCGCCGTCTCGGCGCCGAGGCTGCCCGAGGACATGCTGGTCGGCTCGACGTAGAGGCCGATCCCGACCCCGAGCAGGCGGCCCTCGCCGGTGGCGCGGCCCTGCTCGGCCCGGAAGCCCGGGTAGTCGATGAGGCCGGCGGCCTGCTCGAGCGTCTCGGCCGGGGTGACGTGGTCGAGGACGAGCCCGCCCGCGGTGCTGAACGGCAGCTCGTCGCCGTGCACGCAGTTGCGGCGGCGGAGCTCGAGCGGGTCGAGGCCGACGGCGCGGGCGGCCAGGTCGAGCATCTCCTCGCGGGCGACGGTCTCCATCATCCACGGGCCCCGGTAGGCGCCGCGGCCGCAGGTGTTGGTCCACACCGCGGTGCTCGAGAAGCCGAGCTTCGGCATCCGGTACGGGCCCGGGAACAGCATGGCCATGAACGGGCCGATGCCGCCCGTCCCGCCGACCGGGTACGCGCCGCAGTCCTCGAGGTGGTCGAGGTGCACGGCGAGGATCCGGCCGTCGTCGTCGAGGGCCATGCGGACCGTCACCCGGTCGGCGCGGGCGTGGTTGGCGGCGATGAGGTTCTCGCGGCGGTCCTCGATCCACTTCACCGACCGCCCGAGCAGGTGCGCGGCCGCGATCACGGTGAGCTCGTCCCGGGGCGTGAAGTACTTCTGGCCGAACCCGCCGCCGACGTCGCCCATGCGGACGCGCACGAGGTGCTCGGGGATCGCGAGGGCGCGGGCGCAGGTCTGGCGGACCTCGTGCGGGTTCTGGGTGGAGATCCACACGTCGAGCTCGCCGGTGGCCGACTTCGAGGTGGCGACGACGCCCCGGGTCTCCATCGGGACGTTGGTGTGGCGGTGCTGCACGAGGGTCTCGGTCACCACGTGGGCGGCGGCGGCGAAGGCCGCGTCGAGCTCGGGATCCGGCGGCGACGCCGCGTGGAGCGCGACGTTGGAGCCGAGCTCGGGGTGCACGACGTCGGTCGCGGTCGCGGCGGCCTCGGCGTCGACGACCGGGGGGAGCGGCTCGTAGTCGACGACGACGAGCTCGGCCGCGTCCTCGGCGACGTAGCGGCTCTCGGCGATCACGAGCGCGATCGGGTCGCCGACGAAGCGCACGTCGCCGTCGGCGAGCGGCCGCAGCGGCGCGCAGGGCGCCGGCGGGCGGTCACCCTGGAACATCGTCGGCTGCATCGAGCCGACGATCGGGTTCAGGTCGGCCGCGGTCAGAACCGCCGCGACGCCGGGGAGGGCCCGGGCCGCCTCGACGTCGAGACCGGTGATCCGGGCCCGGGCCAGGTCGCTACGCACGAAGGCGGCGTGCAGCATGCCCGGCACGACGACGTCGTCGACGAAGACGCCCTGGCCGGTGAGCAGCCGCGGGTCCTCCCGGCGGCGCACCGCCTGCCCGACGAACCGGCCCGCGGTCGGCGCGGTCACGAGCCGACCTGGCCCCGGCCCCGCTCGATGACCCCGGCCCGGCGGCGCCCGAGCTCGGCGGCGTCGAACGTGCCGAGCCACCACTCGCGGTTCACCCGGTCCTCGTTCTCCCAGCCCGGGTCGTAGATGGCGCCGGCCAGCTCGTGGTAGGTGCGGAGCACGCGGCGCACCGCGACCTGGTCGTTGTGCACGGCCGCCAGCGCGAGCTCGCGCGCGCAGGGCAGCAGCTGGTCGTGGGGGACGACGTGGTTCACCAGCCCCCAGGCCAGGGCCTGCTCGGCGGCAAGGAAGTTGCCGGTCGCGCTGAGCTCGCGGGCCCGGCGCAGGCCGACCGCCTCCGGGAGGAGGACGGTGAGGCCCCAGCCCGGCATCACCCCGACCCGGGCGTGGGTGTCGGCGAAGCGGGCCCGCTCCGAGGCGACGAGCAGGTCGCAGTTCAGCGCCAGCTCGAAGCCGCCGGTGATGGCGGGCCCGTTGATGGCGCCGATGAGCAGCTTGGTGCGGGGCGGGAACGGGCCCCGGAACGCGAACCGGCCGACGTCGTCGCGCTCGTACCGCTGGTCGGGGTCGAGGATGGCGGGGGCGCCGGCGTCGCCCGCCACCTCGCGCAGGTCGGCGCCGGCGCAGAAGGCGGGGTCGGCGCCGGTCAGGATCAGGACGTCGACGCCGTCGTCCGCCTCCGCCTCGTCGACGGCGCGGGCGAGCGCCACGCTGAGGTCGCCGTTGATGGCGTTGCGGACCTCGGGCCGGTTCAGGGTGATGGTGGCGACGCGCTCGGCGACGTCGACGAGCACGACGTCGCTCACGATCCGTTCCACCCGTAGACGCGGGCCGCGTTCCCGGCCAGGACCGCGGTCTTCTGCGAATCGTCGAGGTCGTCGCGGCCGGTGATGGCGGTGACCGAGTCCGGGAACTCGGCGTCCCAGTGCGGGTAGTCGGACGCGAACACGACGCTGTGGGCGCCGAGCCCGTCCAGCGCGTGGCCGAGGTGCCGCTCCGCCTCGCACGAGACGACGAGGCGGCCGTCGGCCAGGTACTCGCTCGGGCGCTTGGTGATGCGCGGCATCTCGTGGGGCCGCTTCTCGTAGTGCTCGTCGAGCCGGTCGAACAGGTACGGGCCCCACGCCGCGCCGGCCTCGAGGAGCAGGATGCGCAGCCGCCGGAACCGCTCGAGCAGCCCGCCGCACACGATGGTCGCGGCCGCGAACATGATGTCGAACGGGAACTCGAGCGCGTGCAGGGTCGCGTACGAGTCGACGAAGCGCTTGTACGCGAACCGGGGGCCGCCCGCGTGCACGCCGATCGGCACGTCGAGCTCCTCGGCGAGCTGCCACAGCGGGTCGAGCGCGGGGTCGTCGAGGTTGTGGGTGCCGATGCAGCAGGGGACGGTGAGGGAGACGAAGCCGAGCTCGGTCACGGCCCGCCGGGCCTCGGCGAGGGCGAGCGGCAGGGCGCGGAGCGGGAGCGTCGGCGTGCCTTTCAGGCGCGTCGGGTCGGCGGCGCAGTAGTCGGCGAGCCAGTCGTCGTAGGCGCGACAGCAGGCGTCGGCGAGCTCGGGGTCGGCGATGCCCCAGAAGCCGAGGCTCGCGGTGCCGTAGAGCACCGCCACGTCGATGCCCTCGGTGTCCATGTCGACGAGGCGCAGGTTCGGGTCGACGGCGCCCTCCCGGTGCACGGACGCCTCGCGGATCCCCTCCGGGACCCAGGCGCCGGGGCCGGTCCCGTTGGGGATGAGGTTGCCCTCGAGCTCGTAGCGGGTCGTGCCCCGCTCGTCCCGGACCAGCCGGGGCCGCCGGTCGTGGAACGCCGGCGGCAGGTAGCGCTCCCAGAGGTCGTCGGGCTCGAAGACGTGCCCGTCGACGTCGATCACCCGGGGGCGGGCCACGAGCTCTCGGGGGCCAGGTCGGGGAAGCGGGCCGCCACCAGACGGGCCAGGCCGTCGCGCAGCGAGACGGTCGGGGGCGGCGCGATCGAGAGCAGCTTGGTGCAGTCGATGGTCACCGACCCGATCGTGTTCGGCGTCTCCTCGAAGCGGACCGGCAGCCCGGTCAGCTCGCCGAGGTCGGCGCACCACTCCTCGATCGAGGACGGCTCGCCGCCCCAGTTCACGATCGTCGCCGGGACGCTGGCCGCCGCCAGCAGGGCCGGGATGGTGGCGAGGATGTCGTCCTCGTGGATCGGGTTGAAGCGGTTCGGCCGCCCCGGGTGCAGCGGGATCGGCGCGTCGCCGCGCATGAAGAGCACGTGGTACGCGGGCCAGCCACCGTTGTCGCCGTACGGGACGTTGAGGCGGGCGATCGTGGTCGGGACGCCGTGCTCGCGCGCGGCGGCACGCGCGACGGCCTCGGCGGCGATCTTGGCGAGGCTGTAGGTCGGGAACATGACCCGGTGGTTGTCGCCGAGGGGGTCGGTCTCGCGCAGCTCGTGCTCGGGGCCCTGGTGCTGGTACACGGCGGTCGACGAGCAGTGGAGCACCGCCCGGGCCGTCTTGCAGTGCCCGATGAGCAGCCCGACCGATTCCGCGTTGGCGGCGAGGTCGTGGTCCCAGGCGTCGTCGCCGCCCTTGGCCACCGCGAAGTTGAGGACGTAGTCGAACGCGTCGGGGAGGTGCCCGAAGTCGGTGGTGGCGAGATCGGTCGTCACGCACTGCACGCCCGCGGCCTCGAGCCGCTCGCGGGCCGGGGCGTCCGAGAAGCGGGCGATCCCCCACACCTCGTTGGCGCCCGCGAGGCCGAGCGTGACCGGGAGGCCGACCTGGCTGGTCGGGCCGGTCACGAGGATGCGCTGGCCGTCGAGCGGCTTGGGCCCCCCCATCAGCACCCGCCGCCGGACTGGTTGGGATGGCGCATCGCCGCGGACGGTAGCGGAGCGCGGCGGGGCCCGGCTCGGCCGAGCCTCAGGCGGGCCGCCAGGTCGGCACCGTCTCACCGGCTCGCACGTCGCGCCACACCAGCTCGACCGGCAGGCCGATCTTGACGTCGCTGGCGTCGGCGTCGACGACCGCGCCGACCACGCGCACGTGGTCGGTATCGGGCAGCTCGACGACCGCCGGCGCGTACGGCACCGAGTCGGCGAGGTCGGGCAGCACCGGGTGCCACACCACCGTGAAGCTGTAGACGGTCCCGGCCCCGGGTCGCTCCACCCACTCCACCGCCTGGGCCTGGCACCGCCAGCAGAACGGGGAGGGCGGGAAGCGAAACGTCCCGCAGCTGGTGCAGCGGGGGACGACGAGGCGGTGCTCGGCCGCCGCCTCCCAGAACGGGGCCGTCCACGGATCCGGGGTGAGGCGGATGAGGTCGGCGGCCGGGACGCGGAGCCGCTCGGCCGGGGCGGGGGACGCGGTCATGCCGCCCGCAGCAGCAGCGACGACGTGGGCAGCGACGCCGGCCCGCCGGTCACCAGCGCCACCTCGGCCCCTTCGACCTGGTTGACGGCCTGGCCTCGCAGCTGCTCGACCGCCTCCTTCACGTGCGTCATGCCGATGATGTAGGCCTCGGACAGGTTGCCGCCGTGGGTGTTGACCGGCAGCGAGCCGGTCGGCCAGCGGATGTTGCCGTCGGCGACGAACGGGCCGCTCTCGCCGATGGGGCAGAAGCCGTAGTCCTCGAGCTGGAGCAGCACCATCGGCGAGAAGTGGTCGTACAGCAGCGCCACGTCGACGTCGGCCGGGCCGAGCCCGGCCATCTCGTAGAGCCGCCGCGCGACGGGGCGGTGACCGGACGACGCGAACATCTCGTCGGGCATGCCCATCCACGTGATGGCCTGGCCCCAGCGGCCGTGCCCGCCGTGCGCGGAGGCGGTGACGAGCACCGGCGGGTGGCGCAGGTCCCGGGCCCGCGCCGCGCTCACGGTCACGACCGCGACCGCGCCGTCGCACTCGAGACAGAAGTCGAAGAGGCAGAGCGGCTCGGCGATGAGCCGGGCCGCGAAGTACTCGTCGAGGGTCAGCTCGTCGCGCATCAGCGCGGTCGGCCGCCGGCGCGCGTTCTCCCGGGTCGAGATGGCGACCTCGGCCAGGTGCTCGCGCTGCGTGCCGTACCGGTACATGTGGCGCTGGGTGATGACGGCGAACATCTGGCCGGGGGCCATGAGGCCGGCGGGCTGGATGAAGTTGCCCTCCGGCGACGGCGGCGCCGAGTACTGGGCGCCGGGCCGGCCCCGGGGCGCGTACGACGCCCCGAACCGGCTCGCGGCCTGCTGCAGCGTCATGAGGCTCACCACGCACGTCGCCATGCCGGCGTCGATGGCGGCCGCGGCCAGCCCGACCGAGCCCGCCGCGCCCCCGCCCCCGCCGGTGAGCATGGCGGTGAACCGCACCTCGGGGATGCCGAGCGTCTGCGCGAACAGGGACGTGTCGCCGCCGAGCCCCACGCTGTACAGGGCGAGGCCGTCGACGTCGGTGATGGCGAGCCCGGCGTCGTCGAGCGCGGCGAGCGTGGCCTTGCCGGCCAGCTCGAGCGGCGTCTGGGGCAGCGACCGACCCCGCTTGTAGTACGGGGTCGCGCCGACGCCGACGATCGCGGCCTCGTCCTTCAGGGTCACGCCGGGGCATCTTGGCATGACGCCCCGCGACGCCCCGGCGAGCTGCGCACGGGGCCGAAGCCGAGGCGACGCCCGGGCGGCCGGTACGGGGGAGACAACCGGCCGCGCTTCGGGCGCCGCGCTGGTACTTGCGATCCTGCCCGGCCCGGGTAGCGCCCGAGCGACGAGGGCGTGAACGGCCGGCGACGCGGGCGGAAAACCGCGTCGTCGGCGCCGTAACGTCGGGGGGCTCCCGAGGACGGAGGAACGCGATGATCTTCGGCGCCCACACCAAGATGGTCGAGCCGGACCGGGCCCTGCCGGGCCGGGCCGAGCCGATGCCGGTCCCCGAGCGCCACTTCGTGCTCGGGACGCCCCTGAAGCCCCCGTTCCCGGAGGGGCTGGTGTGCGCCCAGTTCGCGCTGGGCTGCTTCTGGGGCGCCGAGAAGGATTTCTGGCAGCTGACCGGCGTGTACACGACCGCGGTCGGCTACGCCGGCGGCTTCACGCCGAACCCGACCTACGAAGAGGTGTGCTCCGGTCGCACCGGCCACGCGGAGGCGGTCCTGGTCGTCTTCGACCCCCGGGTCATCTCGTTCAACGGGCTGCTGCAGACGTTCTGGGAGCACCACGACCCGACGCAGGGGATGCGGCAGGGCAACGACGTCGGGACCCAGTACCGCTCGGCGATCTTCTACGCCGACGACGCCCAGCGGGCGGAGGCCGAGGCGTCGCGTGACCGGTACCAGGCGGCGCTGCGGGAGGCCGGGCACGGCGAGATCACGACCGAGGTCTCGAAGGCGGGCGAGTTCTTCTACGCCGAGGAGTACCACCAGCAGTACCTGGCCAAGAACCCGTCCGGGTACTGCGGGCTCGGCGGCACCGGCGTCGCCTGCCCCACTGGGCTGGCCGCCGCCGACTGACGACCCCGCGCGGGCTCAGACGCCGCCCGGCGCTGACGCCGCGACGAGCACGTCGCGGGTCAGCTCGACCTGGCCGAGGTGCTGGGCGAGCTCCTCGTAAAGATGCACGAGCGCGCCGCCCTGGCTCCGACCCATCGGGGTGTCCATGTCCTCGGGCAGGACGCGGGCCCGGATCGGCGCCGAGGCTTCGAGCGACGCGAGGTCAGCCTCGAGCCGGCGACGAGCGTCGCCCACCCGCTGCACGAGGTGGGCGACGCGACCCTTAGCCCGGAACTCGGCGTCGCGGTCGCGAGTGACGCGCCGCCCCGCGATCACCGCGCCGCCCCAGAACTCCATCACCCCGAGACAATGGGTGAGGATCGCGTACGGCGAGTTGGCGCCCGGCAGGTCCGGACGCGTGCTCGCCCGCTCGTCCCCGAGCTCGCGCACGGCCGCGACCATGCCGTCGAGTGCCTGGTCGACGTACCAGAGGAAATCACCGGTCGAGATGACGAGCACCGCGGCTCCTTGTCGTGGGCGGCGATGGAAGTGGGGCTGGCACCGTGTCAGGCTTGCGCGCGTGACGCCGCCAGCCGTCGGTTCCAGATTGCTCGTTTACTGCTGGTTCCAGATTGAAGGAATCGTGGGCCGCCAGGGACTCGAACCCTGAACCACCGGGTTAAAAGCCCGTTGCTCTGCCAGTTGAGCTAGCGACCCTCGGCTGGGACGGAGCGCGACGTACGTGCAAGCGCGGGCTCGTGCGCTCGTGCGCCGGCCAGCGTACTGACGGTCCGTCGCGCGAGCGAGAAGCCACTCGCGGTTGCGCGCGGTAGCGCGCGTCGCGTCCGACGCGCTCATCCCCGGCCAGTCCGCGAAGGCTACAGTTCGCGGTCGCTTCTGGAGGAGTCGAGCCCCCATCGTCTAGTGGCCCAGGACGCCGCCCTTTCAAGGCGGTAACGGGGATTCGAATTCCCCTGGGGGCACGGGCGGCGTGGGCCCGCCACCCCCTTTGGTCCTGTGGTGCAGTTTGGAGTGCACGCCGCCCTGTCAAGGCGGAGGCCGCGGGTTCAAATCCCGTCAGGACCGCCGCCGACGTCGGCCCGCCGGCGTCGGCACGGCCGGGTAGCTCAGTTGGCAGAGCACGCGCCTGAAAAGCGCGGGGTCGCCGGATCGACGCCGGCCCCGGCCACCAATCGCGAGCGCCTCGGTCCCTACCCGGCGTTTCGCGTCGAGCCGGTCAGGGGCCGGTGGCCTCCCCGCCCTCGGCAAGGATGCGGGTGATCTCGCTCTTGCGGAAGCGGCGGTGCCCGCCCAGGGTGCGGATGGCGGAGATCTTCCCGGAGCGGGCCCAGCGGGTCACCGTTTTCGGGTTGACCCGGAACATGGCCGCGACCTCGGACGGCGTCAGGAGCTCTTCCTGGTCAGGGTGCTTGCCGTCGGGCCTGGGTTCCATCAGCACGCCGCTCTGCTCGGTGACCGACGGTTTGCCGGTCCGATCTGTCCAGATTGCCCCAGTGCCCTGCCCGCGGAGGTTACCCCGAACGGTCCGAAAACATGACACGTCCGCGCCCATTCGTGATTTCCCCCACCACCCATGCCTCGTGGCCGGCCGCCCGCAGCGCGTCGAGGGCCCGAGGGGCGTCCTCGGCGGCCACCAAAGCCAGCATGCCGAGACCGAGGTTGAAGACGTGGGTCATCTCGTCGTCGGCGATGTCGCCGGCGGCCTGGATGACCGAGAAGATCCGGGGCTGCTCCCAGGCGCCCCGGTCGATCACGGCGTCGCACTTCGACGGCAGCACCCGCACCAGGTTGCCGGGGATTCCGCCGCCGGTGACGTGGCACAGGGCGTGGACGTCGACCCGCCGGCGGAGCTCGAGGAGGGCAGGGGCGTAGATGACGCTCGGGCGCAGCAGCTCGGCACCGAGCGAGTGCCGGGCCCCGCGCCAGGCCGGCTGCTCGAGGGCCCGCCCGCTTTGGGCCACCGCCCGGCGGGCGAGGGAGTAGCCGTTGCAGCGCAGGCCCGGGCTGGCGAGCCCGAGGACGCGGTCGCCGGGCTCGACCCCGGCCGGGAGCAGCTTCGAGCGCTCGACGACGCCGACCGCGAACCCGACCAGGTCGAACTCGCCGGGCTCGAGCACGCCGGGGTGCTCGGCCATCTCGCCGCCGACGAGCGCGCAGCCGGCCTCGCGGCAGCCGCGCGCGACGCCGGCCACGAGGTCCTCGACCTGCTCCGGCACCAGCTCCCCGATCGCGATGTAGTCGAGGAAGAAGAGGGGCTCGGCGCCGTGGGCCGCGATGTCGTCGACCGACATGGCGACGCAGTCGATCCCGATGGTGCCGTAGCGCTCCAGCTGACGCGCCAGCACCGCCTTCGTGCCGACGCCGTCGGTCGAGGAGACGAGCAGCGGGTCCTTGTAGGGGAGCTTGCCGATGTCGAAGAGGCCGCCGAACCCGCCGAGGTCACCGAGCGCGCCGGGCCGGAACGTGGAGCGAACGTGCTCCTTGATCAGCTCGACGGCCTGCTCGCCGGCCTCGACGTCGACGCCGGCGTCGGCGTAGGTGAGGCGGTCGGCTCCGGCGCGGCGCGGGGTCACGCCGACGGCGGGGGGCCGACCGGCAGGGACGGCTCCTCGTCGGATCCCCAGCCGGCCGGCTCGAGCACCCGCTTCGAGTCGCCCTTCGTCTCCGGGACCGGCACCGGGTAGCTCCCGGACAGGCAGGCGGTGCAGAAGGCGTCCGCCGGCGCGCCGGTGGCGCGGGTGAGCCGGTCGAGCTCGAGGTAGGCGAGGGAGTCGACCTTCAGGTAGTCGGCGATCTCCCCGACCGAGAGGTCGGCCGCGAGGAGCTCGGAGCGCCGGCCGGTGTCCATCCCGTAGTGGCAGGGCCACTTGTAGGGCGGGGACGAGACCCGGAAGTGGACCTCGGCCGCGCCCGCCTCGCGCAGCATGGCGACGACCTGGCGGGTCGTCGTGCCGCGCACGATCGAGTCCTCGACGACGACCAGGCGCTTGCCGTTGATCGCCTCCGGCAGCGGGTTCAGCTTCAGCCGCACCCCGCCGGAGCGCAGGCGCTGGGTCGGCTCGATGAACGTACGGCCGACGTAGCGGTTCTTGACCAGGCCGTCGCCGTACGGGATGCCGGACGCACGCGCGTAGCCCTGCGCGGCCGGGACCCCGGACTCGGGCACCGGCATCACCATGTCGGCGTCGACCGGCGCCTGCCGGGCCAGCTCCTCGCCCATCCGCCGCCGCGCGGCGTGGATGTTGTGACCGTAGAGGTAGCTGTCCGGGCGCGCGAAGTAGACGAACTCGAACAGGCACAGGTGCGGCGTCGGCTCGGCGAAGCGGTACTCCCGCACGCCGGAGGCGTCGATGACGAGCATCTCGCCCGGCTCGACCTCGCGCACGACATGGGCGCCGATGATGTCGAGGGCGGCGGTCTCGCTGGCGACCACCCACCCGCCCTCGACCCGACCGAGGACGAGGGGCCAGAAGCCGTGCCGGTCCCGGACCGCGACGAGGTGGGCCTCGTCCATCAGCACGAGCGAGAACCCGCCCTCGAGGCGGGGCAGCACCCGCTCGAGCGCCAGCTCGAGGTCGCGCCCGTCGGAGCGGGGCTCGGCCGGGTACTCCTCGGCGATCAGCTCCGCGATGAGCGCGGAGTCGGTCGTCGAGTCGACCTCGGCCGCGGGCGCCGTCATGCCGGGGAGCATGCCGAGCCGCTCCGCGAGCGCCTTGGTGTTGGTGAGGTTCCCGTTGTGGCCGAGCGCGAAGCCGGCGTCGGCGACCGACCGGTACACCGGCTGGGCGTTGCGCCAGGTGCTCGACCCGGTCGTCGAGTAGCGGTTGTGGCCGATGGCCAGGTGGCCTTCGAGCGGGGCGAGGCGGCGCTCGTCGAAGACCTGGGTCACGAGGCCCATGTCTTTCACGACCGTGATCGTCTCGCCGTCGCTGACCGCGATGCCGGCCGACTCCTGGCCCCGGTGCTGCAGCGCGTAGAGGCCGAGGTAGGTCAGCTGTGACACGGCCTGCCCCGGCGCGTAGACGCCGAAGACACCGCACGCGTGGCTGAGGCCGGATGCCGGCGACCGGGAGCTCATCGCAGCTCCAGTATCCCACGGGGTCGCGCCGATCCCGGCCGTGCGCAGCGGCGCGTTCGCCGCGTTCGGGACGGCTCGGTCATCGCGTCTCGACCAGGCCGGGTAGGCCGCGGCGCCAGGCGTCGGCGGCGTCGTCGACCGCCACGTCGAGCGCGCCCTCGACGACGAGGCGGGATCCTCCCGTGCGGCCGATGACCGTCGCCGGCACGTCGGCGGCCGCGGCGCGGGCCCGGACCGCGTCGAGCTGGGCCGGGTCGACGGCGACGACGACGCGCGACGTCGACTCCGAGAAGCACCAGGCGGCCGGCGTCAGCCCCGGCTCGGGGGCCACGACCGCGCCACAGCCGCCGCCGATCGCCATCTCGGCGAGCGTGACCGCGACGCCACCGTCGGCGCAGTCGTGGACGGCGGCAACCACCCGCTCGGCGACGAGCGCTCGCACCAGCTCGTGCAGCCGCCGGGCCGCGTCGAGGTCGGCGGCCGGCGGCCGGCCGCCGTCGAGCCCGTGCACGGTCGCCGCCCACTCCGAGCCGCCGAGCTCGGTCCGCGTCGTCCCGAGCAGCACCAGCTCGTGGCCCGGCGCGAGGCCGGCGCCGACCGGGGCCTGCTCGAGCCGGTCGAGGAGCCCGAGGACGCCGACGACCGGCGTCGGGTCGATGTCGGCGCCGCGGGACTCGTTGTAGAAGCTGACGTTGCCGCCGATGACCGGGATGGACAGCGCCTCGCACGCCTCGCTCATCCCCTCCACCGTCTCGTGGAACTGCCACATCACGGCCGCGTGCTCCGGGTTCCCGAAGTTGAGGCAGTTGACGAGCGCCCGGGCCTGCGCCCCCGTGCAGGCGACGTTGCGCGCCGCCTCGAGCACCACCAGCCGGCCGCCGGCGCGCGGGTCCAGGCGCCCGAACCGGGGGTGGCCGTCGGTCGCCAGCGCCAGGCCGCGGCTCGTGCCCGGCAGCCGGAGGACGGTGGCGTCGCCGCCCGGGCCGACGACCGTGTTCAGGAACAGCTGGTGGTCGTACTGCTCCCACACCCAGCGCTTGTCGGCGATGGTCGGCGTCGAGAGCAGGGCCAGCAGCTCCGGCCCGAGGTCGGACCCGACCGGGAACGTCGCCCCCAGCTCGTAGGCCGGGTCGGCGGCCGCGAGCGCGTCCTGCTCGGCGGGGCGCTGGGCGGGCCGGGTGTAGACGGGCCCGTCACCGAGGCTGCCGGCGGGGACGTCGGCCAGCACGTCCGGCGCGGCCGCGCCGGCCGGCGCGTCGAACCCGCCGTCGAGGACGCGGAAGCGGCCGGTGCCGGTCACGACGCCCACCACGGCGCCGCGGAGGTCCCAGCGCTCGCAGATGGAGAGCACGGCGTCGAGCCGCTCGGGCTCGACGATGGCGAGCATGCGCTCCTGGCTCTCCGACGTCATGACCTCGATCGACGTCATGTGCGGCTCGCGGCGCGGGACGCGCGCCACGTCGACGTCCATGCCGAGGCCGCTGTTGGCCGCGATCTCGGACGCGGCGCAGGACAGCCCGCCGGCGCCGAGGTCCTGCACGCCGACCGCGAGGCCGTCGGCGAGCAGCGTGAGGCAGGCCTCGATGAGCCGCTTCTCCTCGAACGGGTCGCCGACCTGCACCGACGGCCGCTTCGCCTCCGAGCCCTCCTCGAAGCCAGCCGATGCCAGGACGCTCGCGCCGCCGATGCCGTCGCGGCCGGTCGACGACCCGAGGAGGACGGCGAGGTTCCCCGCCTTCCCGGCGCGGGCGCGCACGAGCTGGTGCTGGGACGCCAGCCCGAGGCAGAGGACGTTCACGAGCGGGTTGTCGCGGTAGCAGTCGCCGACGACGACCTGGCCGCCGACCGTCGGCACGCCGACCGAGTTGCCGTAGCCGCTGATGCCGGCGACGACGTGCTCGAACAGGTAGCGGCTGCGAGGATCGTCGAGCGGCCCGAAGAACAGCGGGTCCATGAGCGCGATCGGGCGCGCGCCCATCGAGAACACGTCGCGGATGATGCCGCCCACCCCGGTCGCCGCCCCCTGGTAGGGCTCGACGGCCGACGGGTGGTTGTGGCTCTCGATCCGCAGCGCGACCGCCAGCCCGTCGCCGGCGTCGATGACGCCCGCGCCCTCACCGGGGCCGACGAGCACCCAGGGCGCCTCGGTCGGGAGGCGGCGCAGGTGGACCTTCGAGGACTTGTAGGAGCAGTGCTCGGACCACATCACGCCGTACATGGCGAGCTCGAGGTCCGACGGGTCCCGTCCCAGCAGCTCGACGATGTCGGCCAGCTCGGGGTCGGTGAGGCCGAGCGCTCGGTGCAGCGGCGCCGTGCTCACCACGATCCGAGACTACCGGCGGTTCGATTTCACCAAATGACTGGTGCCAGAATTGGGGAAATACGATCGCACGAGGACGGCAAATGGCACCGAAGCCGATGACCACCGCGCACAAGGAGGCCATGGCGGCCGGGCGGGCCGAGGGGCGGGTCGTGAAGGCCTACCTGGACGCGCTCCAGGACCAGCGGCCCCGCCGGGGCCGGCCCCGCACCACCGACTCGATCCGGGCCCGGCTGGCCGCCCTCGAGACCGAGCTGGCCGAGGCCGCGTCGCTGCGGCGGCTCCAGCTGCTGCAGGAGCGGCGCGACCTCGAATCGGAGCTGGAGTCGAAGGCGGGGCCGGGCGCGGACCTGCCGACGCTGGAGGCGGAGTTCGCGAAGGTGGCGAAGACCTACGGGCAGCGCAAGGGAATCGCGTACGCGACCTGGCGCGAGATGGGGGTGCCGGCCGACGTGCTCGGCCGGGCCGGGATCACCCGGGGCGGCTGAGCCTCACGCGGCGACGGCCCGGTCGGCGGCGGCGCCGAGCAGGGACGCCAGCAGCACGACGCCGTCGTCGGAGCCGAGCAGCGGGTCCGAGGCCCGCTCGGGGTGGGGCATGAGCCCGACCACGTTGCCGGCTTGGTTGGCGATCCCGGCGATGTCGTCGAGGCTGCCGTTGGGGTTGTCGGCGTAGCGGAGCACGACCCGGTCCTCGGCCCGCAGCTCGTCGAGCGTGGCCTGGTCGCAGATGTACGCGCCCTCGAAGTGGTTGATCGGGAGCCGCAGCTCGGACCCCAACTCGGCCTGCTTGGTGAGCACGGAGCCGGTGCTCGTGACCCGGCACGTCACCGTCTGGCAGAGGAACTTGAGCCCGGCGTTCTTCTGGAGCGCGCCGGGCAGGAGCCCGGCCTCGGTGAGGATCTGGAAGCCGTTGCAGATGCCGACCAGCGGCCCGCCGGCGGCCGCGTGCTCGGCGTCCGCGGCCATCACGGGCGAGAACCGGGCCAGCGCGCCGGTCCGCAGGTAGTCGCCGTGCGCGAAGCCGCCCGGGACCACGACCGCGTCGGCGCCCCGCAGGCTGGTCTCGGTGTGGAACACCAGGTCGGAGGCACCGCCGAGGCGCTCGGCGGCGGCCGCGACGTCGAGCTCGCAGTTCGTGCCCGGGAACACCAGGACCGCGACGCGCGCGCTCATCGCTACCCGGTGGGGACGAGCTCGGTGAGCTCGAGGTCGTAGGCCTCGATGACCGGGTTCGCGAGCAGGCGCTCGCACATCGACTCGACCTGGCTGCGGGCCGCCTCCCGGTCGGGCGCCTCGACGACGAGGCGGATGCACTTGCCGATCCGGACGTCGGTCACGCCGGAGTACCCAAGCGCGGGGAGCGCCCGCTCGACCGTCGCGCCCTGGGGGTCGAGCACGCCCGGGAGGTGCGTGACCTCGATCCGAGCCTCGTAGCGCACCCGCCGATGGTACCGGTCGCCCTCGTCGCCACCCTCGGACCGGGCTGCGTTCACGGCCCGGGCGCGTACCAGTCGCCGAAGCGCAGCCCGGTGAGGCGCTCGTACGCCTCGATGTAGCGGGAGCGGGTCCCGTCGATCACCGAGGCCGGGAGCGGCGGCGCGGGCGGCCGGTGGTCCCAGCCCGCCGCGGCGTAGTGATCACGGACGAACTGCTTGTCGAACGAGGGTGGAGAGGTGCCGACCGCGTAGCGGTCGGCGTCCCAGTACCGGGACGAGTCGGGGGTGAGGAGCTCGTCGATGACGACGACCGTGTCGTCGACCCGCCCGAACTCGAGCTTCGTGTCGGCCAGGAGCATCCCCCGATCCTCAGCGTGCGCGGCCGCCAACCGGTAGATGCCGAGGGCGGCGTCGCGGCAGCGCTCGAAGACCGAGTCGCCGACGAGCGCCGCCGCGTCGGCGTCGGTGAGCGTCTCGTCGTGGCCGGCGCCCGGCTCGACCTTCGTGGTGGTCGTGAAGATCGGCTTGTCGAGCCGCTCGGCCTGGCGCAGCCCGGCGCGGAGCCGCCGGCCGCACACCGTGCCGGCGGCGGCGTACTCCTGCCACGCGGAGCCGAACAGGTAGCCGCGGGCGATGCACTCGAGCCGGATGGGGTCGGCGGCCCGCACCATCATCGCCCGCCCCCGGGTCTCGGATCCGACGCCGGCCGGGAATTGACCGGGGTCGGCGGTGAGGAAGTGGTTGGGCGCCAGCGCCGCCGTCCGCTCGAACCAGAAGGTGGAGAGCGCGGTGAGGGCCCGGCCCTTGTCCGGGATCTCGTCGGAGAGGACGACGTCGAATACCGAGATCCGGTTCGAGGCGACCATCAGCATCCGGTCGGGCCCGACCTCGTAGAGGTCGCGGACCTTGCCCGTGTACCGGTGCGGGAGCGCGACGCCGGTCACGGCTGGTCGGGCGCGTCGAGGGCGTCGACGGCGCGCCCGGCGTGCTCGAGCACGGCGCCGAGGTCGAAGGACGCGGTGAGCTTGGCCTCGCCGAGCGCAGCGACGACGGCCGGGTCGGCGCGCAGCACGTCGAGCAGCGGCCGCGCCTCTTCGACCGACCGGGCGGCCGCGGCCTGGACGGCGCGGTAGGCGTCGTCGCGGGTCCACCCGGCCTCGACCAGCGCCAGCAGCACCCCGTGGCTGAACACGAGGCCGCGCGTCGACTCGAGGTTCTCGCGCATGCGGTCGGGGTAGACGTCGAGGCCCTCGACGATCTCGCGGAGCCGCACCGTGACGTAGTAGGCGAGCTCGAGCGAATCGGGGAGCACGATGCGCTCCACCGACGACTGCGAGATGTCGCGCTCGTGCCAGAGCGCCACGTCCTCCAGCCCGGCCACGACGTTGGCGCGCAGCACCCGGGCCAGCCCGCACAGCTGCTCGGTCTTCACCGGGTTGCGCTTGTGCGGCATCGCGCTCGAGCCCTTCTGCGCGCCGGCGCGGAACGGCTCGGCAACCTCGCCGATCTCGGTCTGCTGCAGCAGCCGGATCTGCAGCGCGCACGACTCGACCGTGGCGCCGAGCGACGCGCAGGCGTAGAGGAGCTCGGCGTGCCGGTCGCGGCCGAGGACCTGGGTCGCCGGCGCCGGGCGCAGCCCGAGGTGCTCGCAGACGTATGCCTCGACCTCGGGGTCGAGGTGCGAGTAACTGCCGACCGGCCCCGACAGCTTGCCGACCGCGACGCCCTCGCGGGCGCGCGTCAGGCGCCGGAGGTCCCGCCGCAGCGCCAGCGCCCAGAGCGCGAGCTTGGCGCCGAAGGTGGTCGGCTCGGCGTGGATGCCGTGGGTGCGGCCCACGATCGGTGTGTCGCGAAACTCGCGGGCCCGCTCGGCGACGACCGTCTCGAGCGCGTCCACCGCTTCCAGCAGCACGCTGCTGGCGCGCACCAGCGTGACCGCGAGGGCGGTGTCGACGACGTCGCTCGACGTCAGCCCGTGGTGGATCCACCGCGCCGCCGGCGCGCCGACGCGCTCCTGGACGACGTCGACGAAGGCGGCGGTGTCGTGGTCGGTGACGCGCTCGCGCGCCTCGATGGCGGCGACGTCGAAGCCGGCGCGGTCGCGTACGACCGCCGCGTCCTCCGCCGGCACCACGCCCAGCTTCGCCAGCGCCTCGACGGCGAGGACCTCGACCTCCAGCCAGGTGGCGTACCGCTCCTCGTCCGCGAAGAGACGGGCCATCGGCTCGAGCGCGTAACGGGGGATCAAGGCCGGCCTCCTCCTGGTCGACACCCTAGGAGCCGGTGCCGCGTCCGAGGTTCCTCGGCACCGGCGGCACCGGAGCGAGCGCCGAGGCACCGGGAGGGGCGCCCGTGAACGCCAAGCAGCAACCGGCGTCGGCCGGCACGTGCGCGAAGCACTGGACCGAGCGCGCCGCCGGACGCTGCGAGGACTGCGGCGAGGAATGGTGCGCCGAATGCCTCGTCCCGCCGGTGCGCAAGCGCCAGCCGATCCGGTGCATCGAGTGCGCCATGATCGCCGGCGGCGTGCGCAGCCGCGGCGCTCGCAGCACCCCGATGAACATGAACCGCGCCCAGCGCCGCCCGCCCGGCCTCTTCTAGCGCCGCCGTCACGCCGCGGCCGCCGCGATGTCGCGCCGGTACTGCACTCCCGACCACCCGATCTTCGCCGCCGCCGCGTAGGCGCGCTGGCGCGCGTCGCCGATGGTCGGCCCGAGGGCGGTGACGTCGAGCACCCGGCCCCCCGACGTGACGAGCGCCCCGTCGGCGTCGCGGGCCGTCCCGGCGTGGAACACGACGACGCCCGGCTCGGCCTCGGCGTCCTCGAGTCCCTCGATCACACAGCCGGTGCGGGGCGCGCTCGGGTACCCGTCGCTGGCGAGCACCACCGTCACGCAGGCCTGCTCCGAGAACCGGACCGGCGGGAGTGGCTCGCCGCGCGCGGCCGCGACGCACAACTCCCCGAGATCGGCGTCGAGGCGGGGCAGGACGACCTGGCACTCGGGGTCGCCGAAGCGCACGTTGTACTCGATCACCTTCGGGCCGTCGTCGGTGAGCATGAGGCCGGCGTAGAGCACCCCGCGGTACGCGGCGCCGCGCGCCGCGAGCGCGTCCAGGGTCGGCCGGACGGCGAGCTGCATGACCTGCTCGACCAGCTCCGGCCCGGCCGCAGGCACCGGCGAGTACGCGCCCATGCCGCCGGTGTTCGGGCCGGTGTCGCCGTCGCCGATCCGCTTGAAGTCCTGCGCCGGTGCGAGCGCCACCGCGGCGTCGGGGTCGCCGTTGCACACGACCAGCAGCGACAGCTCGGGGCCGCGGAGGCCCTCCTCGATCACGACCGTGCGCCCGGCCTCGCCGAAGGCCTCGCCACTGAGGTAACGGCCGACCGCGTCCTCGGCCTCGGCCCGCGACTCGGTGACGAGCACCCCCTTGCCGGCGGCCAGGCCGTCTGTCTTGATGACGTAGAGACCATCGAGCGTGGCGAGGAACCCTTGCGCCTCCTCGCGCTGGTCGGCGGTGAACGCGGCGTGCTCGGCGGTGGGCACGCCGGCGCCGGTCAGCACCTCCTTCATCCACGCCTTCGACCCCTCCAGGCGCGCCGCGGCCGCGCTCGGCCCGAACACCAGGCGCCCCGTCGCCGCGACGGCGTCGGAGACGCCGGCCACCAGCGGCTCCTCGGGACCGACGACCACGAGGTCGACGTCGAGGTCCTCGGCGAGGCGCGCCACCGCGGCCGGATCACTGGCGCGGACCGGAACGCAGCGAGCGATCGCTTCGATCCCGGGGTTCCCGGGCGCGGCGACGACGTCGGTGACCGAATCGCTCCGAGCGAACCGCCAGACGAGCGCGTGCTCGCGCCCGCCGCCGCCGACGACGAGGACGCGGCGGCTCACGCCGCGCGCGGCAGGACGACGGTCTGGTCGCGTCCCGGCCCGACCGACACGAACGTCACCGGCACGCCGGCGACGGCCTCGATGAACGAGACGTAGTCGCGCGCCGCCTTCGGGAGATCGCTGATCCGGGCTGCGCTGTCGATGTCGGTCTGCCAGCCCGGCAGGGTGTCGTAGACGGGCCGCACCTTGTGCAGGACCGACTGGTGGTACGGGACGTGCTCGTAGCGGGTGCCATCCTCGCCCTCGTAGGCGACGCAGACCTTGAGCTCCCCGAGACTCGACAGCACGTCGAGCTTGGTGACCGCCAGCTCGGTGCAGCTGTTGAGGGCGACCGCGTGGCGGAGCATGACGGTGTCGAGCCAGCCCGGACGGCGCCGCCGCCCGGTGTTCGTGCCGTACTCGCCGCCGCGGTCGACGAGCTGGTCGCCGACCGGGTCCCCCTCGGGGAGCTCGGTCGGGAAGGGACCGCTGCCGACCCGGGTCACGTATGCCTTCGCGACGCCGATGACCCGCTCGATGGCGCGGGGCCCGACGCCGGCGCCGGTGCAGGCGCCGCCCGCGACCGGGTTCGATGAGGTGACGAAGGGATATGTGCCGTGGTCGAGGTCGAGGAACGTCGCCTGGGCGCCCTCGAAGAGCACCTGCTGCCCCAGGGCGAGCGCCTCGTGCAGCAGGTGGACGGTGTCGGCGATGTGGGGCTCGAGCTTCGGGACCATCGCGAGGTAGGTGCGGCAGATCTCGTCGGCGTCGAGCGGCAGCCGGTTGTACACCTTCGCCAGCACGCCGTTCTTCTCGCGCAGCGCCAGGTCGAGCTTCTCGCGGAAGATCTTCGGGTCGAGGAGGTCCTGGACCCGCAGCCCGACCCGCAGCGCCTTGTCCGCGTACGCGGGGCCGATGCCCCGCTTCGTCGTGCCGAGGCGGTTCTTGCCGAGGAACCGCTCCGTCACCCGGTCCAGCTCCTGGTGGTACGGCATGATCAGGTGCGCGTTCCCGGAGATCCGCACCCGGGCCGTGTCGACGCCCTTGCGCTCGAGCATCTCGAGCTCCTCGATCAGCACCGCGGGGTCGATGACGACGCCGTTGCCGATCACCGGGGTGACGTGCTCGTACAGGACGCCGCTCGGCACCAGCTGCAGGGCGAAGACCTCGCCGTCGACGACGAGGGTGTGGCCCGCGTTGTGCCCGCCCTGGTAGCGGACGACGAGCGAGCTCTCCTTGGCGAGGAAGTCGGTCCAGCGCCCCTTGCCCTCGTCACCCCACTGGGTGCCGACGATCACCGTGCCGGGCACCGGGGCCTCCGGGCCGAGAGTGCACGCGGCTGCGCGTCAGCAGTCACGTTGACGGCATCGTAGTCGGGGTCGGACCGTCCGAGCCGCGGATTGCGCGGCGGGCGTCGTAGCGGCGGCTACGCGGGGACGGGCGTGTTGCGGCTGAACACGAGCTGACCGTCGCCGGTGGCGTCGACCACGACCACGTCGCCCTCGTGGTACTCGCCCCGCAGGAGAGCGAGCGCGATCGGGTCCGCGACCTCCTTCTGCAGCACCCGCTTGAGGGGGCGGGCGCCGAAGTCGGGGTCGTAGCCGAGCTTGGTGATCCGGGCCCGGGCCGCCTCGGCGATCTCGAGGCCGAGGCCGCGCTCGCCCAGCCGGTCCCGCAGCTGCGCGACCTGCAGGTCGACGATCTGCTCGATGTGGCGCTCGTCGAGCTTGTGGAAGAAGACGATCTCGTCGATGCGGTTCAGGAACTCGGGCTTGAAGTGGCTCCGCACCGCCGCCATCACCGCCGCCTCGTCGGCGCCGCCGCCGAGGTTGCTGGTCATGATCAGGACCGCGTTCGTGAAGTCCACCGTGCGCCCCTGGCCGTCGGTGAGGCGGCCGTCGTCCATCAGCTGGAGCAGGACGTTGAACACGTCCGGGTGCGCCTTCTCGATCTCGTCGAGCAGCACGACCGCGTAGGGCCGGCGTCGGATCGCCTCGGTGAGCTGGCCCCCCTCGTCGTAGCCGACGTAGCCGGGCGGCGCGCCGATGAGGCGCGACACGGTGTGCTTCTCCTGGTACTCGGACATGTCGATGCGCACCATCGCCCGCTCGTCGTCGAACAGGAAGTCGGCCAGCGTGCGGGCCAGCTCGGTCTTGCCGACCCCGGTCGGGCCGAGGAAGAGGAACGAGCCGATCGGCCGGTGGGGGTCGGACAGGCCGGCGCGTGAGCGGCGGATGGCGTTGGCGACCGCGGTGACGGCGTCGTCCTGGCCGATGACGCGGGCGTGCAGCACCTCCTCCATGCGGACGAGCTTGGCCATCTCGCCCTCCATGAGCCGGCTCACCGGGATGCCGGTCCACTTCGAGACGATCTCGGCCACGTCCTCCTCGTCGACCTCCTCCTTCAGCATCTGCTGCTCCTGCTGGAGCTGGTTCAGCTGCTCGGTCTTCTCGGCGATCTCGGCCTCGAGCTCGCGCATCGTCCCGTAGCGGAGGGCCGCCGCCTGCTCGAGGTTGCCCTCGCGCTCGGCCTTCTCGGCGTCGGTGCGCGCGCTCTCGAGGCGCTCCTTCAGCTCGCGGATCTCGGCGATGGCGTTCTTCTCGTTCTGCCAGTGGGCGACCATCGCGTCGCGCTCCTCGGACAGCTCGGCGAGCTCCTGCTCGATCGCCTCGAGCCGGCCCTTGGAGGACTCGTCGGTCTCCTTGTCGAGGGCCGCCTTCTCGATCTCGAGCTGGCGGATGCGGCGCTCCACGACGTCGATCTCGAAGGGCATGGAGTCGATCTCGATGCGCAGACGCGACGCGGCCTCGTCGATGAGGTCGATCGCCTTGTCCGGGAGCTGCCGGCCGGTGATGTAGCGGTGCGACAGCACCGCCGCCGCCACCAGCGCCGCGTCCTGGATCCGGACGCCGTGGTGGACCTCGTAGCGCTCCTTCAGGCCGCGGAGGATCGCGATGGTGTCCTCGACCGACGGCTCGCCGACGTAGACCTGCTGGAACCGGCGCTCGAGGGCGGCGTCCTTCTCGATGTACTTGCGGTACTCGTCGAGCGTCGTGGCGCCGATCATGCGCAGCTCGCCCCGGGCGAGCATCGGCTTGATCATGTTGCCGGCGTCCACCGCGCCCTCGGCCCCGCCGGCCCCGACGATGGTGTGGAGCTCGTCGACGAAGGTGATGACCTCGCCCTCGCTGTCGGAGATCTCCTTCAGGACCGCCTTCAGGCGGTCCTCGAACTCGCCCCGGTACTTTGACCCGGCGACCATCGCCCCGACGTCGAGCGCGATGACGCGCTTGTTGCGCAGGCTCTCGGGCACGTCACCCTCGACGATCCGGCGGGCCAGGCCCTCGACGATGGCGGTCTTGCCCACGCCGGGCTCGCCGATGAGCACCGGGTTGTTCTTAGTGCGGCGCGAGAGCACCTGGATGACGCGCCGGATCTCCTCGTCCCGCCCGATGACCGGGTCGAGCTTCCCGCGGCGGGCCTCCTCGGTGAGGTCTCGGCCGAACCGCTCGAGGGCCTGGTACTGGTCCTCGGGGTTCTCGCTCGTCACCCGGTGCGAGCCCCGCACCGTCTTCAGGGCGTCGAGCACCGCCTCCTTCGTCACGTTCAGCGAGCGGAGGAGGTCGCCCACCCCGCCCGCGACCTCGGTCATCGCCAGCAGGATGTGCTCGGTGGAGAGGTAGTCGTCACCGAGGTCCTGGCGCGCCGCGTCGGCGTCCTCGAGCACCCGGTAGGACTCGGGCGCCAGCTGCGCCTGCTGCTGGCCGCCATATACCTGGGGCCGCTGGCCGAGCAGCTCCTCGACCCGGTCCCGCACCGCCTTCGGCGCGACGCCGAGCCGCTCGAGCACCGGCAGGACCACGCTCTCGGGCTGGCCGAGCAGCGCCGCGAGCAGGTGCTCGGGCCCGACCTGGGCGTGGTTGCGCTCCTGGGCCAGCGACTGGGCGGCCTGGAGCGCCTCGCCGGTCTTCCGCGTGAACTTGTTCGGGTCTAGGGGCATGGCTCACCGCTCTCCCGCTCGCATATCAAAGTTGACAACCCCACCATCAACTTTCGCATTCCGGCAATTTCGGCTCGCCCTGTGCGACGATTGGGATCCCGCCCCCAAGCATGGCCTCGATGGACGGACCCGAAACCAGCGTCACCGCAGCCGCCTGGCATCCGGACCCGCTCTCGGACGGCCATCGCCTGCGCTGGTGGGCAGGGGACCACTGGACGGCCTCGGTGGTCGAGTCGCCGGTCTCGACGCCCACCATCGCCTGGTGCCCGGAGCTGGGCGAGCAGCTGCCCCCCATCCAGTGGGGCACGCCGATCCTGCGGATCGCGACCGCGCCGCCGCTGACCTTCCGACCCCTCGCCCAGATCGGGACGTCGCCGGTGCCGGCTCTCCCCGCCCCCGCCCCCGCGCTGGCGCTCCTGCCGGGCGGGCGGGCCGAGCCGGCGCAGCGCGCCCGACGCCGGCGCCGGAACCTCGTCGTGCTGGCGGCCGCGCTGCTGCTCATCGTCCCCGGCGTCGCCAGCGCCGCGCTCCTCACGCCGAGCCCGTCGCGCCCGGTCCTCGCCGACGTCGTCGCGTACCGCGACCGCGCGGCCGGCTTCTCCCTGCTCCACCCGCGGTCGTGGCGGGTCGCCCGCGCCAACCGGGGCCAGGGCGTGCAGCTCCTCGCCGGGCCGGCCCGCGTCGCCGACGACCACCTCGCGACCGTCTCGATCGCGACCGGCGCCGACCGGGGGCCCCTCCCGAGCCTGACCGAGTTCGAGCAGGCCGCGACCGACGAGCTGCGGGTGCAGTACCCGGGGCTCCTCCTCGCCGACGGCGCCGACACCACCCTCGCGGGCGGCCTCGCCCGCCGGGCCTCGTTCACCGTCTCGTCGTCCCCCCTCACGATCATCGAAGTCGCGGGCCGGACCGCCGATCAGCGGCCGCTCACCGTCACGGTGACGACACCGGACCCGCAGTACGCGCCCAGCACCGCGGCGCTGCACGACCTCCTGGCCTCGATCCGGTAGTCGCCGCCGCTACCGGCGGAACGGGACGACGGCCTGCTTCACCGGCACCAGCGCCCGCCGGTACTGGCGGTGGACGGCGTCGATCCGGGCCTTCAGCTCCCGCCGCTGATCCTCGAGCTCGTCCTCGAGGTCGGCGATGTGGCGCCGCAGGTCGGCCAGCTCGTCCTCGAGGTCGAGAACCTTGCGCACGCCGGCGAGGCTGACGCCCTCGTTGGTGAGGTCCTGGATGCGGCGTAGCAGCGCGATGTCGCGGTCGGAGTAGCGACGACTGCCGCCCTCGGTCCGCGACGGCTCGATGAGGCCCTTGCGCTCGTAGATCCGCAGCGTCTGCGCGTGCACGCCGGCCAGCTCGGCGGCGACCGAAATGATGTACAGCGCCCGGTCTCGCTCGTCCATGGCTCCTCCTAGACGCCGAGGCTCTCGCGTGGATTCTGCGGCAGCTGCTCGCCGAGTGCGGTGACCGCCGCCCGCTGCTCGTCGCTGAGCTCGGTCGGCACCACCACGTCGAAGGTCACCAGCAGGTCACCCGGCTCGCCCTTGGCCGGCTGCACGCCCCGGCCCCGGACCCGCACCGTCTTGCCGCTCTGGGTGCCGGGCGGCACCTTCACCGTGACCGGCCCGTCGAGGGTCGGGACCTTGACCTGGGCGCCGAGCGCGGCCTCGCTGAACGTCACCGGCACCCGGACGGTCAGGTTCTTCTTGGCCTGGCGGCCGAAGATCGGGTGCGACCCGACGCGCACGACGACGTAGAGGTCGCCCGGCGGCCCGCCGTTTCGACCCGCCGCGCCCCGGCCCTTGACCCGGATTCGCTGGCCGTCGGCGACCCCGGCAGGGATCCGGACCTTGACGTCGCGGCGACGCCGCTCCACCCCGGTGCCGCGGCATTTCTTGCAGCGGTGCTCGATGGTCTCGCCCCGCCCCCCGCACGTCGGGCAGACCTGCGAGAACGAGAACGGGCCTTGGTCGACCGCGACCGCGCCCGTCCCGTCACAGGTCGGGCAGCGTTGCGGGAACGTGCCGGGCTCGGCGCCGTTGCCGCCGCAGCGCGAGCACGTCGCGTCGGAGGTGACGCCGACGCTGGTCGTGACGCCGTGGACGGCGTCGATGAAGTCGAGGTGCAGCTCGGTCTCGAGGTCAACGCCGCGGATCGGGCCGGTGGCGGCGCGGCCGCGGCGCCGCCCGCCGCCGCGGGCGGTGCCGAACAGGTTGCCGAGCAGGTCGCCGAGCCCGCCGCCGTCGTCAAACTGGAAGGTCGCGCCCTCGAAGCCGGGCCCGAACCCGCCGAACCCGCCCGGGCCGCTGGGCCCGATTCCCGACGCGACCATCTCGCGGACCTGGTCGTACTCCTTGCGCTTCTCGGGGTCGCCGAGCACGTCGTGGGCGGCCGAGACCTCCTTGAAGCGCTCCTCCGCCTCGGCGTCGCCGGCGTTGGCATCGGGGTGGTTGGCCTTGGCCAGGCGCCGATACGCGCGCTGGATCTCGCGGTCGCTCGCGCCGGGCTCGACGCCGAGGACCGCGTAGTAGTCCTTCTCGAACCACTCCCGCTGCGGTGCCATCTCTTCTTCAGTCCTTGCGCGCGACCTTCACCATGGCTGGACGCAGCACCCGTCCCTTGAGGCGGTAGCCCGTCCGCACGATGTCGACGACGACCGGCTCCCCCTCCGCCTCGCCCTCCTGCAGGACCGCCTCGTGCACGGTCGGGTCGAACGGGACGCCGATGGCGTCGATGCGCTCGAGCCCGGCCTTCTCCAGCACCCCGAGCAGCTCGCCGTACACGAGCTCCAGGCCCTTGCGGACCTGCTCGTCGGCGTCCCCGAGCTGGCCGAGCGCCAGCTCGAGGCTGTCCAGCACCGGCAGGAGCTGCTCGACCATCGACTCGCTGGCGTGAGCGATGGCCTCGGTCTGCTCCCGGAGCATCCGCTTCCGGTAGTTCTCGAAGTCGGCCTGCACCCGCTGCGCGAGCAGCCGCATCTCGTCGCGCTCCTTGGCGATCGCGGCGAGATCGGCGTGCAGGTCAGCCTCGGCCGCCTCCGCGGACGGCTCGTCGGCGGCGACCTCCCGGTCGACCGGCTCGGACTCGGGCATCACGCGCTGCGCTCTTCACCCTCGTCGACGATCTCGGCGTCCGCCACCTCGTCATCCGACGGGGGCGGGGCGCCGCCGCCGGCCGGGCCGGTCCCGCCGCCCGCACCCGGGTCCGCGCTCGCCTGCTGGGCCTGCGCGGCCTGGTACAGGCGCTGGGCGAACTCCTGGCTGGCGGCGATCAGCGCCTCGTGCTTCTGGCGGACGGCGTCGATGTCGGTGCCCGCGAGGGCCGTCTTCAGCTCGCCGAGGGCGGCCTCGATCTTGGCCCGGTCGTCGGGCGTGACCTTGTCCGCCTGCTCCTTCAGGAGCTTCTCGGTCTGGAAGACGAGCGCGTCGGCGTTGTTGCGGGTCTCCGCCTCCTCGCGGCGCTTCCGGTCCTCCTCGGCGTGGGCCTCGGCCTCCTTCACCATGCGGTCGATCTCGTCCTTGCCGAGCGCGGTGCCGCCGGTGATGGTCATGGCCTGCTCCTTGCCCGTCCCGAGGTCCTTGGCGCTCACGTGCACGATGCCGTTGGCATCGATGTCGAACGTGACCTCGACCTGGGGCACGCCGCGCGGGGCCGGCGGGATGCCGACCAGCTGGAACGTGCCGAGCATCTTGTTGCGGTACGCCATGTCGCTCTCGCCCTGGAGCACCTTGATCTCGACGCTGGGCTGGTTGTCGTCGGCGGTGGTGAACACCTCGGACCGCTTGGTCGGGATGGTCGTGTTCCGCTCGATGAGCCGGGTCATGATCTGACCCTTCGTCTCGATGCCGAGCGACAGCGGCGTGACGTCGAGGAGCAGCACGTCCTTCACGTCGCCCTTCAGGACGCCGGCCTGGATGGCGGCGCCGACCGCGACGGCCTCGTCGGGGTTGACGCCCTTGTCGCCCTCCTTGCCGGTCAGGTCCTTGACCAGGTCCTGCACCGCCGGCATGCGCGTCGACCCGCCGACCAGGATCACCCGGTCGATCGTGTCGCGGCTGAGACCGGCGTCGCGGATCGCCTGCTCGAACGGGCCCTTGCAGGCGTCGAGCAGGTCGGCGGTCAGCTCCTGGAACTTGGCCCTCGACAGGCTGAGCTCGAGGTGCAGCGGCCCCTCCTGGGTCGCGGTGATGAAGGGGAGGTTGATCGTCGTCTCCTGCAGCGACGACAGCTCGATCTTGGCCTTCTCGGCCGCCTCCTTCAGGCGCTGGGTGGCCATCTTGTCGGCCGCCAGGTCCACGCCGTGGGCGTTCTTGAACTCCGAGACCATCCACTCGATGACCCGCTGGTCCCAGTCGTCACCGCCGAGGTGGGTGTTCCCGGCCGTGGCCTTCACCTCGAACACGCCCTCGCCGAGCTCGAGCACCGACACGTCGAACGTGCCGCCGCCGAGGTCGAAGACGAGGATCGTGAGGTCGTTCTCCTTGTCGAGCCCGTAGGCCAGCGCGGCCGCGGTGGGCTCGTTGATGATGCGCAGCACCTCGAGGCCGGCGATCTCACCGGCCTCCTTGGTGGCCTGGCGCTGGGCGTCGTCGAAGTAGGCCGGCGTGGTGATCACGGCCTGGGTGACGCTGTCGCCGAGGTAGGCCTCCGCGTCCCGCTTCAGCTTCTGGAGGATGCGGGCCGAGATCTCCTGGGCCGAGTACTGCTTCCCGTCGATCTCGATCCCCCACGACGTTCCCATCTCGCGCTTCACCGAGCGGATGGTGCGGTCCGGGTTCGTGATCGCCTGCCGCTTCGCCACCTCGCCGACCAGCACCTCGCCGGTCTTGGAGAAGGCGACGACGGACGGGGTGGTGCGTGACCCCTCGGCGTTGGGGATGACGGTCGGCTCGCCCGCCTCGAGAACCGAGACGACCGAGTTGGTGGTGCCGAGGTCGATGCCGACGGCCTTAGGCATGGGGAATGGCCTCCGTGTCGAAAAGCTTGAGTGTGACGGTATCAACTTTGCTGCGGGAGGCCCTATTCCCGGCCGGCTCCCCACCCGCGGGCCGTTGACAGGATCGGTAGATTGCCGCCATGGCTGGTCGAGGCGCCTTCCCGGACCTGGCCAAAGTCCCCCTCTTCTCCGCCTGCTCCAAGAAGGAGCTCCAGCTCATCGCCCGGCGGGCCGAGCGGGTCAAGGTGCCGGCCGGCAAGGTGCTGGTCCGGGAGGGGGCGGCCGGCGCCGAGTTCTTCGTGATCCTCGACGGCACCGCCGAGGTCACCCGGCACGGCCGGCGCGTCGCCACCCTCGGCCCCGGCGCCTCGTTCGGCGAGCTCGCCCTCCTCGACCGCTCCCCCCGCAACGCGACGGTGACCGCCAAGACGGAGATGGACTTCGCGGTGCTCGGCCAGCGCGAGTTCGCGGCCATGATCGACGAGGTGCCGGGCTTCGCGCACAAGCTGCTGACCGGGCTCGCGCACCGGCTGCGCGAGTTCGACGCCCAGACCGTCCAGTGACCGGCGCGGGCCCCGCCGCCCGCCGTCGCAGGCCGAGCCCCCGCAGCACCCGGCGGTAGGTTGCCTGCCGTGCGGCGCCGCTTCCCCCTCACCACGACCCAGGTCGTGCTGGTGGTGGGCCTCCTGGCCGCCGCGGGGGCGATCGCCTCCGGCGTCGCGCCCCGGATCACCGAGTGGCACGACACGTCCCGGGTCTCCCGGACCGTGTTCCTCGACGTCCCGGACCCGATCTACTGGCTCTTCTACGCCACCGTCGCCGGGATGCTCTTCGTGGTCGCGTGGCTGGTCTCGCTGCGGGTGCGCAACTACCTCCGGGGCGGCCCCGAAGACCGGCGCACTACCCGGGCCAACGTGCACCACCGGCTCCGCGACTTCCGCGCCGGCGTCTGGATGCGGACCCTGCTGCGGGACCCGGCCGCCGGCGTCATGCACTCCTGCATCTACTTCGGGTTCCTCGTCCTGTTCGCGGCCACGGTGATCCTCGAGATCGACCACCAGCTGCCGCCGTCGCTCAAGTTCCTCCACGGTGACGTGTACCAGGGCTACAAGGCCACCGCGAACACGTTCGGGATCGTCTTCGTGGTCGGGCTGGTGTGGGCGATCGGGCGCCGCTACGTGCAGCGGCCGTACCGGATCCGCATCAAGACCAAGCCCGAGGACGCGGTGATCCTCACCACGTTCCTCCTCCTCGGCGTGACCGGCTTCCTCGTCGAGGGATTCCGGATCGCCCTCGAGGGCCGACCGCACTTCGAGGAGTGGTCCTACGTCGGGTGGGGCCTCTCCGCGCTGTGGTCGGGGTGGTCACACGGGACGCTCTCGGACCTGCACCGCACGATGTGGGTCGTGCACTTCGCCACCTTCGTGGCCTTCCTCGTGATCCTGCCCACCACGAAGCTCCGTCACATGATCACGTCCCCCATGAACATGTACCTCGCCGATCGCGAGCGCCCGAAGGGCGCCATGCGGCCGATGCCGAACCTCATGGAGACCGAGCTCGAGACCTTCGGTGCCTCGACGGTCGAGGACTTCACCTGGAAGCAGCTCTTCGACACCGACGCCTGCACCATCTGCGGCCGCTGCACGTCGGTCTGCCCGGCCCACCTCACCGGCAAGCCGCTCGACCCCCGCGAGATCGTGCTGAAGGTCGGCGAGGTGATGGCGGCGACCGGCGACCCGGCCGTCGCCCCGCCGGTCGGGGTCGACCGGGACATCACCGTCACCGCCGACTCGGTCTTCCAGCGGATCACGGCCGAGGAGCTCTGGTCGTGCACCAGCTGCAAGGCCTGCGACGAGATTTGCCCGGTCGACATCGAGATCCTCGACAAGATCCTCGACATGCGCCGCTACCTCTCTCTCATGGAGAGCGACTTCCCGGCCGAGCTCGGCAACACCTACCGCTCGATGGAGAACTCGTCGAACGTGTACGGGCTCAACCAGGGCGACCGGGCCGACTGGGCCCGCGACCTCGAGGGGGTCCCGGTCATCGACGCCTCGGGCCCCTTCGACCACGAGTACCTGTACTGGGTGGGCTGCGCCGGCAGCTTCGACGACCGGAACAAGAAGACGAGCCGGGCCGTCGCCCAGCTGCTGCGGCGGGCGGGCATCGACTTCGCCATCCTCGGCCCGAGCGAGCTGTGCACCGGGGACCCGGCCCGGCGCAGCGGCAACGAGTACATCTTCCAGATGCTCGCCCTGCAGAACATCGAGGCCCTGAACGGGCTCGGCGTCCGCAAGATCCTCACCCAGTGCCCGCACTGCTTCAACACG
>Ga0102924_1001056_pt1 | contig 32524 bp, 33 predicted proteins | sample PaiPotPPM11metaG_FD_80116 | JGI IMG/M metagenome (GOLD analysis project Ga0102924, IMG submission 80116) | Iron sulfur acid spring bacterial and archeal communities from Banff, Canada, to study Microbial Dark Matter (Phase II) - Paint Pots PPM... ...
GCTCTCACCTTACCCCACTGGGCTCCTGTGTCCGTTCACCAAAGACCTACGAGGCTAGCCGGCTGAGGTCGGGGCCACCGCCAGCTGTTGCGACCAATGGTAGCCGCCGTCGGTGGTAGCGTCGATCACGAGGTTGCCGCTGATGTCGTCGCGGGTGAGAACCCAACCGGTGGAGACGGCGGTGAAGGCGGCGGCGTAGGTCTCGCTGCTGTTGTCGATCTTTCCCGTGCGCCGCAGGGTAGCGCCGCCGCCGTTGGCTATGACGCAGGCCGACACGCCGGTTGCCGGTCCGTCGCCGATGAAGACGGCGTCCAATGGGTCCACGAGGCTAAAGCTTCCAGGGTGCGTATCCGGTCCGGCCGGTACGCCCGGGAGATAGTTGCCAACCGTATACGTCTCGGTCATGACCGTCCGCCACGAGTGGCCGTCCTGGGTCGCATAGGCGACGTAGGGAAGGTGTCCGGCGGCACCGTTTTCGACTGTTTGCAGAACCCATGCCGCCGCCGGCGCCGCGCACTGCACCCGGGTCCGGTTGCCTGGACCCGGGCCGGCGCCGTACATGCTCAAACTCCGCGCCCAGCTCTGGCCGCCATCCGCGCTCTGATAAACGTGCCCGTCGGCGGTAGCCAGCCACCCGTGGCCCGGGTCGCTGAAGCAAACCGTCTGCGGGTCGGCGGGTCCATTGAGTGCGCTCCACGATCTACCGCCGTCGCTCGACGTGACCAGCGCGGCGCCGGTGTTCGGGACCAGTGTGCCGTGATCGGGCTGTAGGAAGGTGCCTCCCGCGATACCCCAGCCCTGGGTGGCGGATGTGAAGTGGACGGATCGCAAGGAACCCTTCGCTTCTCCGAGCGCGCGCCACGTGTGGCCGCCATCGCTGGTTCCGAGCAGCTCGTGAAGACCGACCACCCACCCGGTCGTCTGGCTTATGAAGTCGACGCCGTCGTAATCGTTGGTCGAGGCGTACTGGCGAGTCCAGTGGCTGCCATCGGTGGTGGCATAGATGGCGTGCGAGCCCGCTACCCAGCCGGTCCTCGGACCGACCATCTGGATCGATGCCAGCGCCGGGACGTAGGCGGGGTCGGTGTCGGGCGGAGTTGCCGTTGGCGTGGGCGTCGCGTCGGACGTGGCTGAGGCGGACGCCGACGGGGTCGCTGAAGGACTAAACGATGCGGTTGCCGACGCACCTTCCGATGCTGATGCCGATGCCGATGACGATAGCTTCAGCGCTGCGCTCGGTGTCGAGCCGCAGGCAGCGGCGCTCAGTGCGAGGGCGCCGAGAGCAGCAAGTCCTGTCAGCCGTCGAGCGATAGTCCGGCCTGGCATGCGTATAAGACGAGCCCCGCCGACCAGGCATGCGAGATCGGCAGGATGGCGCCTTTCGGTCCAAAACCGCGCGTGTTGTAGTAGCGCTCGCTCACCATTCCCTTGCGGGCGTTGAAGTCGCCGTCCTCCCTTGCGATGAACTGCAGGAAGCAGGCCAGGTTGTCGCGGGTCCGCTGCAGATAGTAGTCGTCAGCGGCGTGTTCCGCCAGCCGCATCATCTCAGGCAGGCAGATCAGGCCGTACCCATGGAGGTGCTGGTTTCGCGGTGAGGCGAGGTCGGCCCCGCGGCTGCGGAAGTCGTAGGTCTCGAGCATCGTGTGCAGCGGAAATTTCAGGTTGTATGACCAGCGAAACGTCATCATCCAGTCGGCGGCACGGCGGGCAAGCTGCAGCCAGCGGTCCTCCGAGGTCGCTTCGAAGAGGGAGACGTATGCGATCACCGCGTTGTACGCATCCTCGGATGACGGTGTCAGATGGACATCCTCGGGCGCGCCGTAGATGAAATCGTCCTCGACGAAGCTCGCGTAGTGCGAGCCGGCCAGCTCCGCCGCGGCGAGCGCGTCGATCGCCTCCAGGTACTTCGCACCCTCGATCAATGCGGGGATCCAGAGCAGTCCGGCGGCGCCTTCCCATCCCTCGGGCGTACCCGTCCGCGCATTGACATAGGAGGGAAAGGCGCCGCCCTGCTGCGAGCGGACGGCATGCTGCAGGTTGGAAACGATGGCGGCTTTCCATTCCGGGTGATCGCTCTCCCGGGACTGCTCGAAGCGGAGCGCGCGGATCATGAAGAGAGTGGCCTCGGCGATGGTGCGGGCCTGCACCCAGTCCGGGTGGCCGTTCCAGCCACCTTCCCAGCCCTCTCTTGACCATTGCCCCCAGAACAAACCGGAGGGGGAGAGGCCGGACGCGATCGTGTCGAGCACTGCGATCGCGGCCGCGGCATAGGCAGGTACGTCGTTGTTTCGACCATAGGTCAGCAGCGCGAAAGCGCTCGGCGCGCCGCTCAACCAGGCCACGTGCATCGTCTCGCGGTCACCGCTCGTCAGCGCCATCTCGTTGATCGGACGCTCGAATGCCGTCGCCTCCGCGAGGATGCCATCATCCGCGCGATAGTGCCAGCGATAGAGACCTTCAGCGGTAAGTGCGGCCACTTCCTCGACTGGCATCCACGGCTGCACTTCGTGCGCGGTTCGATCCGACTGGTAGAGGGCACGCAGCACCGAGTTGTAGGCTTGCGGCTCCGCGGGCCCGACGAAGATGGTGAATCGGAGCGTCGCGATCTCGTCCGCCTGCCAGCGATGCAGCAAGATCTCCGGCGGCGCCGGCGCATCGTGCCCCACGTACGTGACCGGTTCCTCGCGAGCTGGAAAGTTGAGCAGTAGCTCGGTCGAGCCCGCCGCCGAGAATCCGAGCCCACTCAATCCCAGCGCCGAGTGTTCATCCGTGGCCAGCGCCACACACTCTGAATCGGTCCATCCGAACACGACCATGTGCGACGCGCGGTCGGCGCGGAAGGCCCAGTGGTCGGAGGTCAGGCTGTCACCGCCCTCGAGTCCGGCGCCGAAGCGGGGAAACCGGACATCACACGCGAGCGGGCGATTCTCGCCGTAAAAAATGCCCGGCACCAGGAATCGGCGCGCCTCACCCTCAAGGCTCAACGCCACCTGGATCCCCAGCCCCTGCGCCCGTTCTTCCAGAGAAACCAGTGAGATCTCGACCTCGACCGCCTGCTGTCCGGCTTCCGGCGCGGGGACCAGCTGCCACCGGGTGCTTATCGTGAAGCCGTTGGCGCGGCCCTTCCGCGGCAACACGGTAGTGCGCCCCTGCGCATCGATCAGGCGGACTTCGATGCGCTCCTGCAGCTCGGGCAGTCCGAGGGCATCGCCGCTCAGGTCGATTACTCGGAGCATTCGAGCAACTTTGCCACGAGCACGGCGGCCAGCCCGTCACCAACCGGTAACGGCTCAGTACAGCTACTCGTTCTCCCTCCCCCCGCCGCTGGCGCTGGCTCGTTCTCCCTCCCGCCGGTCGGGGTGGGGGCCAGTCTGCTATCCTGCTCACAGCATATGGCCGACGCTCACAGCGAAACCCCTGAATCTGTCCGCCAGGCAATCGGCAACGCAATGCGCCATCGGCGGGAGGGGCTCGGCCAGACGCTAACTGAAGTCGCCGAGGCAGCCGCCATGTCGCCCGCCTATGTCTCCGAGATCGAACGGGGCCTCAAGGACGTCTCCACCGAGAAGCTGGTGGCGATTACCGGAGCCCTCGAGCTTTCCGTTGCCGACCTCTACCTCGACCTGGCCCGGCGTCTCGGCAGCCAGGAGGCGCTTCGGCAGCGAGGCAGCTGGCCCGAGGACCCGGTAGCGCAGCTGCGCCTGGTCACCGCGACCCTCCGTCCCAACGCTCTTCGCAGCGTCGCCGATTTCAGTCTGTATCTGGCAGCAACCCAGGCAAGCCCCCCAAAAAGGCGGATTGGATTTACCATTGATGGCTAATTCAAGGAGGACATCACCCATGGCACTCGTTCCCCACGTCGTCGAGACCACCTCCCGCGGTGAGCGGGCGTATGACATCTATTCGCGCCTGCTCCGCGACCGCATCATCTTCCTGGGTATGCCGATCGATGACGACGTCGCCAACGTGGTGATCGCCCAGCTCCTCTTCCTCGACAGCGAGGATCACGACAAGGAAATCAGCATCTACATCAACAGCCCGGGCGGCTCGCTCAGCGCCGGCCTGGCCATCTACGACACGATGCGTTACGTCCATCCAGCCGTCAGCACCCTCTGCACCGGCATGGCTGCGAGCGCTGCTTCCCTGATCCTGGCCGGAGGTACACCGGGCAAGCGTCATTCGCTCCCGCATTGCCAGATCGTGCTGCACCAGCCCAGCGGTGGCATGCAGACTTCACAGGCGACCGACATCGAGATCCACGCCCGCGAGATTCTGAGGATGCGCGAGATCGTGATCGAGATCTACGCGAAGCACACCGGCCGCTCGAAGGAGCAGGTTCAGCGTGACATCGAGCGCGACTTCTTCATGACGCCCGAGCAGGCCCTGGACTATGGCCTGATCGACGGCATCATCCCGCCATCTGAGAAGACCGCTGTGACCGGCTACATCCCGGCACCGAACGGACACGGTGCTCTAAACCCAAAGGGCTAACCGGCTCGGCGCGCAGCTGGCCTCGCTGCGACTGCGGCCTTGTGGGCAGGTTGCCGCGAGGCTTCGGCCACCATCCCCGTGAGGCGATGAAAGCCAAGCAGCGTCACGAACTGCTCCAGGGCTTTCGGGTCGCCCTTGATTTCGACCCGGCCACTCGCCAGGGCGGCTGCCGGCGTAGTCAACTTGAAGAGCAGCGCATTGAGCGTCTCCACGTCCATCGTCATGACTGCATCGGGATTGGATGCCTCGCGCTCGCGAGTCGTAAGCCGCCCATTCTCGATCCGGACTTCGAAGACAAGTTCGCCGATTCGGACTTCATAGGTCACCCGCAGCTCAGCGGCAGCCTCCGACCTGAAGGTGCCTCGCATCGCCACGAAATAAGCTCGGGGAACCATGGTGTCGGTTTTCTTTGGAGCGCCCAGGAAGCGAGCTCCCCAACGGCCGAGGGCCATCATGGCCGGTTCGAGCTCCTGGCCTGCGTCGGTCAGCCGATACACGGTTGACCCAGCCGGGGGCGGCATCACCGTGCGCTCGATGATGCCGAGGCCCTCCAGTTCGCGCAGCCGGTCGGCCAGCAGGTTGGTCCCGATGCCCGGGAGCCCGGCCAGCAGATCCTTGTAGCGCTTCGGGCCCAGCAATAGATCGCGGATCAGAAGCAGCGTCCAGCGCTCACCGATCAGGTCCAGGCCGCGCGCCAGGGCGCAGTACTGGTCGTAGCTGCGGGGGGAGGGCTTTCCGGCTCGATTTGCCATGCAACTGGATTGTAGCATACTCTTGACTAAGAAGTAGTAACTACTATAGTATTTTCAAGTCGCAGGAAAATCAGTACGCAGGGAGGAACCAGGAATGGTCGTCCAACGCTTGCCCGCCGCTCGAACCCGCCGTGTCTGGACGCTCGCTTTGACCGCCGTCGCTTTCTTCATGGTCGCGCTCGACGCCATGGTCGTGGTCACGGCCTTGCCGGCGATCCAGCGGGATCTTCACGCTCCTCTGACCACGCTCGAGTGGACGATCAACGCCTTCACCCTGGCCTTCGCTGCCGGCATCATCACGGCGGCAGCGCTTGGCGACCGGCTGGGTCGGCGCAAGGTCTTCAGCATCGGCTTGGCCCTCTTCACCGTTGCCTCCGCGGCCTGCGCCCTGGCGCCCACGGTCGGCGTGCTGATCGCGGCTCGCGCGCTCCAGGGTCTGGGTGGTGCGATGGTCATGCCGCTCAGCCTGACTATCCTTGCCTCAGCCTTTCCGGCTGAGCGACGGGGGGCCATCGTCGGGATCTGGGGCGGCATCGGTGGCATCGCTATCGCCAGCGGGCCGCTGGTCGGCGGCGCCGTCACTCAGGGACTGGACTGGCACTGGATCTGCTGGGTCAATGTGCCGATCGGGCTGCTGGCCACCTTACTTGCTCGCCTTCGCGTCGCCGAAAGCCACGGCCCGACGACGCGGCTGGACCTCCCTGCCGCAGCCATGATGTCGGTCGGCGCGATCGCGATCATCTGGGGCCTGATCCGAGCTGGAGAGGCCGGCTGGGGTAACGAGCAGGTCATCGCCGCGCTGCTCCTCGGTCTCGTCTCAATTGCTGGCTTTCTCATCTGGGAGAAGCGGGCGACCGATCCCATGCTGCCTCTGCGGCTGTTCCAGAGCCGACCCTTTGCCGCGGCTAACGTGACCGCCTTCCTCATGATGGGCGCGATCTCGGCGGCAGCCTTCCTCATGTCGCAGTACTTCCAGTTCGCGCTCGGCTACTCGCCGCTGGTCACCGGGCTGCGCCTCTTGCCCTGGACGCTGACACCCTTACTGGTCACGCCGCTGGCGGGCCTGCTGTCCGACCGTATCGGAGGGCGGCCGGTGCTGGTTGCGGGCATGACGCTACAGGGCGTTGGGCTGGCTTGTATCGCCCTGATCGCGGCGGCAGGCGCCGGCTACGCCGAATTCGTACTTCCGCTGGTCATCGCCGGGATCGGCATCTCAATGGCTCTGCCGGTGGTGGCGAACGCCTGCATCAGCTCCGTCTCCCCGGCTGACATAGGTAAGGCATCCGGCGTCAACAGCACATTGCAACGCTTTGGTGCCGCCTTCGCGGTGGCGATCGCGGCTGCCGTTTTCACCGCCAACGGCCACCTGGGCACTCCCGTCAGCTTTACAACCGGGTTCCGGCCAGCGCTCGGCCTCGTCGCGGGCCTGTCCGTGATCGGAGCCATCAGCGGCTTGGGTATCGGCGCAGGGCGGCGGCGGTCGGAGGCGCTACCTGAGCTGTCGGAGGTGGTAGCTGCGGCCGGCTAGGCAAGCGTAGTAGGTGCCAACACCTCCCTTAGACCGCGTTCTCCGTCGAGGCGCACCGCCGTGGCCGTGAGGCGGACTGCAGGTGACTCTGTGACGACGAATCTCATTGAGGGGCAGCAGTCCGCCTCAAGCCGCACAAGCTCTCCCAGCGACTCCACAAGACCCTCGGCAGTGGCGAACTCGCGGTTTTCTCTTGCATCTGCGCCAGCCCGCCACTTCAAGTAGACTTGAAGTCAAGCGTGAATACGAAACCAGCCCACACCGCGTCGCTGAGCATCGGCGAGCTCGCGGCGGCGGCGGGTCTGAGCGCCTCCGCGATTCGCTACTACGAGGACGCCGGCATCCTGCCCAAACCGCACCGTGTCAGCGGCCAGCGAGTCTACCAGCCGGACGCGCTCGATCGTTTGATGCTGATTCGCTTCTGCAGCCGCCTGGGGATGCGCCTCAGCGATATCCGGCGACTGGTTTCGACACCCAAAGGCGTTCGCGCGAAGGAGACCTGGCGACAGCTGGTCGATGTGCAGCTTGAGGAAATCAGCGCTCTTATCGCAACCGCACAAAACGTTGAGCGCGTCCTGCTCGAGAGCCGGGAGTGCGACTGCGTGACGCCGGCGAGCTGCCGCTTCCTCAACGAAGAACGAGCCAAGCCACCACCCACTCGTCGCCGTCTCGGCCTGCATGACGCGCTGAAGGCCGAGCTCGTTTAAGGCCTCCGGCTCTATCCTCCTCGTATGCCTCTAACCGATTGGTGGCGCGAAGGCGTCATCTACCAGGTCTATCCGGCGTCCTTCCAGGACTCGAATGGTGACGGCGTCGGTGACCTGCGCGGCGTTATTCAGCGACTCGACTATCTGCGCTGGCTCGGCGTCGACGCCATCTGGCTTAACCCGATCACCGTCTCGCCGGATGCTGACATGGGCTATGACGTCGCCGACTATTGCGACGTCCAGCCGCGCTTCGGGGACCTGGCGGCGGTCGAAGAACTCATTCGCGAGTCCAATCGGCGCGACATCAAGGTCGTGCTCGACATCGTGCCCAACCACTCCAGCGACCGCCATCCGTGGTTCATCGACTCGCGCTCCTCGCGAACCTCAGCGCACCGCGACTGGTATGTCTGGGCGGACCCAAAGCCCGACGGCGGACCGCCGAACAACTGGCTCAGCGTCTTCGGCGGCCCCGCCTGGACGCTCGACCAGCGCACCGGCCAGTACTACCTGCATAACTTCCTCGCGGAGCAGCCAGACCTCAACTGGTGGAATCCGCAGGTCCGTGACGCCTTCGATGACATCTATCGCTTCTGGTTCGATCGGGGCGTCGGCGGCTTTCGCATCGATGTCGCCCACGGCATCGTCAAGGACCGCGAGCTGCGCGACAATCCGGTAGCAGCGCCCGACGACCCGCCGCACGTGCGGGCGCACGGACAGCGAAATGTCTACAACATGGAACGGCCGGAGGTCCACGAGGTGCTCCGCCGCTGGCGCGCGCTCGCCAACAGCTACTCGCCACCGCGGATCCTCCTCGGCGAGACTTACGTTCTTGACGTCACGACGATGGGCCTCTTCTATGGCAAGGGCGATGAGCTCCACCTCGCCTTCAACTTCTCTTACGTTCATTCGCCTTTCGAGGCGGAGGCACTGGCAGCCGTCGTCGATGAGAGCGAAACCGTCATCCCCGCCACCGGCTGGCCGGTTTGGACGGTTTCCAACCACGACGTCTCGCGCGTCATGACCCGTTGGGCCAGGGGCGATGAGCGCAAGCTGCGCTGCGCAATGCTGAGCCTGCTGACTCTGCGCGGCACTCCGGTCCTGTATTACGGCGATGAGATCGGCATGCCGGACACGCCCATCAGCAGGGAGGACCTCAATGATCCGGTCGGTATTCGTTACTGGCCCGAGCCGCGCGGCCGCGATCCTGAGCGCACTCCCATGCCCTGGGAGGACGCGCCCAACGGCGGCTTCAGTCAGCCCGGCGTCAAACCCTGGTTGCCGCTCGGCGATACTCGCGCGGTGAACGTCGCTGGCCAGCGGGCCGATCGTAAGTCAATGCTGCATTTTGTGCGGGAGCTGATCGCCTACCGGCGAAACCAGCCCGACCTGACCACCGCTGATTACGCGCGGCTCGAGGCGCCCGCCGGCGGTTGGGCCTGGCGTCGCGGAAGCGGCACCATCGTGGCGCTCAACCTGACTGATAAGCCGCTCGAGTTCCCCGGAATCTCGGCCAGCACGCGTTTTTCGACATCGAGAGGCGTTGTCGATGGCGCCTCCCAGGGTGAGCTGCGCCTCGAGCCCTGGGAGGGGGCGATATGTTCCTCGGGCTCGACCTAGGCACCAGTTCGGCCAAGGCCCTCCTTCTCGAGGTCGACGGCTCCATCGTCGGAACAGGTTCGTCGGCGTACCCGGTACGCAATCCGCACCCTGGTTGGGCCGAGTCGAACCCTCAGGACTGGTGGGAGGCGGCGACGGTCGCGGTACAGGAGGCCGTCGGCGGTCGTGGAATCGAGGTCGCTGCGATCGGCCTGTCGGGACAGATGCACGGCGTGGTCTGCTGTCTCGAAGATGGCCGGCCGCTACGCCCGGCGATCATATGGGCCGACACGCGCGCCCGAAAAGAGCTCGATCTGTATCGGGCTCTGGGGCCCGGCCTCAAGCGCGAGCTTGCCAACCCGATCAGCGCCGGCATGGCCGGACCGACCCTGCTCTGGGTCCGAGACCATGAGCCGGGCGTCTACCGCCAGCTCGCCTGGGCGCTACAGCCCAAGGACTGGCTGCGCCTGCGGCTGACCGGCGAGGTCGCGACCGACGCCAGCGACGCCTCAGCCACACTGCTCTACGACCTATCGAGCGACTACTGGGCCCATCAGGTCATCGAGGAACTCGCCCTTCGAATCGATTACCTCGCTCCCATTCGCGAATCGAGCGAGATCTGCGGGATCGTCTCGCCGTCCATGGCGCCGGGCTGGGGTATCCGGCCCAACGTGCCCGTCGTCGGAGGCGCCGCCGACACTGCCGCGGCGGCACTCGCGGGCGGCTTAGTCCAGCCCGGCGGCGTGCAGCTCACCGTCGGCACCGGCGCCCAGATCGTTGCGCCGCGTGACCGCCTTGCTATCGACACCACTGCTCGCACGCACATCTATCGCGCGGCTGCCCCCGACCGCTGGTACGCGATGGCCGCGATTCAAAACGCCGGCCTCGCACTCGAATGGGTACGTGCCATCCTCGGTGCATCCTGGGACGATTTCTATCGCGAGGCGTTTGAGGTGCCCGCGGGGGCCGACGGGCTCACCTTCCTTCCATATATCTCGGGCGAGCGGACACCGCATTTCGACCCTTCGGCACGCGGCGCCTGGGTCGGCCTGCGCCTCAGTCACGGGCGGGGACATCTGCTGCGGGCTGCGCTCGAGGGCGTCGCCTTTGCCCTCCGCCAGGCACTCGATGCCCTGCTTGCTACAGGCATCACTGCCGATCAACTCCAATTGGCCGGAGGCGGAACGCTGGAGCCTCATTGGCGTCAACTTCTGGCCGACGTGCTCGAGCGTCAACTGCTTGCCAGCGGCACATCGTTCGCCTCCGCGAAGGGTGCAGCCTTACTCGCGGGCATCGGATTCGGCGCGTGGCCGGGCGCAACCCAGGTCTCCGCTCTCGCCGATACTCCCGAACTGGTCGCCTCGCCGCAATCGCCGGACGCCTATCGCGAGGCGTACCAGCGCTACCGCGAGCTCTACCTCCCTATCGCGGCCGCCTTATCCTGATGCCTTTCGTGGTGGGATTCGAGATGATTACGGACAAATGCCAAGCGCCATGCGCGCTCCTTGCCCGATCTGCGTGTCAGGGATTCCAGTTGGTCTGCTCGCCGACTTGCCGACCACGTGGGTCACTGGTGGCATCGATGCTCCCCTGCCGGGCTACGCATGTGTCGTGGCGAAGCGCCATGTGGTCGAGCCTTTTGAGTTAGAGGGGGCCGAACAGTTGGGATTCTGGGAAGACTGCATGCGGACTGCTCGCGCCCTGGCGCGCCTTTACAACCCACGCAAGATGAATTATGAGATTCACGGCAACACCATTCCGCATCTACACATGCATCTCTATCCACGCTACGCGGGCGATCCTTACGAAGGCCGGCCCATCAGCAATGAGGCGCGATTCCAACGCACTCTTGAGGAACTAGCTCTGATTGGGAAAGCCGTGAGCGCGAGAGGTAGTGTCGGTTAGCCGGTGGAGGGCGTAGTTCGTCGGGCGACGCCGGCCGACGTCGAGGCAATGCTTGATCTGGCCGAAGCGCGGCCTCGCCAATATGCCAGCTACCATCCCAGCTTCCATCGGCCGGCCTCAGGTGCCCGGCAGGTTCAACGACCCTTCTTCCTAACGCTGCTCGCGGCGGACGATTACGTTGTCCTGGTGCATGAGCAGCACGGCCGAATTACTGGTTTCCTAAGGGGCCAGTTAATCGTCGCACCACCCGTCTATGACCCAGGTGGTCGGACCTGCCTAGTTGATGACTTTGCCGTTGAGACACAAGAAGATTGGCCAGGGGTTGGTCGCCAGCTCCTTGAGGCACTGCAGAGCCAGCTGCGCGAACGAGGGGCGGTGCAGCTTGTTGCAGTTTGTGCGCCCGAGGACAAGCCGAGACGATGGATGCTGATCGGGGTTGGTTTGAGCGTTGTTTCAGAGTGGCTGATAACCACTCTCTGAGTGCGTCCAATTTATAGCGGCCGCCTTATCTTGAGACCGGCAAGCAGGGCGACGCCGATGATCACGGCCAGTCCGAGTGCCAGAAACATCAGAGGGTTCGCGCCGCCGCCCTGCGACGTCCCGCTGCTTGCCTGGTGTGCCGCTGCAAAAGTTCCCAGCTGGGTGCTTCGCGCGTCAATCGTAAGCAGCAACTCCTGGACTGTGCTGTTGTCCAGTGGGGTCCAGTTCTTACCGTCGACGCGATAGATCGCATCGGGCTTGTGCGATGGATAGCGCATGTCCAGCAGCACCGGTGTGTGCAGTTCGGTGGCGGGCTTTCCATTTGGCACGAACGTTGCCTTCATCGAATAAACGTTCCCGTCGGCGATCACCCCTGCCGGTGAAGCTGGTTGAGGGACCAACGGCGTGATCTGCACCAGCACTCCGGTCTGTCCGGTTGAGTCGGTAAAGGTTCCCGGGTTGAAGCTGACCGTGATCTGCCCATCGTCAGTGAAAGCGCCTGCCGCGTCGGAACTGCCGTCGGTCAGGCCGATCGTCGTGGTGCCACTGGTTGGTGGCTGGTTGCTTTTTGCGAGGTTCGGTGGTGGCGAAACCCAGCGATAGGGAGGAGGAGGGGTGTAGCCGTCGAGATAAGGCCGAGGACCTCCGATCGCCTGACGCACAACGAGGAATGCGGTTGCCACCATGAGCAGCCCGACCCAGGCCAGCACGCGCGCCCTGGATTCCAGGATCACGGCAGGCTGACGAGGTCCATCACGAGATGCGCGAATCCAGAGGTCCATAGGTCGCCGCGGATGGCGCGAAGCAACCCGAGAAAGAGACCTGCGAGCGCGACCAGAACGAGCGATAGCCATCCGGCGCTAGCCGCATGTGCGAACGTGAATGCAACCGCCGAGCCCCCGATCGCGAGCGGAAGGCCGCCGGCCCGTCGAAGAATCGCAAACAGGACTCCTCGGAAGACCACCTCCTCAACTGCCACCGCGACGAGCAGCCAGTCCGCGCCCGATAGCGACAGGAAAGGCATGCGCCAGATGGGTGCCACGACCAGGATGCCCGCGCCGATTCCAAGCACGACCGACTTTGCGCTCAGCACACGAATCCCAATCTCCTCCCAGGACATTCGAGTCGCCCGCATCGCGATGTAACAGGCGGCGAGCAACGCGCCGAAACCGGTCGCGGCAACCACCGGCCCCGAGCCCGGCCGCTCCTGGATGACGAGGTCCCGCAAAAGCGGGACCGCAACGCACAGCATTCCGAACCCAACCGGCGCGAAGCCATAAATCGTTTTCTCGTTCACGCTTCGCCCACCCTCGCTTGACACTACCAACCTGTTCGTCGCTTCAACCACTCCAGTGCCGGCAGGCCCTGCTCGAGTTGGAACCGCCTGAGCGTGGGCAGACCCGGGGGCGCCGGCTGTCGCGATTGTGCAATGAAGAATCCAGCGACGGCGGCAAGCACCGCCGTCACACGGTCCGGATCGACGCCTTGAGCAACGGGATGACTATCGAAGACGATCCATGGCATCGGTCCTCGTTGCATCGCGACGCTTGGAAGAAAGAAGACGAGGTCGATCCATGCGGCGCCGATGGCCGCGTGCGGCCAGTCGACGACAAGCACGCGCCCGTCCGCCATCAGGATGTTGTCGGCACGGAGGTCGCAATGCACCAGCGTCTCGCCCTTTGAACTGACGGCCCAGCGTGTCTCGAAATCCGCAAGTTGGTCGAGATGCTCACGCGTCCACGAATCGAGCCCGGAACCATCATCCTCGCCTGCCTCGACCGACGCTGCCAGTCGCCGCCACCCCCGGAAGGTATCGTCGTGTGTCTCGGCCATGCTGGGCAGCGAGATCGGCGAAGGGGTCAGGCTGAGCGCCATCTGCGCGACCGCCTCGAGGACAACCCTCAATTCGTCCGTGCGCCACGGCGTCGCCGGTGCCCGTCCATCGATGTCCTCGAAGGCCAGCGCGACCCACTCGCCGTCGTCGTGCACGAACAGAAATCGTGGCGTGGGCACCGCTGCCGGGAGTGCGGCCGCAACCTGCGCTTCCCGGCGGTGCATGGTGGGAGAGTGCGGGTTTGGATCCGAGCAAACCGCCTTGACAAAGCACCCGCGGCCGTCTTGCAGGCGGAGCCTGGCGGCTACTCCTGGCGAGAATCCGCCGCTCTGGGTGGTGGCCTCGATCACCGGCGATCCCAGGCGGGCTTCGATCGCCTGGCGCACCGCCTGTGGCAGGGCGGCCCACTCCAGCCGGCGATTGCTGGCCGGTGCGAAGTCGGGCGTAGGCTCAGATGGGTCGGAGATGGGCAATAAGATAGAAGGAATGCAGGTTGCCAGAGCCGACAGCCGAGTGCGGCTCGCGCTCGCCCTGACGGTGGTCGTGCTCGTGGTGGAGGTGGTCGGGGGCTTCCTCGCCCACAGCCTCGCTCTCCTGAGCGATGCCGGCCACGTTCTCACGGACATCATCGTCCTCGCGCTCTCCGCCTTTGCTCTTGGCCAGGCCGGCCGGTCGGCGAACGCACGCCGCACCTTCGGCTACCAGCGGGTGGGCATCCTGATCGCGCTGCTCAATGCCCTTATCCTGGGCGCGATCGTCCTTGGCATCGCGGTGGAGGCTATCCGGCGGATACAGGACCCGGGCCATGTCAATGGCGCGCTGATGGCGGCAACCGCCGTAATCGGCCTCGCCATCTCGCTCTTCATCGCCTTCTCCCTGCGCCAGCACGACGCCGACCTGACGGTGCGCAGCGCCCTTGTCCATGTCTGGGGCGACGCGTGGGCCGCGAGCGGCGCGGTCATCGCCGGTCTCATCATCGTCGTCAGCGGCTGGCAGCTGGTCGACCCGATCCTCAGTCTCGCTATCGCGGCATTGATCGCCTGGAGTGCCTGGCGCGTCATGGTGGCCGCGGTAAACATCCTGCTCGAGTCGATGCCCGCCGACGTGCGTACCGAGTCCGTCGTCGAGGCGGTCAAGAAAGTCCCCGGCGTCCGCGACCTGCATGACCTGCATGTCTGGTCGCTTTCAGCACAGAGCCGCGCCATGAGTGCCCACCTGCTGGTCGATGACCAGCGTGTTGCGCAGGCTCAGGACATCCTTGCCGAAGTCCGCGAGGTGCTTGCCCATGACTTCAGCATCGAGCACACCACCATCCAGTTCGAGTCCCTCGAGTGCCGCCCGGGAGACATCTTCTGCGTCCAGCCCGACGGCCACCCCCACGCCGATGATGCCCACGACCGGATCACCCGTCGAGCTGCCGGTTGATGGATCCGCTCAAGGCGTCGATCGTCAAGGCCTGGGACCGCGGTGTCGAGGATTACGACGAACTGGTCGCGCATGGTCGGTTGACACGTACCGAAGCCGACGCCTGGAAGGTAGTACTTGCCCGGCTGCTCCCGCCTGCACCCTCGAAAATTCTCGAAGTCGGTGCCGGAACCGGGGTGATGAGCCTCCTCCTCGCCGAACTGGGCTACACCGTCACCGCGACGGACATCTCGAAAGGCATGCTCGATGAGGCGCGTCGTAAGGCGAGCGAGCGACGCCTGGGGATCGCTTTCGAGATTGCCGATGCCGAGGCGCTTCCCTTCGGTGAGAAATCCTTCGATGCCGTCTTCGGACGGCACATTCTCTGGACGCTGCCCTTTCCCGACCACGCGCTGTGTGAGTGGCGCCGCGTTCTCAAGCCGGGCGGCCGCCTGGTGCTGGTCGACAGCCTGGCGGTGCCGTCGTCGGCGGCTGGCCGGCTACAGCGTCTTGCCTCCGATCTCCTGCGGCGCCTTCGCCGTCCCACTGGTACCGGTCATCGCTACAGTGCGCAAATGCATGCGGCTTTGCCCCTCGCCGGAAACAGCGACCCGACGCGCTACGCGGACCTGATCCGCCAGGCCGGCCTTGAGCTGACGGGAACTGAGATGCTAGATCAGCTCAAGCGCCTGGAATCCAAAGCGATGCCACTCGCCGATCGCTGGCATGCGCAGGACCGAAAATATGCCTTCACCGCGCGGAGGCCCTGAGGAGCTGGCGCGACGGAATGCCCTCTTCGTCGTAAATCCGGCCCTGCCTGGGACGGGACCGAAGTTCGGCGCGCGCCTCGTCAGCCTCGCCGCAACCCTCGACTGGGAAGCCTCGGTGTTGGAGACGAAAGCTGGGCTCAACGTCGAGGCGATCGGCGCGGCGCTGGCGCGCGGGGCGTTCGACCTCGTGGTCGCGGCCGGCGGTGACGGTACCGTCGCCGAGGTGATGGCGGCCGCCCATCTCCGCGATCTGCCGATCGGTATCGTTCCGCGAGGTACCGGCAACATCGTGGCGCGGGAGCTGAAGCTGCCCGAGACCTGGCGGAAGGCGACCAGGCGGATGCTGAAACAGTTTCCACATTCGCGGCCGGTCGACCTGGTCCGTGTCAACGATACTTACTCCGCGCTCGCCGCGGGCATCGGCTTCGACGCCACCGTGATGCGTTACACCCCGGCCGCGCTCAAGCACTGGCTCGGCCGTACGTCCTACCTGCTGGCCGGGGCCTGGTGGATTCCCCGCGCTCCGCTGTTTCAATGCACCATCCGCGCGGATGGCGAGGAGTCGACCATCGATGCCGTGGTCGTCCTGATCGTCAATGCCGGCATGCTCGGCGCACGTCCCTTCCGATTTGGCCCCAATATCGCGCTCGACGATGGCCTGGTCGACATCTGCGTCTACCGGCCGCGCAACGCGCGCGAGCGGATGGGCGTCCTGTGGAGCGTGATGCGGCAGCGACCCAATGGCCTGACCGTCACCCAGCGCAAGGCAAAGTCGGTCGAGATCAAGGCACCCGATGTCCAGTGGCACGAGGTCGATGGCGATGTCTACCGCGGCAACGTGCTCAAGGCCGAGATCGTCCCGGGTGCGGTTAGCGTAGTGGTATGAACCTGGGCGGACGCCTCCTGGCCGGTCTCGGCTTCGGCGTAACGCTCGGCTTCCTCCTGATTCCGCTGCTTGCCCTTTTGCTGCATACGACCCCGGGCGACCTGATCAACAGTCTCGGACAGCCACTGGTAGCAAACGCGGTCTGGCTCAGCCTGTTGACGACCGCGTTGACGCTTGTCCTGACGATTCTTTTCGGCCTGCCCGCGGCCTGGGTGCTTGCCCGCTGGCGCGTACCGGGTCGCTCGGTGATCGAGGCGGCCCTCGGCCTGCCGATGGTGCTTCCCCCCGTGGTTGCCGGCGTCGCGCTGCTCGTCACCGTCGGCAGGAACGGAACTTTCGGACCGGCCCTCAGCGTGCTCGGCATTCACCTGCCCTTCACCACGGCCGCCGTGGTGTTGGCCCAGACCTTCGTCGCCGCGCCATTTTTCATCACCAGCGCGCGCGCCGGCTTCAGCGCCCTCGACCCCGGCTGGGAGGAGGCATCGCGCACTCTGGGGGCGTCCGCCGCCTACCGTTTTCGCCGCATCGTCCTCCCGCTGACCGCGCCCGCCCTGGTCGCCGGTATCGGCCTCACCTGGGCCCGCGCGCTCGGCGAGTTCGGCGCGACCATCACCTTCGCAGGCAACCTGATGGGTGTGACGCAGACGATGCCGCTCGCGGTGTTTGTCTCCTCCGAGTCCGACCTGCGGGCCGCCATCACGCTGGCCGTTCTGCTTATGGCGCTGGCGTTCGCCGTGCTGATCGCGTTACGGAGCGCGCCGCTGCCGGCCCGCGTGTGAGCGGCCTAACCGCCGAGCTCGCTTACCGAATCTCCAGCTCAAGCCTCGAGCTGAGTCTCTCGGTCGAGCCGGGAACCACCCACGTGCTGCTCGGTGCAAGCGGTGCCGGGAAGACAACCGCCCTTCGCCTGCTCGCTGGCCTCCTGCGTCCGACAAGCGGGCGCATCGTCCTCGACGGCTCGGTCTACGAAGACACCAGCCACAGCTTGCATGTTGCACCTGAGCGCCGCTCCGTCGGCTACGTCTTCCAGCAATCGAGGCTCTTTCCGCACCTCAGCGCGCTGGACAACATCGCATTTCCCCTGGCGGCGAGTGGCGTTTCCCCCGGCGAGGCACGCCGCCGCGCCGCCGCCTGGCTCGAGCGGCTCGACCTCGCGGCCCTCGCCGAGCGCCGGCCGGCCGGAATCTCTGGAGGCGAAGCCCAGCGGGTCGCGCTGGCGCGAGCGCTGATTCGCGAGCCGGCGCTCCTTCTACTCGACGAGCCGCTGGCCTCCCTCGACGCTCAGACCCGCCAGAGCGTCCGGCTGGACCTCCAGTCAGTCCTCAGAGACCGCCGCCACGCAACCGTGCTCGTCACCCACGACTACATGGACGCGGCTGTTTTCGCCGGTCAGGTCCAGGTGCTCGACCATGGAAAGGTGGTGCAGGAGGGCTCGGTCGAGGAGCTGGTGGCGCGACCACGCTCCAGCTATGTCGCCGAGCTTGCCGGCATGAACGTGCTCCGGGGCGAGGCGCGCGTAATCGAGGGCGGCGGTTGTGAAATAGCTACTGAGCATCATGTCTTGAGAGCCAGCGGGCAGGCGCGCGGCCCGGCATTCGTCTCGATCGCGCCCGGTCACATCACGCTTCACCTGCAGCATCCGGAGGGCTCGGCCCGCAACGTCATCGCCGGTGATGTCGTGAGCCTCATCCCACTTGCCGACCGAGTGCGCGTGACCATCGGCGGCGATCTGCGCCTGGTGGCGGAGGTGACCCGTCAGTCCGCTTCCGAGCTCCATCTCAGTCCTGGCGTGCAGGTCTTTGCCAGCTTCAAGGCGAGCGGGGCGCAGATCTATCAATGAGGGTGATCAACGCCCGCTTTCCCTGGGCCCTTTTCGGACCGCTGGCCGCCGTTACCGAACTCGGAGGCGTCCTTCTGATCGCCACCGGTAGAGGTATCGGCTGGGCCGCGATTGCCGCGCCGCTGGTAGGCTTCGTCGCCATGCGCGGTCCGGTGCGCCCGCGCTTTGAGTTCACCGACGACGGCGTCACCTTCCGCCGCTCCGGCCAGAGTCCCTTACTGCCCTGGGAGGAGATCGCCGCGGTGGCGCTCGTCAAAGCCAGCGGCCGGACCGTACTGGCTTACCGGCTTAAGCCTGGCATCCTGGTGCTGAAGCGCCATCCCGGGGCCGGCTTCCTGCGGGCCAAGGGACTCGACTTCGACGGCGGCTACATGGTCGACCAGATGAATGCAGAGCCCGAGGAGATACTCCACATCTTCGAGCAGCACCTCGGCGAATCGGCTAGAAGTTAAGCAGTCGGTAAGTGGCGATCGCGGCGTTGGCCAGGCCGGTAACCGCGAGAATCACAACCAGCGATCTCGGGCCCTCTCGTCGTACCGTCGACGCCATGCCCAGCAGCCAGATAGCCGCCGGGATGGTCTCCAGCGTCTGCCAGAGACCCAGGACGACGGTCCGGTAGAGGGTGGAAAACGCCGGCAGCAGAGCCTGCTTCTCAGCTTCGGTCCCGCTCCCATAGTCATTAATCAGGGGTGGGGCGGCGGTTGCCATCGATACCGCACCGATCGCGCCAATGACCACCAGGGCCAGGCCGGCGGCCGCAAATATGTCCACGTAGCGCGCGGCCGAGTAGCGAGCTCGAAGGTAAAGAACGACCGGAGCGATGCTCAAGTAGCCGAACAGGTCGATCAGGCTGCCCCAGTGGATCAGCGCGGCGCCGGTCGCTCCTGAAGCCAGCAGCTTGGGCGGTTCGACGCTGAGAGCGTTGGACGATCCCGCCGCCACATAGTAGAGGGCGATGGCGAGCCATTCCAGCGTTATCGCTGCCACGGCGAATCCAATCGCCGTGCGTCGGGAAATGGGAGGCGGTCCCATTACGGCTGAGTCTCGCACAGGGCCAGGCCGGCTAGTGCGAATTACGTAGGCCGATGGGCCGGGCGGCGCGCATTTGACGCATTTAAGCTCCGTTCTGAGTTGTAGGAGTCATGATGTTTGCATTAGTCGGTCGTAAGGTTGGCAGCCGTATTTGGCGGTTGCTGGCGGCCCACCTGGGCCGGCCGGAGGGTCAGGGCATGATCGAATACGCCCTGCTGCTGATGCTGATCGGGACCGTCGTGATAGTGGTGCTCATCGTGCTCGGGAACCAGGTGAACAACGCCTTCCACAATGTTTCGTGCTCACTGAGCGCGCTGGCCGGAAGCTGCGCAACACACCCGCCGGCGCCAACCCTTCCGCCCGCGGAGCATTAGGAACAGCGGACTGGGTGTAGTTCCGCAACTAGGCGGCGTGCTCGTCGCGGAGCGCAGTCCGGATCGGACGGGCCGGGACGCTCGACGACATTGGCGCCAGTTTGCGCAGGCTGAAGACCATCTCCGATCCGGCCACGTAGTCGACACTCTCGATCTGGAAGCCCTTGCCCTGCAGATAGATCGAAAGGTTTTTCATGCTGTAGTGAGTGATGTGCTCGTCAGCGTAGCCGCCGGGCGAGACCCGCGCGTAGACCCATTCCAGCGCGCGCCACCGCCAGCGGTCGTAGTCGGGGGTGCCGAGTATCAGGCGGCCGCCGATCTTGAGCACCCGGCTCAGCTCGTCGAATGCCTTCTCCTCGGCCGGGATGTGCTCGATGACCTCAGAGCAGACCAGGCAGTCGAAGCTCTCGTCGGCGAAGGGAAGGTCGAAGATCGATCCGTGGACCAGCTGGTTCTCGAAGCGGCGCGCGTAGCGAAGCTTGTGCAGCTGGACATCGAGCCCGGTCATGCCGGGAATCGAGGCCAGGATCCGACTCGAACCGCACCCGACGTCGAGCACCTGCTCGAACCCCTGTGCGAGCCTGGTGATGATGCGGTGCCGGCCGCGCTGCCAGTAGCGCTGCAGCGGGATGATGCTGTCGAAGGCGCGTGAGTCATAGTCCGCCGAGGCGATCGAGTTCCGAAGGCGCCACATCGCGACGAAGGTGCGCAGGTAGGAGATGGCGAAGTGGAAAAGGCGCGCGTGGCTCCGGCCGGCAATCCGCGCCTGGTACTTGAAGGGCACCTCGTGCACGCGATAACCGGCGGCCAGAGCGCGAATCAAGATTTCTTCGAGGATGTCGAAGTCGGTGGCGGTCAGGTCACGCTCGCGGAGTGCGGACCGCTTATAGAGGCGGTAGCCACTGGAGAGATCTTTGACGGGAAGGGAGAGGCCCCGTCTGAAAGTCACGTTGAGCACGCGGCTGAGCAATGAACGCCAGAGTGGCATGGCGGCGCCGCCGCCCTCTACGTAACGGGAAGCGATGATCACCTCGCCCTCGTTGCGCGCCCCCCAGAGGTCCGCGATCGCCGCCACGTCGTGTGAGCCGTCGGCATCCAGGGTGAGCACGTGCTCGCCGCGCGCCTGCTCGAATCCGGCGCGGTAAGCGCCGCCGAAGCCTGGTAGCTTCTGGCTGACAAGGCGGGCGCCATGCTTGCGTACGACTTCCTGGGTGCCGTCAGTCGACCCGCCGTCAACGACGATCACCTCGTGACTGACAGCCAGCGCCGTGAGCGCGGTCTCGACCGCGGGCAGGACCTGTTCCAGGTTGGACGCCTCGTTGAGGGCTGGGATGATGACGCTGATCGCGCATCCCGGCAGCGCCCGGGCATTGTTCGAGGGGATGATGAAGGACGGGATGCCATCAACCAACGGGTACTGGAGCGTACAGGCGGGGCATCGGAGCCCTCGCCCTGGCTCCGTTTGTAACGCACCGTGACATTTTGGGCAGGCGAGGCTCACCACTTTTTGCATGCGCTATCGGTTGAACGCGTTGGGCGGGTCGAGCTTGCCGTGAATTCGGTAGGAAAGCAGCCCTGAGCAGCCCGCGAATCGCCGCAATTGATGTCGGCACCGGGACCCAGGACATCCTCATTTTTGAAGCAGGCACGCTGATCGAAAATTCCGTGCAACTGGTCATGCCGTCGCCTACCGTCCTCCTCGCCCAGCGGGTCAAGCAGGCGACCGCCGACGGCGCGGATCTCTTCCTCTCAGGTGTGACCATGGGAGGCGGTCCCGGGCACTGGGCAATCGAGGCGCACCTCAAGTCAGGGCACCGGGTCTTCGCCACACCCGACGCGGCGCGAACGTTTGACGACGACCTGACCCGGGTCGAGGCGATGGGCATCAGTGTCGTGGATGGAGCGACCGGGGACGCTGCCGGCGCGCGCAAGCTCGAGCTCCGCGACTTCTATTTCGCCGAGTTGATGGACGCGCTGCGCACCTTCGGCGTCCCGACGGAATTCGATGCAGTTGCGGTCGCGGTCTTCGATCACGGCGCAGCGCCGGCCGGCTACAGCGACCGTCGGTTCCGCTTCGATTACCTGCGCGAGCAGGTCGCACGCGGCACCGGCCTCGAAGGCTTCGGCTTCATGGCAGACGAGATCCCCGAGCGGATGACCCGCATGCAGGCGGTTGCGAAAACATGGTCTGGGTCCGCGCCATTGTTCGTGATGGACACGGGCCCGGCGGCCGTGCTAGGTGCGCTCGACGACCCGCAGGTCGCCGCCGCGAACCCTGTGATGCTGGTCAACATCGGCAACTTCCACACGGTCGCCTTTCTCCTCGAGGGACGCCGGATCGCGGGCCTGTTCGAGCACCACACTGGCGAACTTACGGCAACCGAGTTGGAGTCCTACCTCGAGCGCCTCGCCGCCGGAACCCTGAGCAACGACGAGGTCTTCGCCGACATGGGCCACGGTGCCCTGGAGCTGGGACCGGTCGCCAGACCTCCGAGGTTGACCGCACTAACCGGCCCGCGCCGCGGGCTACTAAACGGCTCGCGCCTCAACCCCTACCTCGCCGTTCCACACGGCGACATGATGATGGCCGGCTGCTTCGGCCTGCTCCACGCACTTGGCGCTCATCGCGCCGACATGGCGGCTGCAATCAAGGCATCACTCGTCCTCGGGAGCTAGTGCGTCAGGCCGAGGACGATAGCGAGAGCACGATCAATTTCGTGGAGTTCGTAGGGCGGCAGCAAACCATGGGACTCGCCCAGGCGGCTCGGGTCTACCGCACCAATCTGTTCAACCAGCACACGAGTCCGTTCACCTTCGACTTCTATTTCAGGCCTGAATGAGGCCGGAAGGGCTCGACTGGACGTCGGGGCGATGATTACGGTGGACAGGGCTCGCAGCTCATCGGCCTGGAGAACGACTCCATACCGCCCGCCAACCTGCTCATGGCCCCGCGCCGCCCGCGGGGTTCGCAGTCGGAAAACTTCACCCCGCTGCACGTAGGGATTCCATAGTCCTGGCGATTCTTTTCTTCTCCGCTCGGTCCTCCCGATCGGCGCTAAGTCGCTCTGCCTCACCAGCGAGATCAGCCCGGTGCCGGTACCGGGCCAGGGCGATGAGGGCCTCCCGCACGGCCTCCGATTGGCTTCGGCCTGTCTTCGTTAGCGCTTGCAGAGCGTGTTGAGCATCCTCGTCCAGCCGGATCGAGATCGCCCGTTCCATCTGCAGCAATGTATCACATTTGTAAGACACGCGGGGGGGGACCACGCTTCTCTTCGGAGCGTGAGGGGGACCGCACGGCACAAGCCGATCCGCCCTTAGGGGACTCGATCGGACTGCCGCTTCTGGCTGCGGCCTTGTGCGTTGCCGGTCTAGCCGGAATCTTCATCACGATCTGGCGGGCGATCACCGGTCACTGAGATAACCGCAACTCCCTAGCGCTCTGTAGCTGCATGGGCTCGTAGAATCGGGTTCAGGCGTTACCCATGTCCCAGAGAGGTTTCTATTGGAGCATCCCAGCACGATCGCGCAACTGCGGCAGAGCGAGTATCGCGTCCTTCCGGTCAAGGAGGAGATGCGCAAGAACCTCGTCCGAAAGATCAAGTCAAACGACCAACTTTTTCCCGGCATCATCGGCTACGACGCCTCGGTCATCCCGCAGCTCGAGAATGCCATCCTGTCGGGGCAGGACATCGTCTTCCTCGGCGAGCGCGGACAGGCCAAAAGCCGGCTGATCCGCTCGCTGGTCAACATGCTCGATGAGCAGGTGCCGATCATCGACGGCTGCGAGATCAACGACAACCCCTACGCGCCGATCTGCCGCGCCTGCCGCGACCGCGTGGCGAAGGATGGCGACGGGGTCCAGGTCCGCTGGATCACCCCGGACGAGCGCTACAGCGAGAAGCTGGCCACGCCCGACACCTCGATTGCCGACCTGATCGGCGAGGTGGATCCGATCCGGATTGCCGAAGGCAAGTACCTGGCCGACGAGCTCACCATCCACTTCGGCCTCGTCCCGAGGACCAACCGTGGCATCTTCGCCATCAACGAGCTACCGGACCTCGCCGAGAGGATCCAGGTTGGTCTGCTCAACCTGATCGAGGAGCGCGACGTCCAGATCCGCGGCTTCAAGTTGCGCCTGCCGATCGATGTCTACGTGGTCGCCAGCGCCAACCCGGAGGACTACACCAACCGCGGCCGCATCATCACGCCGCTCAAGGACCGCTTCGGCGCCCAGATCCGGACCCACTACCCGCGCACCGTCGAGGACGAGATCCGGATCGTCGACCAGGAGCGCACCGACTTCCAGGACCGCGACCTCCAGGTTTTCATGCCCGAGTTCATGAAGGAGATCGTGGCCGAGATCACGCAGCTGGCCCGGCGCAGTCCGAAGATCAACCAGCGCTCCGGCGTCAGCGTCCGCATCTCGATCAGCAACTACGAGAACCTGGCCTCGAACGCCAGCCGGCGCGCGCTGCGTACCGGCGAGACCGAGGCCGTGCCGCGCATCAGCGACCTCCCGTCGGTCATTCCCTCGAGCGCCGGCAAACTCGAGATGGAGACCTGGGAAGAGGGCGATGACCAGACGGTGCTGGAAAAGATCATCAAGACCGCCGTGCTCAACGTCTTCCGCCGCCACTTCGAGGCCAACCAGTTCAGCGAGCTGGTGCAGCGCTTCGACGCCGGCCTGACCTTTGAGGTATCGGAGGGCCAGCCTGCCGACCGCTATGCCGCCATGCTGCGTGAACTTCCAGGCATGGAGAAAGCGCTCAAGAGCCTTGGTCTCGAGAAGCGCCCGGCGCTGGCCGCCTCTGGCGTCGAGTTCGTGCTCGAGGGCCTGCACCTCAGCAAGCGGATCAACAAGACCGAGCTGGACGGCGCCTCCATCTACGCCGGGTGATCAACCGCCCAAGGCGCTACGAGCGCTGGGACGGCTCGCAGGAGCCGTTCGGTCGCGATGCCGACGACCTCTTCGACCGGCTTGCCGAGGACCTCTTCCAGGGCGGTGACTTCGACTACGCCCTACACCGGTTGATGAGCCGCGGCTGGCGCGACCAGAAAGGCAAGCGGCTACCTGGTTTCGAGGAGATGTTGGAGCGGCTCAAGCAGAAGCGCCAGCAGCAGTTGAAGCGCTACAACCTCAATGATGTTTTCGGCGACATCAGCGAAAAGCTCAACGACATACTGCGGCGCGAGCGCCAGGCGATAAACGAGCGACTGGAGCAGGCGCCCGAGGCGTCGAAGCGTGTGGTGCAAAAAATCACCAAGAAGAAGCTCCAGGAGCTGGACGAGCTGCCGGACGACGTCGGCGGGATGATCCGCGAGCTGAACGATTACGAGTTCATGGATGAGGGCGCCTCGCAAGCCTTCCAGAAGCTGATGGACGAGTTGAAGGAGCAGGTCTCGCAGACCTACTTCAAGAACATGACCAAGACGATGCAGCAGATGCGCCCCGAGCACATGGACGAGATCAAGGCGATGATGAAGGCGCTCAACGAGATGCTGCGCGACCGGCTCGAGGGGCGCCCGCCGAAATTCGAGCAGTTCATGCAGCGCTTCGGCCATTTCTTCGGCCCGAATCCGCCCAAGACGCTCGACGAGTTGATTCAGCACCTCGAGAAGCAGATGGCTCAGATGGAATCGCTGATGCAGTCGCTCTCGCCCGAGGACCGGCAGCAGATGCAGGACCTGATGGCGTCCACGCTCAACGACCCGGAACTTCAGGAGCAGATGGCGGAGCTGGCGATGCAGCTGGAGCTGCTCTCGCCGCGGCAGTCGATGGGCAACCGCTACGCCTTCTACGGCTCCGAGTCCCTGCCGCTGCAGGAAGCCCTCGGCCTGATGGAGCGTCTGCAGGGGATCGAGGACCTCGAGTCGGCGCTGCGCGAGGGCTACCAGGGCCAGCAGCTGACCCCGGAGCAGTCGGCCCAGCTACAGCAGCTACTTGGGCCCGACGCGCGCCAGGCTGCCGTTCGGATGAGCGAGCTCGCATCGCAACTGGAGCGCAAGGGCTACGTCCAGAAAGGCAAGCGCGGCATGGAGCTGACGCCCCGGGGAATGCGCCGCATCGGCCAGAAGGCCTTACGCGACCTCTACACACGGCTCAAGCGGGATCGCTTCGGCGATCATCCCATCAGCGTCCGCGGCCTCGGCTCCGAGCGTTCCGATGACACCAAGGTGTACGAGTTCGGCGATGCCTTCACGCTACATGTCGAGCGCACCCTGATGAATGCACTGCGGCGCGATGCCACCCCGCCGCTGACGCTGAAGACAGATGATTTCGAGGTCCACCGTTCGGAGTTCAGCACTCAGTCGGCGACCGTGCTCATGATCGATATGAGCCGCTCCATGCCGCTGCGCGGCTACTTCTACGCGGCGAAGAAGGTAGCGCTCGCGCTCGACGCGCTGATCCGCAGCCAGTTCCCGCGCGACTACCTGCAGGTGATCGCCTTCAGCGACTACGCGCGGCCGGTGAAGCAGAATCAGCTGGCCGAGCTGACCTACAACGAGTCGATCTACGGCACCAACATCCAGCATGGCCTGATGCTGGCGCGCCAGTTCCTCAACAAACATAAGACCGGCAACAAGCAGGTCATCATCGTCACCGACGGCGAGCCGACGGCCCACATGGAAGGCCAGCACGCGGTCTTCTTTTACCCGCCGCTCCCGGAGACCTTCCAGAAGACGCTGTTGGAAGTCCAGCGCTGCACCCGCGAGAAAATCGTGATCAACACCTTCATGCTCGACAACGACTACCACCTGGTCTCGTTCGTCAAGCAGATGACGCGCATGAATGGCGGCCGGGCCTTCTTCTCCAGCGCCGACAACCTTGGCGACTACGTCCTCCTGGACTACGTCGACCGCAAGCGCAAGAACGCCCGATGATGCGATTCGGCATCCAGACCGGTCCCCAGAACACCACCTGGCCCGATGTCCTCAACATCTGGCAGGTCGCCGACGGGTTGAAGTTCGACACCGCCTGGACCTTCGATCACTTCTTTCCGATCTTCACCGACCCCAAGGGCCCACAACTCGAGGGCTGGACGACGCTCACCGCGCTCGCGATGAAGACGCAACACGTCCGGGTCGGCACCCTGGTAACCGGCGTTACCTATCGCGAGCCCGCTGTCCTCGCGAAGATCGGCGCGACTCTCGACGTCATCACCGGCGGCCGCCTCGAGATGGGGATCGGCGCCGGTTGGTTCCAGCTGGAGCATGAGTCACTTGGGATTCCGTTCTACACGACAGCCGAACGGATCAAGCGGCTCGGAGAGGCCTGCGAGGTGATCCTGCGGATGTGGACCGAGGACGCCGCCACCTACGACGGCACCTACTACCACCTAAAGGAGGCCTACTGCAATCCCAAGCCGGTGCAGAAGCCGCATCCACCGATCCTGATCGGCGGTAGCGGCGAGCAGCTAACTCTGAAGATGGTCGCGCGCTACGCCGATGAGTGGAACGCCTTCGGAACCCCCGACATCATCCGGCACAAGATCGACGTGCTCGCTGGCCACTGCCGCGCCATCGGCCGGGACGTCAACACGATCGAGAAGTCGGTCGGTATCCCGCTGGTGATGAGCAAGGACAGCGGCAAGCTCGATGGCATGCTCGCGGACATGGCCTCCCGTCGTGGGATGAGCCTGGAAGACGCTCGATCGAGCATGCTCTGGGGCTCCCCCGACCAGGTCATCAAGAAAGTCGACGCCTACCGTGAAGTGGGCGTGACACACATCATCCTGTCGCAGCGGGCGCCCTACGACCCGGCCATGCTGGAGCTGTTCGCGCAGGAAGTCATCCCCGCGGTTCGACAGAAAGTGCCTGCCAACCGATAGAATCCGGCGCGCACCGATGAAGGTCGATCGAATCGCCCAGCACAACCTGAAGATGTGGGAGCTCCTCGCCAGCAAGGCGATGAACTACACGCGCCCGTTTGGCCGGCCGCCGAAGACACGGGCGGGCATGCGCCGCTTCATGGACAAGCGTGCCAGGCTCAAGGGCGTTCGGCTCGACGGGGCGCGGGTTCTCGGGTTGGCGGCCGGTGGCGGATGGGACCCCGTCATCTTTGCCAAGCTGGGCGCGCAGACAACCGTCTTCGATATCTCGCCGACCCAGCTCAAGACCGTTCGCGAGCTGGCCAAGCGTCAGAAGGTGAAGGTCCGCACCGTCCGCGGCGACATGCGGGACCTATCAGCTTTCAAGGACGAGTCCTTCGATGTGGTCTGGCACTGTCATTCACTGGTCTTCGTCGATGACGCGCCCAGGGTCCTGCGCGAGGTCGGCCGCATCCTCGCCCCCGGCGGTACGTACCTGATGTCGACGATGCATCCGACGACCCGACGCCTCTACGGGACGTATACGGGCACCGGCTGGTATCCCAAGGTCACTTACTTCGAGAACAAGCCGATGCCCTACGCGACCGACTGGGACGCGACCTGGACCTTCGGCCGCAAGCGGGTGGTAGCGCCCACCATCGAGTACGGCCATACCTTCGAGACCATCGTCAACAGCCTCGCCGCGGCCGGGGTCGTGGTTGACGGCATCTGGGAATTCTCTCCCGGACCGCCCGAGCCCGACGCCGAGAAAGGCAGCGACGGCCACCTCGACGAGATCTTCCCCGCCTTTATCGAAGTCCGCGGCCGGAAGCTCCTCCCCGGTCCAACCTCAAACGGCGCCGAGCGCACCGGGGGGAAACGACCTGTGAACCGGAAACAAACAAGGAGCACGAAAAAACCGACGGGTTTGAAATCTGCAAAGGCATCGTCTCGCTGAGTCTTTCTCCCTCCCCGCGTTGTGGGGAGGGTCGGGGCGGGGGGTTCGAAACCGAATCCGGCCGGTTGGGCTCCCTGATCAGCTGGGAGAACTACATGCCGCTGGCGCGCTACTCCCTCTACCCTCGAGGTCATGGGTGGGCTTCCAGCTCCGGTGCGGTTCACCGAGGCGAATCAGCCGGGTGCCGCCCGGCTCCCGTCCAGCCCCGCGATCAGGACCTCCGCCAGTTCGGCCGGCCGCGAGAAAAACGGCGAATGACCCGAATCCATTTCGAGTGGCTCAACGTGCAGCTGAGCTCGCGCGATTTGGCGGCAGTATTTGGGCGCGATCGCGCGATCCCGCGAGGCGACAATGTATCTGGCGGGGACGTGGGGCCAGGCCGCTAGAGGTGTCTTTTCCTGGGTGACGCGCCAGTGCTGACGTTTTAAGTGCCGGGCTGCCTCCCGCGCCAGCCCCGGCTCGCAATCGTGGTAATAGGTTTCGATGGCGGCCTCTTCGGGCATTGATGTGCTGCCATCGGCGTTTGCAATCGGTGGCTGCGCCGCTCGGAAACCCGAATCCATCTGCGGCCCTTGCTGATCGAAGCTCAATCCGGGAACCGGTAGAAGTGCGCAAAGAAACACCATCAGCTCGGTGGGCGTCTGAGTCGCAATGACAGGCAGGGTGAGCCCCGCGAGGGAGTGGCCTACCAGGATCGTCGGCGCGCGTAATGGGCCGATCGCCTTCAGCACGACTGAGGCGTACCGGTCAGCCCCGGCTTCCGGATCGTCTGCCGGCAGGTCGGGGGCGACCACCTGGTGGCCGTGCCGTTCCAGCTCTTGACGGAGCAAGTGCCAGCACCACGCGTCGTGGTAGGCGCCATGGATGAGGACGAAGCGCACCTTACCCGCCTCCCGACCCGTAGGAGGCCAGTAGCGCCTCACGCTCGCGCGGCGGCAGCCAGCGCACCGCCTCGCGGATGGTGAGGCCCGCCGCGCGCGCGATCCGCGGCTTCAACCAGTCGTAGACCAGCTCCGGCCGCTTCTTATCCGTTTCTCGCAATACCCGGCCGATCGCCTTGCGGATGAACTCGCGTTCGTCGAGCCAGCTCCCGTTAAGCGATCGGGCCACGGGGCCAATGCTAGCCTGTGATACAAGGGAAGCCACCAAAGGAAGGAGGGATCGCATGAGTATCAGTGCGCCAACCGAAGCCACCCGGATCCTGCTGGACGAGCAGGAGATGCCTCGGCGCTGGTACAACATCCAGGCCGATCTTCCCTATCCGGTCGAGCCGGTTCTCCATCCCGGGACCCGGCAGCCGATTGGGCCCCAGGACCTTGCCCCGCTCTTCCCGATGGAGTTGATCCTGCAGGAGGTCTCGCAGGAGCGCTATATCGACATCCCGACTCCGGTAATGGATGCCCTGAAGCTGTGGAGGCCGACGCCACTGATGCGGGCGAAGCGCCTGGAGAAGGCGATCGGTACCACGGCAAAGATCTTCTACAAGTACGAGGGCGTCAGCCCGGCCGGCTCGCACAAGCCGAACACGGCCGTCGCGCAGGCTTTCTATAACAAGGCGGCCGGTACCAAGCGTCTGACCACGGAGACCGGCGCGGGCCAGTGGGGGAGTGCCCTCGCCTTTGCCAGTTCGCTCTTTGACCTCGAGTGTTTCGTTTATATGGTTCGCATCAGCTACGAGCAGAAGCCCTATCGCAAGAGCATGATGCAGACCTGGGGCGCGCAGGTCGTCCCCAGCCCGTCGTCGATGACGAACGCGGGCCGCAAGATCCTCGAGCAGGACCCGGACTCCAATGGGAGCCTCGGCATCGCCATCTCGGAAGCGGTCGAGGACGCCGCCACGCGGGAGGACACGAAGTACTCGCTGGGCAGCGTCTTGAACCATGTCCTGATGCATCAGACCGTCATCGGGGAAGAGGCGCTCCTGCAGTGCGAGCGCGCCGGTGCGATGCCGGACCTGGTGGTCGGCTGCGTCGGCGGAGGAAGCAACTTCAGCGGGCTCGCCTTCCCCTTCCTTCGTGATCGTCTCCAGGGGAAGACCAAGACGCGCTTTCTGGCGGCCGAACCAGATGCCTGCCCGTCGATCACCAGGGGCAAGTACGCCTACGACTTCGGCGACACAGGCGAGATGACTCCCCTGGTCAAGATGCACACGCTCGGCCACGCCTTCATTCCTGCCGGTATCCATGCTGGCGGCTTGCGCTATCACGGCATGGCGCCGCTCGTCTCGGCGCTTGTCGAGCACGGCTTCATCGAGGCGGCAGCATTCCCCCAGAGCAGCGTCTTCGAGGCAGCTGTTCAGTTCGCCCGCACGGAGGGCACAATCCCAGCGCCGGAGAGCGCGCACGCGATCCGGGCCATCATCGACGAGGCCAACAAGGCAACCAAAGAGGGCCGCTCGCCGGTTATCCTCTTCAATCTAAGCGGCCACGGGCTGATGGACCTCGGCGCCTACGACAGCTTCTTCAAGGGCACGATCAAGGACGTTCCTCTGGCAGCTGAGCGCATCAAGGAGTTAGTCGGAGCCCTCTAGAGGGCCTGGCGTCCGGAGCTAGGATTATTGCGACATGTCGGGGAAACCGGTGGATTGAGGAGGAGGTACACAAATGCCGACCTACATTTCGTTGCTCAAGCTGACCGCAGAGGGCGCCAAGAACATCAAGAGCCAGATTCAGCGTCAACGCGATGCCGTAAAAGCCGCCCAGGCCGCCGGCGTCAAAGTGCATGGCACATGGATGACTCTGGGCCGCTATGACCTGGTTTCGGTGGTCGAAGCGCCGGACGACGCGACCATGGCTCGCGTGGCCCTCCAGGTCGGCAAGAATGGCAACTACTCGACGGAAACCCTGAAGGCTTTCACCGAAGCCGAGGCCGAGAAAATCATCAACTCGATTTCCTGAGCAAAGGCCGCGGGGCCTTAGTGAAGCTTGGGCAGGACCTCTCTACTGAAGACGTCGATCCATTCCGACTGGTTGCGCCCGACGTTATGTAGATAAACCTGGTCGAAGCCGAGGTCGATGAACTTCTGGATCTCCTTGCAGTGTGCGTCGGGGCTCGATGAGATCAGCATCCGTCCCTTGAAGTCCTCGGGCCGAACGATTTTGGCCATCTGGGCGAAGTCATTCGGCGAGCGGATGTCGGCTTTCGGGAACTTCATGCCGCCGTTCGGCCATTCCTTCATCGCGTTCGCCATCGCCTCCTCGTCGGTCGCCGCCCAGGACAGGTGCAATTGCAAGATTTTCGGCATCGACGCGGGATCCTTGCCCGCCTCGCGTGCGCCCTTCTCGAAGCGCTGGAAGACGCCCTCGATCTTCTCCTCGGGCGCGCCGACCGTGATCAGCCCGTCGCAGAACTTCCCGGTCTTCTCGGCCGTCACGGGGCCCGCGGTCGCCACGTAGATCGGCGGCGGCCTGTCCGGCATCGTCCAGAGCCGCATCGTCTCCATCTTGTAGAACTCACCCACGTGCTTGACGTCCTTGCCTGAAAAGAGCTTACGAATGATCTCGATCGATTCGAACATCCGGTTGATCCGCTCCGCGACCTCCGGCCAGTAACCCGCCACGATGTGCTCGTTCAAGGCTTCGCCGGAGCCGAGGCCGAGCCAGAAGCGGCCCGGGTACATCGCGGCCATGGTCGCCGCCGCCTGGGCGACGATCGCCGGGTGCTGGCGGAAGCTGGGGCAGGTGACGCCCGGCCCGATATCGCCCTTGGTCCGCTCCGCCGCCGCCGTCATGAACGACCAGACGAATGCCGCCTGTCCCTGGTCGGGCGTCCACGGTTGTACGTGGTCGGCCGCCATCACACCGGAAAAGCCGGCGGCCTCAGCCCTCTGGCAGTAGGCGAGAAGCTCCGTCGGATGAAATTGTTCGAGCATCGCGGCATAGCCAATCTTCGCCATGCCGCTTATTCTGCCGCTACCGATTGTAGCGCGCCGGTCCCGAGATCCCGTCGGTGCGTGGCCGGTAGAAGGAGGCGAGCACGCCGCCGGCGATCGAAAGCGCGATTGCCACCAGCCCGTGCTTGATGTGGCGGGTCGGTCCAAAGATCCAGATGTGCGGCCCGATGATGTAGAGCCAGGCAGCCGCAATGCCCAGGAAGATCAGCACCAGGCCGACCCAGAAGAGCAGCGGTCGCATCGATTCTTTATCCATGATTCCTTTCC
>Ga0102924_1001057_pt1 | contig 32514 bp, 26 predicted proteins | sample PaiPotPPM11metaG_FD_80116 | JGI IMG/M metagenome (GOLD analysis project Ga0102924, IMG submission 80116) | Iron sulfur acid spring bacterial and archeal communities from Banff, Canada, to study Microbial Dark Matter (Phase II) - Paint Pots PPM... ...
AAAAAATCCGGAAATGTCATGCTGAGCGTAGCGAAGCATCTCGGCATTTACTGAAAACAAAATGCTTAGATCCTTCGCTTCACTCAGGATGACAGGCACGGCGAGTTTATTCACAGGTTCTCACTCATCACTTGTCACTGATCTCTTGTCACTTGTCACTCGCCTCTTTGCCTCGTGCCTTTGCCGCGCCGCTTCATAGAGCACAATCCCCGCCGCCACAGAAACGTTGAGAGACTCCACCGGCCCAAACAGCGGAAGATGCGCCAGCTCATCACAAGTCTCGCGCACCAGGCGGTGCAAGCCTTGTCCTTCGCCGCCGAGGACCAGCACACAGGGAATCCGGTAATCGAGATCCAAGTACGATTTTTGAGTCTTCGGCTCAAACCCGTAGACCCAGATATTCTGTTTCTTCAGGTCAGCGAGAGCGCGAGTGAGGTTTGGCACTCGCGCGATCCGCAGATGTTCGAGCGCTCCGGCCGCGGCTCGCGCCACAGCGGGGGTTAATCCTGCTGCGCGCCTTTCCGGAATGACGGCGCCGGTTGCGCCCGCGCCCACGGCGGTCCGCACCACCGCTCCCAGGTTTCCCGGGTCTTCGACTCCATCCAGCGCCACGATTAGCGCCGGCCCAGATGTCTTGCAAAGCGATTCGAGGCTTTCATAAGATTTGGCGGAGCACACGGCCACGGCGTGCTGATGCTGGACGGCCCCTGCAAGCCTTTCCAGCGCGCTCGAAGGCGCGAAGCGCACGGAGATTCCGCGCGCGCGACAAGTGTCGATCAGTTCCTGAAGGCGGCCGCCGTGATGTCCTTCTGAAAAGAGCACGTATTCAACGGGCCGCGCTTCGATCGCTTCCTTCACGGCGTTGATGCCGTAGATGATGTCAGAGCGCGGTTCCGCCCGCCGCTGGGTTTCGTGGGCCGTAAACCTCATTGTGGCGCACCGGTGGTTTGCATAAATTCCTGAAGCCGTTGCTTGACGCTCTTCACTGGCTTGGGAAGATCGAGCTTCGACCCCTCCTCAAAAATAGGCACAAGCTTATCGAGTTCAGGTCCTGAGATTTCACCGGTGAGCGCGAGTCGAATGGGATGGAATAGGTCTTTACCTTTCTTGCCGGTTTCTTTCTGTACCGCCTTGGTGGCGGCTCGGAAACTTTCACTTGTGATCTCGTTCCCTGCCTGGAGCTGTTGGAGAAGCGCCGCCACCACCGCGCGCGTGCCGGCGTCCTGAGCCTCGATCCTTGTTTGCGCGTTCTCTAAAAGGTTTCCGGGATCAAATTCAAAGATCACGCGCGCGGCGGCGGGAAACTGATCGAGGTGGTCCAAATTCTTCAGCACGGCATCCATGACGCGCTCGATCCAGAGCCGCCCAGCTTGGGCCACAGTTCCGTCCAGGTAACCGGCGGCGGCAAGGAAAGGAATGGCAAGCTCCGCCAGCCGCGTTGGCGAAGACGATTTCAGATAATGGCGGTTTAACCACTTGAGTTTCTCCAGATCAAACACGGCAGGACTCTTGGTGATGTGTTCGAGTGAGAACTGCGCAATCAATTCCCGGTCACTCAGGATTTCTGTTTTGCCGTCGGCAGGCGACCAGCCGAGCAATGCCAGATAATTGCGCAGGGCCTCCGGCAGGATGCCCATCTGGCGGAAGCTTTCGAGTGATGTCGCGCCGTGACGCTTGGAGAGGCGTGTACGGTCGGGTCCGAGAATGGTGGACAGGTGCGCGAAGCCCGGCGGTTCCCACCCAAAGGCGCGGTAAACAGCAAGCTGCCGCGGCGTGTTTGAGATATGATCGTCACCGCGAATGACGTGGGTGATCGCCATCTGATGATCGTCCACCACCACGGCAAAGTTGTAGGCAGGATTGCCGTCGGAGCGAACGATGATGGGGTCGCCAATCACTTCGCTTGAAAAGCTGGTGGCGCCATGAACGATATCAACCCAGTTGAAGACGCTATCCATAATCTTCAGCCGGATCGCCGTGGCAGCGCCTTGGGCAACCTGGCGCGCGGATTCTTCGCGCGGGCGCTTGCGGCAGCGGCCGGAATACTTGGGTTGGCGTCCGGCTTTCAGCGCTTCTTGCCGGTCGGCTTCCAGTTCCTCCGGCGTGCAGAAGCAGAAGTAGGCGCGATCCTGCTCAATCAGTTGAGCCGCAAGCTTCGCATAAACCTCCTTGCGCTCGGACTGGCGGTAAGGACCGTAAATTCCGTCGCAGTCGGGCCCTTCGTCCCAATCGAGGCCAAACCATTTCAGGTCCTCGATGAGCTGCGCTTCGTACCGTTCCTCGGAACGCTGGACGTCCGTGTCCTCAATGCGCAGAATGAAGCTGCCATCGTGATGGTGGGCGAAGAGCCAATTGAAAAGCGCGGTGCGCGCATTGCCAACGTGTACGAATCCTGTCGGACTGGGAGCAAAACGCACACGAACGGGGGCCATCACTTGAAACTATCATACGCGCTTGCCGATTCACAAGAATCGTGAGTGCTTCGCGTGTCTTTGCGCCTTGGCCTGAGAATTTGTTTGTTTTTCGTGGAAAAACATCTCGCGCCAAGGCGCCAAGACGCGAAAAGCCAAGACGCGAGGAAGAACATTCTTATGATATGGGTAGTGACGCAGTTTGCTGTAGCGGCGCTCTATGAGCGCCGGAAACCGTTGAGGATACAAGTTCGGCGCTCATAGAGCGCCGCTACAGCAAAGAAACTGAGACACTACCGTGATATGGGCTGGGTACGTAAGGGAAGATGAATCGGGTAAGCTGAAAGCTGCGGCACGATGTCAGTGCGGCAAGTTTTTCGTGGAGGCGATGGCAATGAAAGCCGTTCGATTTCACCAGCACGGCGGGCTGGACGTTTTGAAGTTCGAAGATGCGCCCGAATCGGAGGTTGCGGACAATGAAGTTCTGATTCAGGTGAAGGCGTGCGCACTGAATCATCTGGATTTGTGGCTGCGGAATGGCGTCTCAAGCTGGCCGCTTGGGATGCCGCACATTGTGGGCAGTGACATTGCGGGGGTTGTGGCGGCCGCCGGACCGCTCGTGAAGCGCGTCAAGGCTGGAGATCGCGTGTTGTTGGCGCCGGGCATCAGTTGCGGGCAATGCGAGATGTGCTTCAAAGGCTTGGACAGCGCCTGCCGCAATTATACGCTGTTCGGCGTCCTGGTAGATGGCGGCTATGCTGAGTACGTGAAGTCACCCGAGCCCAACGTCATTCCAATTCCCGCCGGCTTCAGTTTTGATGAAGCTGCCGCCGCGCCTCTCGTGTTTTTGACGGCATGGCACATATTGATAACTCGCGCCCAAGCTAAGCCCGGTGAAGAGGTGATGGTGATCGGGGCGGGATCGGGCGTGGGCAGCGCCGCAATCCAGCTTGCCAAGCTGATTGGCGCGCGGGTGATTGCCGTTGCCGGAACGGATGCCAAGCTGGAGAAGGCCCGCCAGCTTGGCGCGGATGAGACCATCAATCACCAGAAGCAATCGATTGCCGATGAAGTGAAGCGGTTGACGGCGAAGCGCGGCGTGGATGTGATCGTGGAGCATGTGGGCGCCGCGGTGTGGGAAGCGTGCTTTGCCTCGCTGGCCACCTATGGCCGGATTGTCACCTGCGGAGTCACCTCGGGCGCGGAGGTGAAGCTCGACCTGCGCGGCCTGTTCGGAAGGCAGCGCGCACTGCTCGGGTCATTTATGGGGGGCAAAGGAGAGTTGATGGACGTGTTGAAGCTCGTCTTCCAGCGTAGGGTTAAGCCGGTGATTGATTCCGCCTTTCCTTTGCGCGATGCCGCCGCCGCTCATGCCAAGATGGAAAGCCGGGATTTCTTCGGCAAAATCCTCCTCAAGCCGTGAAGCGTGTCGTGTGGAGAGCAGACCTTGCTTTTGAGGCCTGTGGCTATTCTTGCGAGGCCCTGGCTTCCAGTGTGGCAAAATGCGGCACTTTTGGCGGATTTGGCATGAGCCCGGTTAAAATTCGACGTGTAAAGCATTGAAAGTCACGGCCTAAAATTTTCTGTCTCATCCGTCTCACTGGTCTCCCCTGTCTCACTCGCCCATGCTACGCTCGGCTCCAGGAGCGTGAATCTTCCATGTCACTACGCAAATCACCTAATCTGACCCCGGCGCTGCTCGCCGCCTGCCGCGCCAATGCCAAAAAGTCGACCGGACCCGCCACACCCCAGGCCAAAGCTCGGGTGTCGCTGAATGGCTTGAAGCATGGCGGCTATGCCGTGCGCCTGCGGGAGCGAATTCTCCAGGTTCACGGGCCGGAGTCCGACGCCCAGTACCGCTGGTTCCGGTCCGAGATCGCACGGACTTTCCATGCGGACAGCCCGGCTGCTCAGCGGCTTGCCGAACGATTGGCGGCGCGGGCCTGGGTTCAGGCGCGGCGGGCGGAGCGGCAGAGAACAAAGCACGAATGTGGTTTGTTCTCAGGCAATCCGGACCCGCCGCAAAACGTACTATTGCAGATTCGAATTGAGGACCGGCGGCGGGGAATTGGCCTCATCTTTTGGCGGCAGCAACGGCGGTACTGGACGCTGGACAGGCTGCTGGATTTGCTGACGGGAGAGGATCCATCCAAGCTCATCGCTCAACACGGAAAGCTGGAGGAGCGCTGGCGGCGGCGAAAAGGCCGGGTGCGTGCCTTGCCTTTTACGCGACAATTACCCGCCGGGGCCAATCATTGAAGGCGGCCAGCCTTGACTTTCGCCTTGGGTTCCGTTATTTTGAGATCAGACTGAATGGGAAAAGCACAGTCTTTCCAGGGAATCTCCCTCCATTACGCACTTCGTCATTTCACTCTAGCCAAATCATCTGCGGGGGTCAGGATTTTTTCCTGCAAACTATGAAGGGAAGCGTCAGAGTTGATAAGGGCGTCGAAGAGCTTTTCGGAACGTTTGATGAGAATTTGAAGTTGCTCGAGAAAAACTTCAGCGTTTCAACGCATCTGAGCAATGACACGCTGGAGATTGAGGGCGCCGAAGGGGACGTTCATCGCGTCGAGCGGTTAGTGCAGGACTACGCGGACCTGGTGGAAGGCGGCTCGCGCTTCGAGCCGAAAGACGTGCAATCCTTCCTGCGGATTCTGTCAGAGGATCCGGGGGCGACGTTGAAGGGCTTGGCGGAGGCTGGCCGGCCGCGCGCTTTCGGCAAGAAGACGGTGGCGCCGAAGAGCTTGAACCAACAGCGTTACGTGGATGCCATCGAGCGGCACGACATGGTTTTCGGCATTGGACCGTCGGGAACGGGCAAGACCTATCTGGCCGTGGCCATGGCGGTAGACGCGCTGATCACCAAGGAAGTGAGCCGCATCATCCTGGCGCGGCCGGCCGTGGAAGCGGGTGAGCGGCTGGGATACCTGCCGGGAACGCTTCAGGAGAAAGTGAATCCGTACCTGCGGCCTCTCTATGACGCCCTCTACGACGTATTGGACCCGGACCGGGTGGAGCGTTATTTGGAAAAGGGCATCATTGAAATCGCTCCCATCGCCTTTATGCGTGGGCGCACATTGAATGACGCCTTCGTGATTCTGGATGAGGCCCAGAACACCACCAGCGAGCAGATGAAAATGTTCTTGACTCGCCTCGGCTTCAACTCCAAGGCTGTTGTCACCGGCGACGTGACGCAGATCGACCTGCCCAACGGACGGCGTTCGGGATTGGTGGAGGCTGTCGATGTGGTGACGAGCGTGGAGGGAATCAGTTTCATTTATTTCAACGAGCGGGACGTGGTGCGGCATAGCTTGGTGCAACGCATTATCCGCGCCTATGAACAATTTGAGCTCAACCGGCCAGACCGGCATGACAAAGCTCCACATCCTCATCAGGAATAAGAGGTGGAGCAGCCGGTAAGCCACACTCTGGCCGGTCCCGGCGCGGGCAAATCTCCGGTCCAGAACGGCCTTGGGTATTTTTCCAATGATTTATAACCGCCAAAGAAAGGTCCGCTTGAACATAAAACGGCTTGGGGGTTTTGCATTGGAAGTAACGGGCGGGCTCGAGCTCGGACAGCGTTGGTTTGACGTTGCCTTTGTAGATGACCCGGAAATTCTAAGGCTCAATCGTGAATTCCGGCATACGAAGCGGCCCACCGACGTGCTTTCCTTTCCGTGGGCATGGGATGAGGGTCCGTCAAAGGTCAGAAATATCTTCAGGAGAGAATTGGAAGGATTTCTTGGTGACGTGATCATCTCCGCAGAGACGGCAAGGCGGGATGCATCGGAAGAAGGGATAACCCTGGATGTGAAGTTGCGCCAGCTTGTGCTGCACGGGGCCCTGCACCTTTTGGGATACGATCACGAAACGGACAATGGTGAAATGCAATCGCTCGAAAATAAATTACTCGCCAGATTGGGGATTGACACCTTTGAGCGCCGCCTCGCGCCAACGAAGATGAAGCGCAAGAAACAAGTTAAAGCTCAACCTCCTGTTGCAGCCGGGGCAAAGAGGGGATTGCCTGCTTGAAAAAGACCAGGAAATCAACCAGCCAGCTTCAGGACATCGTCGCGGAAGCCGATTCGACCGGCTCTTTCCGCTGCGGCTTTGTGGCGGTGGTGGGCAGGCCCAATGCGGGCAAGAGCACGCTGGTGAACGCGATGGTGGGAGAAAAAGTGTCCATTGTCACTCCCGCGCCACAGACTACCCGCAATCGAATCCTGGGCCTTGTGAACCGGCCGTCGGCGCAGGTGATCCTGATGGACACACCAGGCATTCACCGCCCGCTATCGCGCATGAACAAGCAGATGATGGATTTTGTGAGCCAGGCGCTGGCGGACCGCGACCTGGCGTTGCTGGTGGTGGATGCCAGCGAAGGATTCGGGCGAGGAGATCAATTCACCATCGATCTTCTAACGCAGCACCGGCCCCGCACCATATTGGCTCTGAACAAAATTGACCAGATGCAAAAGCAGCGATTGCTGCCTCTGATCGACCGCTATTCGAAGCTTTACGAGTTTGAGGAGATTTTCCCAATTTCGGCGCTGAAGCGAAACGGAATTGAAGACTTGATCGGTTCAATCACCCAGTGCCTGCCTGAAAGTAGCGCGCTGTTCCCCCCGGAGATGTATACGGACCAGCCAGAACGGTTTCTGGCAGGAGAAATCATCCGCGAAAAGATCATCCTACACACACGGCAGGAGATGCCTTACGTCACGGCGGTGATCATCGAGTCTTTCCAGGAAGAAGGGAACCTGACCCGCGTCCAGGCGACGATTGTGGTAGAAAAAGAATCGCAGAAGCCGATTGTGATTGGGGCCGAAGGGGCGAGACTGAAAGAAATTGGAACAGAAGCGCGGCAAGAGTTGGAACGCTTATTCCCGCCCAAGGTGTTTCTGGAACTGCATGTGCGCGTCGAACACGACTGGCGGAATAACCCGGCGATGATTGCGGCGCTCGATTACCGCAATGAAGGATCGGCATAAGAAGCTTGCTCAAGGACCAGCGGGCAACGCTTGCCGGTCTATGCGATTCTACTGGAAACAGAAATGGCAGATTTGGGAAGATTTGTAGACAGAAGGCAATATCTTTCAATCTCCCACGGCGATTCCCAGCGACTTCATCTTGCGGTAAAGGTGGCTGCGTTCGAGGCCCAGCGCTTCAGCGGTGCGGCTGACGTTGCCATGACTTTCCTCCAGCTTGCGGAGGATGTAGTCGCGTTCATAGGCGGCTCGAGCTTCCTGCAGGCTTGAAAAGCCGGCGTTCACGGCGCGCTGACCCGCAGCGCGGGGGCGGCTTGTCTCCTGGCAGATAGAGGCGGGCAGATGCCGCCGCTCGATGCGTTCACCCGCCACCATAATCACCAAACGTTCCACCAGGTTTTTCAACTCGCGGACATTTCCAGGCCAGCGGTAATGTAACAGCGTCTCCATCGCCGCATCAGAGAAATGTTTGGCTTTGCGTCCGTAGGAGCGGGCAAAGGTGGAAAGGAAATGGTTGGAGAGGGCCGGAATGTCCTCGTTGTGATCGCGCAGCGCGGGGACATAAAAGGGGATGACATTCAAACGGTAAAAAAGGTCTTCACGGAAATTTCCTTTCTGAATCTCGTCTTCCAAGCTCTTGTTGGTGGCGCAGATGATGCGGACGTCTACTTGCAAATCGTTGCCGGAACCGAGCGGCGTGAAGCGCTGTTCTTCGATCACGCGCAGGACCTTGGATTGCGTCCGCAAACTCATGTCGCCCACTTCGTCCAGGAACAAAGTACCCTTATGGGCTTGCTCAAATTTTCCAACCTTGTCCTCAACGGCGCCGGTGAAGGAGCCCTTCACATGGCCGAATAATTCGCTCTCGATCAGCTCTTCAGGAATGGCAGCGCAATTCACTTCCACGAAGGGTTGCGGGGAGCGTGATGACATTTGATGCAGGGCGTGGGCCACCAATTCTTTGCCGGTTCCACTCTCTCCGTAGATGAGGACCCGTCCGTTGGTGGGGGCGGCAAGCGCCAGTTGCTGCCGCAGAGCCTTCATGGGGACGCTGTCTCCCAGGATGCGGTATTGCCCGCGCAGCTCCTCCTGAAGCTTCTGGTTTTGTGAGGTCAGGGCCATACGCTCTTGGGCGTGCTGAAGAGTCAGCAGGGTCTTGTCGATGGAGAGAGGCTTCTCAATAAAGTCGAAGGCGCCAAGCTTGGTGGCGCGCACGGCGCTTTCAATCGTGCCGTGGCCGGAGATCATGATGACCATCGGCGGATTTTCCATCTCTTGAACTCTTTCAAGCGTCTGCAAACCGTCCATGCCAGGCAGCCAGATATCCATCAGAATGATGTCCGGGATTCTTCTTGCCAGAGCTTCCAGGCAGGCCTCACCGCTCCCCACGGACTCTACCCGGTATCCTTCATCCTCCAGGATACTGGTGAGGGATTCGCGAATTCCCTGTTCATCGTCCACGATCAGGATGGAATATCTCATGATTCAATGCCGCCGGTCTGACAGGCACGACATGAGCTGCATTTCCGAAGCTCACAATGCGTCATGAAGATCGAGGCTTCCAACCTCAGAGTTTGAAATACAAAACCGCTCGTCAACCGAACCAGTTTAACGCAATTCCGGGCGCATCGTGGGATGAGCGGGTTGTGTCGAATTTCGTTTGCGGTGGCGGTCTGTGACCGCCGAACTTTACCGTTCAATAGTGGGCGACACTCGTCCAGCGCCGCCACAGCGAACAGTACCACGGCCGAAGCGCGGAGAATCTCGCAAAGCTCCGATGGCTAGTCTTGAATTTTCAGCGCCGTAGAGTATTCAGCGGGAAGGTCAATGATGAACTTAGTTCCGGCGGGGTAGTTTTCCTCCACACGAATCCTTCCATTGTGATCGGAAATAATGCGGGAAACAATCGCTAAGCCGAGTCCGGTCCCGCGCTGCTTGGTGGAAAAGAAAGGAAGAAACAATCGTTCTTTGGCCTCGGGGGGGATGCCGGGTCCGCTATCCGCCACCACCAGGCCGACGAGGTCTTGATCCGGGTCTGGAGATGTGCGAATCCAGATGTCCTTGGCGGGGGATTGTTCCAGTGCCTCAGCGGCGTTGTCGATCAGGTTCACAATGACCCTCTTCATTTGCTCGGGGTCGGCATTAACCACGGGAAGCTCAGGGGCAAGATCGGCATGAATACGAACCCCGGAAAGGCGTCCGTCAAACACCCGCAGCGCATCTTCGACGATGCCGTTCAGGTTCGCAGGAACCGGGCGCGAGGCAGGGAAGCGTGCAAAGCGGGAAAACTCATCCACCAGGGATTTCAGGGTTGAAACCTCCCGGCGGATCAGGGAAGCGCTCTCCGAAATGGTGGCGAGCATCGCATTAGGGGGCAGGGTATGCTCCGAGCGCCCTATGATCCGCGCGATCCGCTCCGAAGAGAGCTGAATTGGAGTCAGGGGATTCTTGATTTCGTGGGCGATCCGTTGCGCGACTTCACGCCAAGCGGCGCTGCGTTGAGCCATCATCAGGTCGGTGAGGTCTTCCAGCACCATCACGTAACCGATGGCGCCGTGCTGGGCCCGTACCGAAGAAAGAGTGAGTCCGATGATGGACCGTTTTTCCCCGAAAGCTAATTGCATTTGCCGGGTCACCACTCCCTGGCGGTCAGCGCGGCGGAATAAGCGTGAAATCTCTCTTGCTTCATCCGCCGTAAAGAGGTTTTCCAGCAGCCGGGCATTACTCACTTCAGCGTGGCCGAACATCCGCTGGGCGGTTGAGTTAACGCGGGTAATTTCCCGCTGGGGATTGAAGGAAATGACGCCGGTGGGTACGTTTTCCAGGATGGCTTCCATGGTATTGCCCCGCTCTTCGAGCTGGCGGTTGGCTTTTTGCAGATCGTCCGCAGCGCGCTCGATGGCCTGCCGGCTCTCTTGAAGCTGCCCGGTCATTTCGTTGAATAAACGGATCAGGCTGCCCAGCTCCGCATCGGCGCGAGTTGAAACCCGCCAGGCCATGTTGCCGCGGGAAACCTCGTGGGTGGCCTCAGCCAGCGCCTGAATGGGCACCGTCACCTGCTTGGAGAAAAACATCGCGAGCCACGTGGCAGCAAAGAGAATCACAAGAGTGATGAGCAGCAGGATGAGCATATAGGTGCGCTTCAAGGCCTTCCGCTCCCGGCTCAATCCGTCATACCGCTGGGCTTCGCGCTGGATTTGTTGAGCAATCTCCTGGATATTCAAGGGCAGAGAGCGCACGGCAACGATCGAGCCGGCTAATCTTCCCGAGGGCGTGTCGACGGGCTGGGCGGCAAGGAAAAAACTAGATTCCGGGGAACGCCACGTCTCGCTGACCCCTTCCTCGGGAATATGTCCTGACGCGATCTCGGGAAACAGGCGGCGAATCTCTTGAAGGTCCGGGCGACCCCCCCCAACGCGAAGGACCAGGCGTCCGGACCGGTCAAAGCAGGCAATAGACTCAACACCCATAATGTGCAGCCGCCGGGACAGATAGCGGCTGATTCCGGAGTCATTCGCCTCGGAAAGATAACGAACCAATCGTGGGTTCGTGGCGAGATGGGCTGAGCTGTCCAGCGCCTGCTGTGTGGTCTGCAGTTCAAGCTGCTGAACCATTTCGTTAGCGTCCCGCCGCAATATGTCAAACGGGATGCCGAACCAGCGGTCAACGCTGCGGTTCAGGAGCCCGTAGGAAAAGATATAGAGGAAAAATACGGGCACCAGTGAAAGGGTGAGGAACGCCACCACCATCTTAGTCTTGAACCGCGAGCCGAGCTGGTTCTGCCTCCGTTCAACGTAAAGCTTGAGCAGGATTCGAGTGAGGATCAAGGCGAAGATGACGAAAGCCAGAAAGACGATGGTGGAAAGGGTGATTAGCAGATAGGTTCCCTGTGCCGTTTGAGGGTGGATGAATCCGAGATTAAGAGAGGCTTGGCTCCAGCCGATCAGAAAGAGAATGGGGACGGCGATGAGCAGGAAAACCAGAAAGGTACGGCGTGTCTTTTGTTTTTTCTCTTCCATGATTCAAACCACCGGTGACCCTGGCGAAACAATTGTGGCCCGCTGGTTATTGCGGGATCTGATGGCCGCCGGCTTCACGCCATGCGTAAGAAGATCGAATTCGAGCGGGCAGCCGCTACAAACCGGATTAACGCGGTGGCAATGGCGCTTGGCAGTTTCGACGAGCAGAGCATGGAATTCGTTAAACAACACTGGGTCGCGGGGCAGGTGGCGATGCAGAAATTGCTGCGTTTCGTCGTAACCTGCGCCTTCGGCGAGCCAGCCATGACGCCCCAGGATGCGCCGGGTATAAGCATCCGCCACGAAAAAGGGGCGGTCTCCAGCATAAAGCAATATAGCGTCAGCGGTTTCCGGTCCAATACCCCGTAAGGCGAGAAGCTCACGCCGTAACACAAGCGGCGGCTGCGCCAGGGCCCGTCGCAGAGAACCGGAGTGATTGCGCTGGAGCCAGTCCATAAAACCGCGGATGGTTCGGGTCTTCTGGCGGAAAAAGCCCGAGGAGCGAATGGCAGCCTCGATCTCCAGTGCCTTGGCATTCATCAGCCGCGCCTTTGCCAGCAAGTCTTTATGCCGAAGCTCGCCGATAGCTAGGAAAACATTATTCCATGAGGTATTTTGTGTTAAGATAGCTCCCAGTATGACCTCCAGCCGGGTTTGAGCGGGCCACCAATGCTGCGGTCCGAAATGCCCGAGCAGGTTACTAAAGTAGCCCAGAAGTTCGGCCCGAGGAGAAAGGTCAGGGCGGTCCGGCTCCATCATCATACGGGTTAAAGTTATGCTGCGGGGGTGCCGATGTCAAGAGTGGCGGGTGTTTCCGGCCTCTTCTTTGCTCGCTTCTGCGTCCTGCCCAAGGCGCAGGGCGGCGGTTGGCCAGGAAGGATTATCACACCGATAGGGCCGGGATGAACATCTGCTTCTGGCGCGCGAAATAAAGGAGCGAGTCGGGCTGCCTCGCTTGCCGGTCAAGGCGTGTGCTAAATCCCGCCCGAGCGTGACTGAAGACCGTTGCCCTTCAGCCACTCGGATGGAGCGAACCGTTGGCTATTCAAACCACCGTCGCAAGAGTCGGGGAGATACTGGTTCGTGAGAACCGCATCACTCCAGAACAATTGAACCGGGGCCTGGAGTATCAGAAAACAAACGGGGGGAAGCTGGGCAACGCCCTGGTGAAGCTTGGTTTTCTGACCGACGACGAAGTCACCTCTGCTCTTTCCATTCAATACGGAATCCCTTCCATCAAGCTTGCCGACGTTGAAATCGAATCGGACATCCTGAAACTGATTCCGCTGGATACCGCGCTGAAGCACAAAGTGTTGCCGCTGGCGCGCATGGGGTCTTCGTTGACGCTGGCCATGGCCGACCCGGCCAATGTCTTTGCGCTGGATGACGTAAAGTTCATGACCGGCCTGAATGTTGAGCCGGTGCTTGCCGCCGAAACGGCGATTGAGGCTGCGGTCAAAAAGTTTTACGGGAGCGCCGAGGACCTCGAGCGCAAGCGGGAGATTGAAGACCTGGTCGGCTTTATCGACGAAGGGTCGGCGGGCAGCGTTGAACTGGAGGAGGAGGATGATGGGGCGCTTAACATGGCCGCGCTCGAAAGAGCGGCGGAGGAGGCCCCAGTCATCAAGCTGGTGAACTACATCTTGACGGATTCCGTGAAGCGGGGAGCCAGCGACATCCACCTGGAGCCTTACGAAAAGGAGTACCGGGTACGCTTCCGCATTGACGGCATCCTGCAAAATATGATGGCTCCTCCCTTGAAGCTGCGGGATGCCATCACCAGCCGCATTAAGATCATGGCCAAGCTGGATATCGCGGAAAAACGCCTCCCGCAAGACGGGCGCATTATGTTGAGGATGATGCACCAAGGCAAGAAAAAGCAGCTTGACCTCCGCGTCTCCGTACTTCCCACGCTGCATGGCGAAAAAGTGGTAATGCGGCTCCTGGACAAGGAAAACTTGCGTCTGGACATGACCAAGCTGGGGTTCGAGCAGGAATCCCTCGATAAGTTTCAGAAAGCCATTTTCAAGCCTTACGGCATGGTGTTGGTCACGGGGCCCACTGGCAGCGGTAAGACGAACACCCTCTATTCTTCGCTGGCTCAGCTCAATAAAGTGGATACGAACATCATGACGGCCGAAGACCCGGTGGAATTTCAGCTCTCGGGCATCAATCAAGTGCAGATCAAGGAGCAGATTGGGCTGAATTTTGCCGCCGCCCTCCGGTCCTTTTTGCGTCAAGATCCCAACATCATCATGGTGGGCGAAATCCGGGACTTTGAAACGGCGGAAATCGCTATCAAGGCGGCCCTGACCGGCCACCTGGTTCTCTCCACGCTCCATACCAACGACGCGCCTTCAACCATATCGCGGCTGATGAATATGGGCATTGAGCCCTTCCTGGTGGCCACCTCAGTTCACCTGATTTGCGCGCAACGATTGGTGCGGCGAGTTTGCTCCGAATGCAAGATTCCGGACGTGATTAGCCCGCAGGTCCTCATCGACGCGGGGCTGACGCCTCAGCAGGCCGCCACCGCCAAGCCTTTTAAGGGTAAGGGTTGTAATACCTGTGGAAATCGCGGCTATAAGGGCCGGGTGGGTCTCTATGAGGTATTTGAAATCTCGGAAGCGGTACGCGAAATGATTTTGGTGGGCGCGTCGGCGCTGGAACTGAAGAGAAAAGCGATTGAGGAAGGCATGATTACGCTCCGGCACAGCGGCCTGATCAAGATGATGAGCGGCCAGACGACGCTGGAAGAAGTCGTCAGAGAAACCGTGTTGTGAAGGGTGCAAATTCAAAGTCAAACGGTAATGCGCCCAAGCAGCAGCGCCGGGCAAGCATCGCTCGATTCGTGAAGCGCGGCAAGAATTGAACTGGGAGGACATTTAATAACATGGCAAGCCCAATACTCATTGATCTGCTGAAAAGGATGGTGGACGGAGGCGGATCGGACCTGCATATCACTGTGAATTCGCCGCCTCGCATTCGCCTCCACGGCGAGCTAAAGCCGTGTGAAGACCTTCCGGCGTTGAACGCTGCTGAAACCAAACAATTGACCTATAGCGTTCTGACCGATGCTCAAAAACACCGCTTTGAGGAGAGCTTGGAGCTCGATTTTTCCTTCGGCCTCGATAATATTGCGCGGTTCCGCGGCAACCTGTTCAACCAGAGGGGATCGGTGGGTGGAGTCTTTCGGGTCATCCCGTTTGAGATCAAGCGGTTTGACGACCTGGGCCTTCCCAACGTCTTGCGGAAGATCTGTGAAAAACCACGTGGATTGGTACTCGTGACAGGCCCGACCGGCAGCGGCAAGTCCACGACTTTGGCGACCATGCTCGACCTCATCAATGAGACGCGTTACGAGCACATGATTACCATTGAGGACCCCATTGAGTTCCTGCATCCACACAAGCGATGCCTGGTCAACCAGCGCGAGGTCCATTCGGACACGCGTTCGTTTTCCAGCGCCTTGCGGGCCGCCCTGCGCGAGGATCCCGACGTCGTTCTCATTGGCGAAATGCGCGACCTGGAGACGATTGAGTCGGCATTGCGAATTGCGGAAACCGGCCACTTGACGTTCGGAACCTTGCACACCAATTCGGCGGCCTCCACTATCAACCGCATCATTGACGTTTTTCCGTCCCACCAGCAATCCCAAATCCGCGCTCAACTTTCGCTGGTGCTGGAAGGAATTCTTTGCCAGTCGCTGCTTCCCAAATCGGACGGAAAAGGGCGGGCCATGGCCATGGAAATCTTGATTCCTAACCCCGCCATCCGCAACCTGATCCGCGAGGACAAAATTCATCAAATTTATTCTTCGATGCAGTCCGGGCAGGAAAAGTTCGGAATGCAGACGTTCAATCAGTCCCTCTGTTCGCTCTACCAACAGCGGGTGATCACCCTGGAAACCGCGCTCAACCGTTCGAGTAATGCGGACGAGCTGCAGGACATGATTAACCGCGGCGCCACGACGCCGTCTGCTGCGCGGCCGATGAATAGCTACTCCCCAGCCAAGCGGTAAGGAAACTTGCGCCTTCCTTGGCTTTTGGGATGCCCACGCGGAGTTCATTGCCGCCGCATGAATCCCACGGGGAATCGACAAGAGGAGATAAAAAAATGCCGACCATTCAACTTCGCCCGGCGACGGCGAAAGCCCCCACTTTTCCCAGCCCCGCGACCGGACGCCAATCCGGCTCGAAGGGTTTCTTGAGCGCATTCTCAACCAACAAGGCCGCTGATAAGACGAAGGTGGTCGCCGCCGTCAAGGCGCCGAAAGGCTCGAAGGTGGCCGCCAAAGACCTTGCCGTCTTCACCCGGCAATTTTCAGTGATGATTGATGCAGGCTTGCCGCTCGTGCAATGTCTGGAAATCCTCGCTTCCCAACAAGAGGATAAGAAGTTTGCCAAGGCGCTCTCCTCGGTGCGGTCTACGGTGGAAGGCGGCGCCACCCTGGCCAACGCCCTTCGCAAACACCCCAAAGTGTTCGATGACCTTTACACCAATATGGTGGAGGCTGGAGAGGCAGGCGGTATTTTGGACGGAATTCTGCAGCGGCTCTCGTCTTATATCGAAAAGGCAGTCAAGTTGAAGCGAGCGGTTCAATCCGCCATGATTTACCCTATCGCCGTCCTGGTCATCGCGGGTGGCGTCATCATGCTACTGCTCTGGAAGGTGGTACCCATCTTCGCCACTCTCTTCGCGGGTCTCGGCGCCGCGTTGCCCTTGCCCACCCGGATCGTCATCGGCCTAAGCCATGCGGTTGCCAGCTTCGCCTGGATCTTTTTGCTGGCAATAGGCGGCATCTTCTTTGGCCTGAAGCAATACTACGCAAGTCCTGGCGGCAGGATGACCATTGACAAATTGATCCTGAAGCTGCCGGTGCTCGGTGTTTTGATGAGGAAGATCGGTGTGGCGCGATTTAGCCGCACGCTGGGAACCCTCATTACCAGCGGCGTGCCCATGCTGGAGGCTTTGGACATCACCGCCCGGACGGCGGGAAACGCGGTGATCGAAAAAGCCATTCTCGAGGTGCGGAAGGCGATTGAGGGTGGCCAGACCATCGTCGATCCTTTGCGCGCCACCGGCGTCTTCCCCAATATGGTGACTCAGATGATTGGCGTGGGCGAGCAAACCGGCGCGCTGGACACCATGCTGCAAAAAGTGGCTGACTTCTACGAGGACGAAGTGGACGCCGCCGTGGCCGATTTGCTGACCCTGATGGAACCGATGATTATTCTGTTCCTGGGTGTGGTGGTTGGAGGTGTGGTGATTTCGATGTATCTGCCTTTGTTCACCTTGATTGGAAAACTGGCCGGGTAGCGTCTTTGGCGTCCGTCATTCCCGCGCAAGCGGGAATCCACTGCCTTGCCAGACCCTCGCCCATATTTTCAGGGCAGAATGACAGCACTAGCCTGGATTATTCACCAAGTTTTATTCGAGGACCGGAAGGGCACGGTTAAAACCGTGCCCTTCCGGTCCTCCAAGGGAAGTCCATGAATAATCCAGGCTGGGAGCTTGGCTGAAGCTTGGCACCTTACTGAACCAGAACGGACGGCTTGCCGCGGTCATCTCACGCCGGTGTGCCGTCCGTTCGCTTTACGCCACGGCGAAGGAAGGGATGTTCCAAGGCGGCTGGTCCGCGATCGTCACCCTCGAATGACCGTTCTGTTCTCATCGGATATTTCTCTCCATTCTTTTCCTTGACTTTCCCGCAGGATTTTCTATCCTAAAAGCCCTATGGTGAATATCGAAGATTTCACAAAACGCCTTTCGGCGATTCCCCGCGAGGACTTTACTCACCAAGCAGTGCTCGATTTCATGCGCAGAAACATTGTGGACGTCTTGAGCCTCGCACCCTACCTTTACTTTAGCGCTGAACATTACACCCGGAACCTGATCCAGCGCACCCCGCTTTACGAGTTGATCGCCATCTGCTGGGACATTGGCCAGAAAAGCCCCATCCACAATCACCGGGATCAGAAGTGCTGGATGGCGATGGCATACGGCAAAGTCGAAGTTCATAACTTCAGGCTCGTGAAAAAGGATCCGGACGCTCACTTCTGCGAGTTGCAATCGAGTACGCACTTCCTGATTGAGGCCGGCAAGCCTCAAGAGGTCGATCCGGAGGAGCCGATCCATTTGGTATCGAACTCCACCTCCTTCAACTCCCGCGCCGTGACGTTGCACGTCTATTCACTCCCCTTCGATACGTGCGAGGTGTACGATCTCAAGGCCAAGAGATATCAGGATGTTACCCTTTCGAATACCACGGAGTTCGGGGTCGTGAAATCGGCCCTGCCGCTCCAGAAAGTATTACTTTGAAGGGTAAAGAACCAGGGTAAGGGCTAGACTCAGAGGTTCGGTATATCCGGCCTGCCGGTTTTCCGAAATTGTTTCAAGGCAAATGAAAACTCCACGTCTGTTTGTTTGTGGACGGATGTGTGTAGTGGCGCGCCGCACAAACAGATTGGCTCCGGCCACGCCGTTTGGTTCATTCCCAGGAGTCTTATGAAGTGCAATCCCAGGTTGTTTTTTTTCATCCTAGCCTTGACGTTGGGACAGGTTGCGATTCTTCCGGCGCAGACTGCAAAAAAGCTTCTGAGTGTCGATGACATTGTCAACGCTTATGGAAAACTAATAGTTCCGGGCGCCAGCCGGATCGCGTGGCGACCCGGCTCGGATGCCGTTTCATACGTCAACATGACGGGCTTGGGCAGGACGAGGTCCCAGGTGCTTTTTGAATACGACGCCCAGTCCGGCGCCACGCACATGCTGTTGAGCGCGACCCTGGCGAAACCGGGCCCCAGTCTGCTCACATATCAGTGGTCTCCGAAGGGTGACGCGATTCTTTTTAACGGAGATCATGACCTTTGGCTGCTCGATGTAAACTCAGGCAAAATGACCCGCCTGACCAACGATTCGGACCCCGAGGAAGACCCCACTTTTTCGCCGCAAGGTGACCGGGTGGCTTTTGTCAAGCACAACAACATTTACGTTTTGGACATCAAGACCCGTCATGCTCAGGCAGTCACTCAAGACGGGGCTCCGGATGTTCTGAACGGAAAAATGGATTGGGTTTATCAGGAAGAAATTGCGAATCGGACCACCGGCCGGTCCTACCAATGGTCGCCGGACGGGACGAAGATTGCCTACGTGCAGTTGGACGACCGCCCGGTGCCACGCTATCCGATCACGGACTACTTGCAGATTCATGTGCAGCTCGATTGGGAGCGGTTTCCGCAAGCGGGCGATGCCAATCCTGCCGCCAGTTTCCACGTGGTCAATGTCGGTAGCCGAACACCCCATGCCGTGGCTTTTCCCCTGCCATCCTCCGCCGAGTATGTGGACCCGGCCTTCACGTGGTCTCCGGATTCGAAACGCGTGGCCTTCATGACGCTCAACCGCCATCAGACCCGCATGGTCCTGCATTTTTGGAATCCGGAAACCGGCAATGACCGCGTTCTCCTTACCGAGACGGACCCTTACTGGATCAATTCATTGGAGCCGCCCCAGTTTATAGGAGGAGGCAAGCAGTTCCTCTGGCTCTCCGAGCGCGATGGTTGGCTGCACCTCTACCGCTACTCCCGTGACGGCGGCCTGCTGAACGAGCTGGGCAGCGGAAAGTGGATGATTGATATTCCGATCTTCCAAAATGTCTCGACGGTTCAGGAAGATGAAAAACAGGGTTGGGTTTATTTTATTTCCACGAAGAAAAATGTGCGCGAGCGTCATATCTATCGCATCCGGTTCGACGGCAGCGGACTTGCCCGCGTTAGCCGTAGTGCGGGAACGCACGGATTGAATCTTTCTGCGGACGGGCAGTACATCCTCGATCGCTTTTCAAATATCGACACTCCACCGGAGACGCTTCTTCTGAAGCCGGATGGCACGATCGTGAAAACACTATCAAGGACGGCTAGCCATCTTGATGAGTACATCTTGCCCCCGACGGAGTTTCCGGAGATCAAGGCTCGCGACGGAGCGACGCTTTACGCCCGCATGGTGAAACCCGTAAACTTCGATCCTCACAAGAAATATCCGGTGCTGGTTGACGTTTATGGCGGTCCTCATGTTCAATTGATTCAAAACCGGTTCGGCGACACGTCTTTGCTGGATGAATACCTGGCGGAGCGCGGGTATATCATCTGGTCGTTGGATAATCGTGGTTCTTGGGGACGGGGTCACGCCTGGGAGACTCCCATCTTTGAAAATATGGGCCGCCATGAGCTGAATGACCAGCTCGCCGGGATTGATTATTTAAAATCGCTGCCTTATGTCGATACCAGCCGCGTCGGCATCTTTGGCTGGTCATACGGCGGCTATATGACGCTCTACAGCCTGACCCATGCGCTCGGTGTTTTCAAGTGCGGAATCGCCGGGGCCCCGGTGACGGATTGGAAGTTCTATGATTCGATCTACACCGAGCGTTACATGAGAACGCCCCAAGAAAATCCGCAAGGCTACAAGACATCTTCGCCGCTTGAGGCGGCAAGCCAGCTTCGCGCCAAACTTTTTCTGATTCATGGGACGTCGGACGACAACGTCCATATGCAGAATTCCATGCAATTTGACGAAGCTCTAATCAAGGCCGGGATTCCGTTCGATCTGTACATTCAGCCCGGTGAGAAGCATGGATTCAGCAGTAAAGTTTCCAGGGCTTACTTAGAGAAGCGTTTGGTGCTGTTCATCCGGGCGAACCTTTAGCTGCGTCCGGACCGCCACGTCATTCTTTTTTTGCGGTGTAGTCTGCCCGCAACACGGTCTGAATCGAATTCGATAGCCGGAGGGAAACAAATGTTGAGGAGCAAGAAATGGTTGGGGGTTGTTCTGGCTGGATTGTTTCTGCCCGCCATTGCGGCCGAGCAACCGCCTGCGATGCAAGGTTATTCTGCAAATTCCGCCCAAACCGAGCAGGGCTGGGAGGCGAAGTTCAAGGCCATTCCCGATCCGGCCAACATCCGGGCTTACAACCAGCACCTTTCCGCCCGGCCTCATCACGTGGGTTCGCCCTATGACAAGGCCAATGCCGAATGGATTCTCGCCAAATTTAAATCCTGGGATCTGGACGCGCACATCGAAACTTTCAACGTGTTGTTTCCCACACCTAAGATCCGGGTTGTTGAAATGGTATCTCCCACCAAGTTTGTGGCCAAGCTCGAAGAGCCCACCGTCCCCGGTGATCCCACTTCGTCGCAACATGCGGAGCAACTCCCAACTTACAACGCGTATTCTCCGGACGGCGACGTGACCGCGCCGCTGGTTTACGTGAACTATGGAACCCAGGAAGATTACACCCAACTCAAGCGTCTGGGGATTTCTGTCAAGGGCGCCATCGTGATCGCCCGGTATGGGCATAGCTGGCGCGGCATCAAGCCCAAGCTGGCCCATCAGCACGGCGCTATCGGTTGCTTGATCTATTCGGACCCGGCAGATGATGGCTACCGCGCGGGCGACACTTTCCCGAAGGGCGCCTGGCGGCCGCTCGAAGGCGTTCAGCGCGGCAGTGTGATGGAAATGGAGCTCTATCCCGGCGACCCGCTCACACCCGGCGTGGGCGCAACCGCCAATGCCAAACGCCTTCCTCTGAGCCAGGCAAAGACGATTGAGAAGATTCCGGTGCTCCCAATTTCCTATGGAGACGCCAAGCCCCTGCTTTCGGCGCTCGCTGGCCCCGTCGCTCCCATCAACTGGCGCGGCGCGCTGGGCATCACTTATCACGTCGGTCCGGGGCCTGCCAAAGTTCACCTGAAGCTTGCCTTCAATTGGGACATCAAGCCGATTAACGATGTGATCGCGCGGATTCCCGGCTCATTGTACCCCGATGAGTGGGTGATCCGGGGCAATCACCACGACGCCTGGGTAAATGGATCGGAAGACCCGGTTTCCGGCACGTCACCACTGTTGGAGGAGGCGCGCGCCTTCGGCGAGCTCCTGAAGCAGGGATGGAAGCCCAAGCGGACGATTATCCTTTGCGCCTGGGATGGAGAGGAGCCGGCGCTGCTTGGCTCGACCGAATGGGTGGAGGAACATGCTGACGAATTGGCAAAACACGCCGCCATCTATATCAATTCGGATTCCAACGGCCGCGGCTATCTTTTCGCAGGAGGCTCGCATACTCTGCAAAAATTTATTGACGGCGTTGCCCAAGGCATTACGGACCCGGAGAAAAACTTGCCGGTTGAGCAGCGTCTTCGCCTCCGGGAGATTTCTCTGGCCAAGACCCCGAAAGACCGGCAATATCTTCGCAGCGGAAAGGACTTGAAGATCTCCGCCTTGGGGTCTGGATCTGACTATTCTCCGTTTATCGATCACATCGGTATTGCATCACTGAATCTTGGGTATGGCGGAGAAGACGGAGGCGGCATCTATCATTCGATCTATGACGATTTCTACTGGTATACGCACTTTGGTGATCCAACCTTTGTCTATGGACGGGCTCTGGCCCAAACCGCGGGCACGGCGGTGATGCGCTTTGCCGATGCCGACTTGCTGCCCTATGACTTCACCGATTTTGCCAGCACCATTGGAGAATACGTGCAGCAGGTTGAAAAGTTGTTGAAGACCATGCATGACCACGTTCGCGAGCAGAATGAAGAAATCCGGGAGGGGGCGTTTTCTGCTGCAACGGACCCGCAAATAAAATTCGTCCCGCCTTCAATTGAACCGGTTCCTCCTTACTTGAACTTTGCTCCGCTGGAAAATGCTCTGGACGGCCTCAACCAAAGCGCCCAGCGCTATCAGGAAGTGTTGAACGAGGCGGAGCGGAACGGCGGGCAGGCGCTGGCCCACGCCCAACTTCAACAGGTCAATGAAATGCTGATCCAAAGTGAGCGCAAGCTGACAACTCCTGGCGGTTTGCCCGGCCGTCCGTGGTACAAGCATGAAATCTACGCGCCGGGACTCTATACGGGTTATGGCGTGAAGACGCTTCCCGGCATCCGCGAGGCCATCGAGCAAAAACAATGGAGGGAAGCTGACACCCAGATCGGCGTGGTTTCCAAAGTGCTCGAAGACGAGTCCGCCTTGATTCAATCTGCGGCCTCCGGGCTTGAGAAGGCGATTCATCCGGGGATATAATGAAGCCCTTCGCGCCGCGCCGCGCGATTCCGGCTTGTGGCCGTGTGTATAACTCGCAGGGGTCGACAAGTTCTGAAATTCACGAGGAGGCAACAATGAAGAGACTGCGTAACACAGGAGTGGTTCTCGCCGTGGTTTTTGGTCTCAGCGCCTGGGCGCAAGCCCAAGGCAATCCACGGGGAGATTCCAAGATCACGTTGAATGGTCAGGCGGTCAGTGTGGAATACGGGCGTCCATCCCTGAAAGGACGGAGTGTCCAGACGCTTCTAGGCCAATTGAAGCCGGGTGGTTTCTGGCGGCTGGGCGCCGACAAATCCACCACCTTCACCACAGCGGCGGACCTGAACTTTGGCGGCGTCAAGGTGCCCAAAGGAGTCTACAGTCTGTGGGCCCAGCGCCAAGCCGACAACAGTTGGAAGCTGGTGTTCAACTCACAACACGGCCAATGGGGAACCAAGCATGACCCTTCGAAGGACGCGGTTTTCGTTCCTTTGAAAGAGAAGAAGGATTCGAAGCCGGCGCAGATGGTTACCATCTCGCTCGAAAAGGAGCACGGCGGCGGCGAAATCTCAATCAATTGGGGAAACATGGAGCTGTCCACCAACTTTACAGTGGCATCGTAATTGTTGATGAGTCTTCGCTTCCGTGGCAGGACGCTGGGGAACGTTTATCTTCTGCGTCCTGCCGGTCCTCTGCCGCTGCCATCTCATGACGCGACCTTTCGACCGCGTTGCCCTGATCGTTCTCGATAGTCTTGGCATCGGCGCCATGCCGGACGCGGATGCTTACGGGGACGCGGGGCGCGACACCCTGGGTCACATCGCAGAGCAGTGCGCTTTGCGAGTCCCCAATTTCCTCCGCCTTGGCCTTGCCAACATCCGGCCTCTCAAAGGACTCGATCCTGTAGCTTTGCCCGATGGCGCCTATGGCAAAGCCGCGCTCCGCTCACCCGGAAAAGACACCACCGCCGGCCATTGGGAGATGGCGGGCATTATCCTGGATCAGCCCTTTCCGGTTTACCCCCACGGTTTTCCTCCGGAAATTATCTCGAAATTCGAGCAAGCCGCCGGACGCAAGATCCTCGGCAACTTTCCGGCGTCGGGCACGGAGATCATCAAGCAATTGGGTGAGGAGCATCTCCGCACGGGATTTCCCATTGTGTATACCTCCGGCGACAGCGTGTTCCAGATCGCCGCGCACGAAGAGGTGATCCCGCCCGATGAACTTTACCGCATGTGCCGGATTGCGCGCGAGCTTTTGCAGGGCCGGCACCGGGTGGGCCGGGTGATCGCCCGGCCGTTTGAAGGAAAGCCGGGAGCGTTTCGCCGCACCGAACGCCGTCACGATTACGCGGTCGAGCCGCCGCGCCCCATGCTGCTGGACATGGTCCGCGAAGCGGGCCTGGAAGTGGTGGGCGTGGGAAAAATTCCGGACATCTTTCTGAATCGCGGCATCTCTCGCGCCTTGCCTGGCCACAATAATCGTGAGTCGCTCGAAAGCACGGCTGCCGCGCTGGGAGAGGTCAAGGAAGGATTGATCTTCACGAACCTGGTTGATTTCGACATGCTCTACGGCCACCGGCTTGATGTTCAAGGCTACGCCCGCGCCATCGAGGCGGTGGACGCATTCCTGCCGCAGCTTCTGGCCACATTACGCTCGCGCGACATTCTGATACTGACTGCCGATCACGGCTGCGACCCGCTCGGTCCATCCACCGATCATTCTCGCGAGTACGTTCCCATCCTCGCTACGGGGCAGGGCGTTCGCCGCGGAGTTGATCTGGGAACTCGCGCCAGCTTGTCAGACATCGGCGCGACGATTGCGGAAAACTTTGGTCTGGCGTTGCCTCACGGCACGAGCTTTCTATCTTTGTTGGTTGCTCAGGATATATCGTAGGGGCAAGTTGCCGCGTCGATTGGTGGTGGCGTCATTCGCTTGCTGTAGCGGCGGTCTGTGACCGCCGGACTTTATTTCTCAATGGATTCCGGCGCTCCCTGTCAGGGCAAGCTCCGAGCGCCGCTACAGCAAATTGCGCCACTACCCGTCGATTTCCCGCCCGCAAAGGGTCCCATCGGGACGGGCAGAAACAAATCCCATCCCTATGGCGCGGGTGGGATCATATCGAGGAATTGCGTCAGTTCTTGCGGCAGCGGCGAGGTGAATCGCAGGAGCTTGCCGTTGGAGGGATGACTGAATTCAATCGCTGCGGCGTGGAGAAAAGTTCTGGCCAGGGTTTTCTGTTCAGCGCCCCGCAACCTGATCTTCGAAGGCGCTCCATAGACGGTGTCGCCCACCACGGGGTGGCCGATGGAAGCCAGGTGCACGCGAATCTGATGAGTGCGGCCGGTGCGCGGCGAGACTTCAAGAAGCGTGAAATCTGCAAAGGTGCGAATCACTTTGAAGCGAGTTTCCGCTTGGCGCGGCCTCAATCCGCCGGCTTTCATGCGCGAGCGCCGTTTGGGATCGCGCCCAATATCGCTGCTGATGGCTCCCTCGATCCGGTCGAGACGGCCATGCACCAGCGCCACATAGGTCTTGCGAACCGTTCTGGCCTTGAAAGCGTCCGCAAGCCGCCGGTGGGCCGCGTCATTCTTGGCCACGATGATCAGACCCGAGGTCATCTTGTCCAGGCGGTGGACGATGCCCGGGCGCATCTCGCCACCGCGGGTGGAAAGGCTGCCAATCTGTTCCAGGTGGTGAAGCAGCGCATTCACCAGCGTGCCGGAGTTGATGCCCGCTCCAAGATGCACCACCATGCCCGCCGGCTTGTCAATCACCAGCAAATCCGAATCCTCATGGACGATGTGAAGTGGAAGGTCTTCGGGCGTTGCTTTCAATTCGCGCCGGGCGGCGCGAACCTCGACGATTTCTCCTGGGGCGATCAACTCACCGGCCTTGCTTGCCACGCGCTCGCCGAGCCTCACCGAACCTTGGTGAATCAATTTCTGAATCTGGCTGCGGCTCCAGTCCGGCATCCGCCGGGTGAGGAAAATGTCCAGGCGCTCACCGGCATTTTCCGGCGCCGGGTTGAAGTTAAGTTGAAGAATCTCGGTCATGCTGTAGCGCCGGTGCCCTCACCGGCGTTAACCTGCATTACCCGTCGACTTCCCTTGGCGGACCGGAAGGGCACGGTTAAAACTGTACCCTGACGGCCTTCGATAAAGACTTCGTGAATAATCCAGGTTAGCATCTAACAGTCCCCGGCGCTGAGGACAGCGCCGCAACAAGGCCGCCTGCTTACTCCGCCGTAAACATGTGGATCACCAGAAATCCCGCGCCCACCACGATGGCGCTATCCGCCAGATTAAAAGTGAACCAGTGGTAGTTCTTCATGTAAAAATCCAGAAAGTCGGTCACATGGCCATAGCGAAGGCGGTCGAGAAGGTTGCTCAAGGCGCCGCCCAGGATCAGCGAAAGGGCCACGCCTGCTTCCCATTGGATTTTCCGGCTTCTCCACACCACGCCGATGATGCTCACCAGGAGCACCACCGACACCAGGATCAAAAGGCCGGTCTTCAGGGGCGAAGGGGCGTCGGAAAAAAGCCCGAACGCGGCGCCCGGGTTCTGGGTGCGGGTGAGATTGAAGAAGTGAGGGATGACGGGAACCACGTCGTGCAGCGGGATGGAGCTTTCGACCAGGGCCTTTGTCGCCTGATCTCCGCCGAAGACGACCAACGCAATCGCAATGTAAACCCAGCGGGAGACGCGGTTGACTCGGGCTGTGAGGTCCTCGGCCTTATTTTCAGTGTTTAGGGTGGCATCCCGGCTGTCAGCCAATTGATTCATCCTCCCCTTGAGGTTATGCCAGACCTGCTTTTCACGGGTTTTCAGATTCTATTTCCCGCAGCGCCGCCGAACACCGCTCGCACACCGTAGGGTAATCCGCATCCTTGCCGACCTCGACCGAATAGTTCCAGCACCGCTCGCACTTGCTTCCCAGGGCCTTGTGAACTTCCACTCGTAATTCCGGAAGCTCGCCGGGAGCATGGGTTGCGTCGGCCCCCGGGCCCAGTTCGACTTGCGAGACGATGAAAAGCGCGGGCAGCGCGGATTGATATTCTTCGAGCAAAGCGCCAAGGCCGCCTTGCGCTTCCAGGGTCACGCGCGCTTCCAGGCCGCTGCCAATGGTTTTCTCCTGGCGCGCCGCTTCCAACACTTTCAGCACGTCGTTGCGGACGGCGATCAATTGTTCCCACTTCGGCAGCTTCTCCGACAGGCGTTCCGGCAGCCCCGCTTTCAACTGCGAAGGCCGGATGAACCGTGCCAGATGGACGCTCCGCTCACGAAGGTGCGGTGCAGGAAGATGCGCCCACACCTCGTCCGCTGTAAAGCAGAGCAGCGGAGCCACGGCTCTGACCAGCGCGTCGGCAATGCGGTACAGAACCGTCTGTCCGGAGCGGCGGCGCGCCGAACGCGGCGGGGCTGTGTAAAGGCGGTCCTTCAGGATGTCGAAGTAGAAGGCGCTCAGGTCCACCGTGGCGAAATCATAGAGCACGCGATACACCTTGTGAAATGAGAAGGATTCGTAGCCCGTCTCCACTTGTTCGATCGCTTGCGAGGTGCGGTGCAACGCCCAAGCGTCGATCTCCTCGAGTTCCCCCGGTTCGACACCGTCACGCTCCGGGTTGAAGTCATAAAGATTGGCAAGGCAGTAGCGAAACGTGTTTCGCAGTTTACGATAAGCCTCGGAAAGCCGTGTCAAAATATCCGGGGAGATCACCACGTCTTCACGGAAATCGACCGAGGCTGCCCAAAGGCGCAGAATCTCAGCCCCGTTGGTTTTTATGACTTCCTCCGGGTGGAGACCCGTGCCCAGCGATTTCGACATGGCGCGGCCTTCTGCGTCCAGCACCCAGCCGTTGGTGAGCACTTGGCGGTAGGGCGCGGCGCGATGCGTGACCAGCGCCACCAACAGCGAGCTGTGGAACCAGCCGCGATATTGGTCTCCGCCTTCCAGATACACGTCGGAGGGCCAAGGCAGGTCGGCGCGATGGCCCAACACTGCGAATTGGCTGGAGCCGGAGTCAAACCACACGTCCAGGATGTCGGTCTCCTTGCGGAATTCCGAGCCACCGCAGCCGGGGCATCGGGCGCCGGCCTCGATCAGGTCCTCGATGGGGTGTGAGTACCAGGCGTCTGCGCCTTCCTTGCGGAAAAGTTCCACGGCAGGCCGGGCCAGCTTGGCGTCGAGCAGTGGCTTCTTGCAGGCTACGCAATGGAAAACGGTGATGGGCACGCCCCACACGCGCTGCCGCGAGATGCACCAATCCGGGCGCGTGGCGATCATATTCTTGATGCGCTCCTCGCCCCATTCGGGTGACCACTTCACGCCGCGAATGGCTTCCAGAGCCCGCCCGCGCAAGTCATCGTGATCGATACTCACGAACCACTGCTCATTGGCGCGGAAGATCACTGGATTGTGGCAGCGCCAGCAATGCGGATAGGAGTGGGTCAGCCAGCCCGCCGGTCCCATCAGCGCGCCGTTCGCCCGCAGCAATTCAATGATGGGCTCATTCGCCTGGAAAACCGTCTTGCCAAGATAAGCCGGCAATCCCTCCGTGAATTCGCCGCTGTCGCCCACCGGGCAATAAATCTCGATGCCGTAGCGGATGCCGGTTTCGTAATCCTCGCGTCCGTGGCCGGGCGCCGTATGCACGCAGCCGGTGCCGTCCTCGGAGGTGACGTAATCGGCCAGCACGCCCAGGATTTTCCGCTCCAGGAACGGATGCTGCATCTCGATGCCTTCGAGCTTGCGGCCGGGAATGCGGGTGATGTTCTCCACGGCCTTCAGGCCGGTCTCTTGGAGGGTGGGATCATGGCGCCGGTTCTCCACCAGATAAGCGTCGCCGTCTTCACCCTGGGCCGCGACATATTCAAAATCCGGGTGAAATGCCACGGCCATGCTGGCGGGCAAGGTCCAGGGCGTGGTGGTCCAGATGATGATCCAAACCTTTCGGCCTGCCAGCTTCGGGTCAAGCTTCACAGGATCGGAAGTCATCCGGTAGCGGACATAGATCGACCGGCTGCGGTGATCCTCGTATTCCACTTCGGCCTCGGCCAACGCCGTCTTATCCGCAAGGCACCAATAGACCGGCTTCTTACCACGGTAGACGTAGCCCTGGTCGAGGAAGCGCAGGAAGGCTTCCGCGATCATCGCCTCATAGGAATAATTCATGGTCAGGTAAGGTTTTTCCCACTCACCCAGAATGCCCAGTCGCTTGAAGTCCACCCGCTGCAGGTTTACGAACTTTTCCGCGTAGCGGCGGCACTCGCGGCGAATCTCGGTCGCGGTCATCCCGGACTTGCGCGGCCCGAGCTCTTTATCGACGTTGATCTCGATCGGCAGCCCGTGACAATCCCAACCGGGAACATAAGGCGAGTTGAATCCCGCCAGCGTCCTGGATTTGACGATGAAATCCTTCAAAATTTTGTTCAGAGCGGTGCCCAGATGGATGCGGCCGTTGGCATAGGGAGGCCCGTCGTGCAGGATGAAGAGCGGATCGCCCCGCCGCGCCTCGCGAATCTGCCCGTAAAGGTCCTCGGTTTCCCATTTGGCGAGCCGCGCCGGCTCGTTCTGCGGCAGATTCGCCTTCATCGGAAACTTAGTTTGCGGCAGATTCAGCGTGCTCTTCAGGTCGAGCGTCTTCTGCATGAGACCTCCGGGGATTACGGGTAAATTCTCGATTATACCGTGATGCGCGCCGAAACGTGAACTGGGTTGTGATGTGGCGATTGGTGCAGGTTGTTTGCTGCAGCGGTGGTCCGTCACAGCCGTACTAGAATTCCTAGCGGCTGCCGGCGCTCCTAGCGCCACTTCAGCAAACTAGTCAACTACCGAAAGCTTATCTCGATTGAAAAATGATACTATCCATAGTATCATCTTACTGTTGGAGAAAAGCCGGTCTGGAGCCGGGATCTTTTTGAGGAAAGATGGCGGACGCCAAGGCCATAAAAAAAAGGATCAGTGAAATCGCGCAGCGGCGCAACAGCGTAACCCTGAGCGAGATTGAATGGGTCGTAAATCAACTGCAAGAATACTGTTCGATCGCGATTCGCCCTGCCCGCCACGGGAAGCTGTTCCGCGTCAACCAACAACGATTCATGATCAATTTCCATAACCCAGGAAGCAAACACGTAAAGCCCTACTCTGTGGATGACTTTATCGACGCCATGATCGAGCTAGGGTGGTATGAGGACTGACCTATGAAGGATCTAAACTACTATCTGCGTTTGCCCTACACCGTTATCCTACGGCCGGATGAGCAAGGGGATTTAGTTGCCAGGATTGATGAACTTCCCGGGTGTTCTGCTCATGGGAAGTCTCCGGCCGAAGCCTTAGAAGCGTTGGAAGAGGCCAAGGGGCTGTGGATTACCGATTGTATCGAGGCTGGTGACACTGTGCCCGAACCTGCAAAGGAGGAAGCCCTGCCTAGCGGCAAATGGGTTCAGCGTGTCCCCAGAAGTTTGCACCGGAAACTGGCAGGGCTCGCCAAGCGAGAGGGCGTGAGCCTAAACCATCTTGTGACATCCATACTGGCCGAAGCGGTGGGCATTAGAAATCAGCGGCCAGGATTATCAACAAATGTATATTTAGCCGAACAGAATCACCCAGGTTGGGAAGAAGATGTGTCGGCGCCGGATGCTTTTGCTGGCCCGCCCCAATACGTGGGCAGGATCCCATCAATTGCCGATTCGTTGGCTGCTGGTTCTCATCCCAATCCCTCCAACCCGTCAAAGGTCAAATTCGAGGTGGAACCCGATGCCTTCAAAGAAGAAACTGCGCACCGAATTGCGTAATGACCCTTACTCCGAGTTCGTCAGGAGCCTCGAGCCGATAGGTTTGGGACTGAAAGAATGCTCCTCGCGGTTTGATCGGAACGTATATTCTACAATTCGAAAAGGTGACAAGGCTGCGGTCACAGAGGTGGCTGCAAAGTTCGAGTTGCGGCATCTGGAACCCCGCTTCTTCGACGCCACCGCGACCTATAAGTTGACGATCAAAGACAACAAGACCGGCAAGGAAGGATTGAGGGTAGAGTGCATATTTGAAACGCACGTGCATGGAGCACCCCGGTTGGAAAGAAGTATGGTTATGCGCTTCGTCGACTCGGGACTTGACGCCATGATCTGGCCTTATTTTCGGAGCCTTGTACAGGATTTGGCAGCCAAAATGTCAATCGGTAGAATTTACGTACCGATCTTTGGAAAACCCTAACGGAAAACTGAAGACGTTTGCTGGACTGGTGGTTGGCAAAAGCGCGGTCGGGAACGTTACCGATTTAAGCCGTGGTCTGGGGGAGCGTTTGGTCCTCAAGCCTTGAACACAGCCTGGGCCCACTCGATCGAATGGATGTAGGTGTCCGAGAGTTGATCCTCGCCGACTCCCGCCGCAGAGGCGGCAAGGCTGATTTGATTCCAGTCTCCGCTTTCCACGGCCAGGATTGCATTCACGACGGGATACAAAGGCCCGGATCGATCCGTCAGCGCCGAGGTAATGTGGTCACAGACCCTGAGTTCGTCCAGGATGGAAGCCAGGGGACGGCCGAGGAGGGCGTCCATGGTGGAGAGCATCCCGGCCAGAAAGAGGTCGGTCTCATAGCCGGCCATGCCTGCTGCCTCCGCCAGCAATTCGCAACCCCTGGCGCGGGTGAGGCAGGTTAGGACCAGCTCGGAGGGCCTATCCTGGCCAAGGGCAGTCGTCGCCACCAGCGAAAGCCACCGGCGGATATTGCCTTCTCCCAGCAGAATCAAACCATGACGAAGAGAAGTGATTTGACGGCAGAAGGAAAAAGCAAAAGTGTTCAGGTATTTCAGCAGCCGGTAACAGACCGAGGCTTCATGCTTCAAGGTCGCTTCCAACCTATCCTGATCGAAGTCAGCCCGGCTCGCTTCCTGCAGGATGCGCAGCAGGTTGAGCTTGAAAGCGGGAATATCGCGTCCCGTGATGATCATGGGCTTGGCGAAAAAATATCCCTGGCAGTACTCATAGCCCAGTTTCATGGCTAACTCAGACTCTTCCTGGTTCTCCACCTTCTCTGCCAGCAGGTGGATTCCCGCCGGGATGAAACGCTCCGCAAAGGCCATCCGCTCCGCCGGGGTTGTTTGCAGAAAGTCCACCTTAATGAAATCCGCGAGAGGCAACAGCAGGTGCGAGCTTTGGGATGCTGTAAAATCGTCCAAGGCGATTCGGTAGCCCGCGTTCTTCAGGTCATCGCAGGCCCAGAAAATCTTCTCATCGGTCTCAACCGTCTCAAGGACCTCCAGGACAACCCGTTCCTTGGGCAATAAAGCTGCCATTCCGTTCAGCAGAAATTCGGTAGTGCAATTGATAAAGGCAAGCTTGCCGTCCGTAAGGCTGTCGAGGCCAAGCAGAAAAACGTTATCCAAGACCATTTGGGTGGCCTTGTCACCGTCTATTCCTAAGAACAAGTTTTCCGTCCCGGAACGGAAGAGCAATTCGTAACCGAAAGTCTTGCTCTTGCGGTCCAGAATGGGTTGCCGCGCGATGAATCGATTTGAACCCGCAGGAGCCGCAATCTTGGCGCCGGAGTCATTGAGGGCAGGAGCCGGTTCGGGGCTTTGTGTGACGCTCATTCAAATAACCACCACGTTCGAGGAGATAAAGTTCCGCAATGACTATCATCGGAAGTTTCAGCCGTTTCCATGAATAAGTTGCCGCATGAATTTGTCGAGGCGGCATCCGCTGTAGCGCCGGTCTATGACCGGCGAAATCCACCGTAGCGGCGCTCGGAGCCTGCCCTGACAGGGAGCGCCGGGTGGAGTTTCTACATTTCTGGGAGTCTTGAATTTTCCGCCAAACCTCCAGTGCTGTCATTCTGAGCGGAGCGAAGCATCACTGTATTTGACGTATTCCCCGGCAGCGAACGAACTGGAGATGTTTGGCAGAGTTTGCGGAAATGCCGGGATTCTTCGCGGAGTTTACCCTGAGCGGAAATACCGGGATTCTTCGCTTCGCTCAGAATGACTGCGAAGGGCGTAGGATGACATGCGAAGATCTCA
>Ga0102924_1001058_pt1 | contig 32513 bp, 23 predicted proteins | sample PaiPotPPM11metaG_FD_80116 | JGI IMG/M metagenome (GOLD analysis project Ga0102924, IMG submission 80116) | Iron sulfur acid spring bacterial and archeal communities from Banff, Canada, to study Microbial Dark Matter (Phase II) - Paint Pots PPM... ...
CAACGGGCGGGTGCAAAGGCAGAGATATGGCAGAGCGCCGAAGAAGATGGCACAACACGCGGCGGGGAGGAGCGTCCGCGATGACTGCCATCACGCTGGTCCAGGCCGAGCGCATCATCGACGCCGTCATCGAGCGCGGTGCGGTGCTCAATTGCCGGCCGTTGAGCGTGATCGTGGTCGAGCCGGGCTGCAAGGTGAAGGCGTTCAAGAAGGAGGACGGCTCCTCGATGATCCGTTTCGAGATGGCCTACGGCAAAGCCTATGCGGCGCTGTCGCTCGGCCGCAGCTCCAAGCTCATTCGCGAGCGGGCGCAGGAAAAACCGATCTTCATGCACTACCTTATCGCCGCGAGCGGCGAGCAGATTTTTCCCGAAGGCGGCGGCATGCTGATCCGCGACGATCGCGGCGAAGTCATCGGCGCCGTCGGCGTCACCGGCGATACCGAGGACCGCGACGAGGAACTCGCCGCCCACGGTATCCGCGCCGCCGGGCTGAAGACCGACGCCGATTGCGCCGGCATGGGCCGGCACGTCGGCTTGCCGAAAACAAGCTAGCAACGAGGCAACATGCAAATCGGACTTTTCGATCACATCGAGCATGGCGCACGCCCGCTCACCACGCTGTTCGACGAGCGCCTGAAATTCATCGAGGCGGCCGACTCAGCCGGCATCTATTGTCTGCAGCTTGCCGAGCATCACGCGACGCCGCTCAACATGGTGCCGGTGCCCGGGGTTTTCCTCGGCGCCGTGGCGCGCGCGACCAAGCGCATGCGGCTAGGCCCGCTGGTTTATCTGTTGCCGCTGTATTCGCCGCTGCGAATGATCGAGGAAATCTGCATGCTCGATCATCTGAGCCACGGCCGGCTCGATGTCGGCGTCGGCCGCGGCGTGTCGCCGTACGAGCTCAGATACCACAAGGTCGAGCACGACCAGTCGCGCGAGATTTTCATCGACGCTTTCAAGTGCATCAGCGCCGGCCTCGTCACCGATTCGCTCAGCTACAAGGGCGAGCACTACAATTACGAAAACGTGCCGATTGCGCTGCGGCCGCTGCAACAGCCGCATCCGCCGTTCTGGTATGGCTCATCGAACGAGACCGGCGCGACCTGGGCCGGCGAGCACGGGCTGCACCTGGTGACCTTGGGGCCGACGCCGCTCGCCAAGGCTAATATCGCCGCCTACAAGAAGGCGCTGGCGAAACGCGGCGGGCCGGCGCAGCCCAAAGCGGAGTTTTCCGGCGGCGCCGCGATCGGCGTGCAACGCCATATTTTCGTCGCCGATACCGACGCCGAAGCGCACCGCTTCGGCAAGCCGGCGATGGATGTTCACCTTGCGCATATCAATTGGCTGCGCACCAAGCACGGCCAAACCGGCTTGACCGATCGGCTGAACGTGCCGCGCGGCGCGAATTTCGAAGCCTGTCTCGCCGACGGCACCGCCATCGCCGGAAGCCCGCAGACGGTGCGCGCCGAGATCGAGCGGCAGGTCGCCGAGATCGGCGTCAATTATCTGCTGACATATCTGTTCCTCGGCACCATGTCGTATGCCGACGCGATGCGCTCGCTTGACCTATTCAGCGTCGAGGTGATGCCGCATCTGGCGAAGCTGTGAGGGCTTGTCAACGTCTGCGAATATGGATTCCGGGCTCGCCACTTCGCGGCGCCCCGGAATGACGAAGAAAATAACTCACTGCGCAGCATCACCCGTCGCTTCCGAGTGCGCCAACAACGGAAATGGCCGACCTCATTCGATCACCTCGTCGGCACGGCCGAGCAACGAAAGCGGCACGGTGATACCGAGCGCCTTGGCGGTCTTGAGATTGATAATCAGTTCGATTTTCGTGGATTGTTGGACCGCCAGGTCAGCTGCCTTCTCGCCCCTGAGAATGCGGCCGGCGTAGACGCCAACCAAGTGGTAGGCATCCGTAAGACTTGCTCCGTAGCTCACCAAGCCGCCCGCTGCGGCGAAGGCGCGAAATTGGTAGATCGTGGGCACCGCATGGCGGATGCTCAGCTCGCCGAGTTGTTCGCCGCGGCTATTGAAGAATGGCTCGCCGCCGATCACCAGCCCGCCTGCTCGCAGCTGGATCAAGTTTGCAAAGACCGCATCGAAATCCTGATCGCTGCTCGCATGGAGGACGTGGAGCTGCAGTCCGAGGGTGTGGGCCGCCGTCTGCAGTTCTCTCGATGTGGTCTCGGCACGAGCGGGATCGGTCGGGTTGACGAGTGCCGCAATAACCGTCGCCGTGGGGACCAAGTCGTGCAGCAACTCGAGCCGCTTCGAGCCAAGCTCGACGTCCAAGATGCTCACGCCTGTGACGTTGCCGCCCGGTCGATTCAGACTGGCGACAAGTCCTACCGCGACCGGGTCGAACCCGGCCGTGAAGACGATTGGGATCGTTGCTGTTGCGGCCTTTGCCGTCTGTGCCGCGGGGCCATTCGCGGCAATGACTGCCACCTGACGTCGAACGAGGTCGGCAGCCAGTGCCGGCAGCCGATCATATTGATTCGCGGCGAACCGGTATTCGATGGCCACGTTTTGGCCCTCGATGTAGCCAGCCTCTTTCAGGCCCTGACGAAACGCGGACAAAAGGTATAGGTCATCGCCCGCCGCTCTGGTGCCAAGGAATCCGACCACCGGCAGCACCGGCTGCTGCGCGCGGGCGGCGAGCGGCCAGACAGCCGTGCCGCCAATGAGCGTGATGAATTCGCGCCGCCTCATTCGATCACCTCGTCGGCGCGCGGTAGGGTGGGCAAAGGCGCGCATCTCGGCTGAGCCGCGTGGGCAAAATCGTTCGCGCGTCGTGCCCACGCGGCGCTGCGGCAAACGATTTTGCCCACCCTACGGATTTTCATTCGATCACCTCGTCGGCGCGAAGTAAGAGCGATGTCGGTACGTCGATGCCGATCGCTTTCGCGGTTTTCAGATTCACCATTGTTACGAACTTCGTCGCCTGCTCGACCGGAAGGTCGGCAGGTTTTGCGCCCTTGAGAATCTTGTCCACGAAAGTCGCCGCATGACGCCACATGTCGGGAAAATCGATGCCGTACGCCATAAAGCCTCCGGCCTGCGCGAATTCGACAAATCCGCACGCAGCGAGCCGGTACTTCAGGGCAAGCTTCGCGCTGGCCTCGGCATTGTAGATGAGCACCGGGTCTTCCGTGATTACGAGCGCCCCCACCGGCTTGGCGGCCATCGCCGCGAAGGCAGCTTCCAGATCGGCCGGTTCGCGCACTGCAAACTCCGTCAGCTCCACCTTGAGCGACTGGGCGGTAAGTCTCATGGCTGAAAGGACCGGCTCCTTGGAAGGATTTGCCGGATTGAACAAGGCACCCGCCTGCAGCAGGCTGGGTACCGCCTCCTTGAGCAACTCCAAGCGTTTCGCAGCAAGTTCTGGAACGAAGTACGAGTTTCCGGTCGCATTGCCGTCCGGCCGGGCGAGGCTGGATACGAGACCCAAAGCCACAGGGTCGGCGACCGTTGCAAAGATGATCGGGATTGTCGTCGTCGCGTGCTTGGCGGCCAAAACTCCAGGCGTCGCATAGGTGACAATGACGTCGACTTTCAGATCGGCCAACTGGGCGGCCATCGCCGCAAGCTGGTCGTATTTGCCGCCGTCGAGCCAGCGCGTTTCGATGACGAGGTTATTGCCCTCGACGTAACCGAGCGCGGCGAGCCCCGCCCGAAACGCGTTGAAGCGAGTGGCCTCCGCCGCAGCGGAGCCCAGACTGAGATATCCGATCCGATAAACCTTGTCGGCCTGCTGCGCCCGCGCCGCGAGCGGCCACGCCGCCGCGCCGCCGACGATCGCGATGAATTCGCGCCGGCGCATCGTTACTCGATGACCTCGTCGGCGGTGGCGAGCAGCGTGTTCGGCACGGTGAGATTCATCGCATTGGCAGTTTTCATGTTGATCACGAACAGGTAGCGCGTCGGGATTTCGAATGGCAGATCGGCCGGTTTCGCGCCTTGGAAAATGCGGGCAGCCAGCGCGGCCGCACGGTCGAAGGATTCTTTCTGATCCGCGCCGTAGGACATCAGGCCACCATCGCGGGTGATGAAGTCCTGCTCGTAGATTGCCGGCAGCTTGTGCTCGAGCGCAAAATCGAACACGCGCTTGCGATTGAGCAGTGTGAGCGAGTCGCTGACCATCAGAATGGCGTCCGGCATATCGCCGTTCATCGCCGCGAAGGCTTGATTGAAGTCGTCCGGTTCACGCACGCCGAGCGCCATGACGGTGACGCCGATGTCTTGCGCGGCTTTTGCCGAAGCATCGTAACGCTGCGACATGCCGCGGTCGTCCTTGTTCCAAAGCATCGCGACTTTGCGCAGCTGTGGCGACATTGCCTTCAACAGGCCAAGGCGCTTGGTGGAGAGCGCCGCAGCGTCGTCGGATATTCCCGTGACAGTGCCGCCCGGCCGCGCCAGGCTCTCGACCAGCCCGGTTTGCACCGGATCGCCCGAGCCGGTGGCGATCACCGTCGGCACGCCCGATGCCTTGGCGGCCGCCGCTGCCGGATAGCTGACCGTCACCACCACATCGACATTGGCGGCTTTCAAGTCCTGCATCAAATTCGCCGTCTGGCCGACCTTGCCCGCCGCACCGCGAGCCTCGTAGGCAAGATTGTTTCCGAGCTTGAAGCCGCGCTGGGCCAGGCCGTCTATGAGAATCTTTCCGGGGCCCGCTGTGGGCGGGATCGGCGGCCCGACGGTCAGCGTACCGATGCGGTAGACCTTGGCTGGCGTCTGCGCGGCGGCGATGCGTGGCGCGCCGGCCACCGCACTGCCGAGGAGGGCGATAAAATCGCGTCGTCGCATTGTTCCATACTCCCTCATTCGATCGCGCTGCTGCGGGCCGCCCCCGGGAAAGCGCACGAGCGTACTGTTAATTCCGCCATGCCGGAAGGTAGCGGCGGTCTATGACAGCGGCTCAAATTGGCAGTCTGGGATAAGTCGCGCAGGAGGCTTAGGTAACAGATTGCGCTGGGAATGATGGCGCGCGGCGAGACATGCGATACGATAGCCGGCTAACAGCGAGGACATGGCACGAAAGAGGACTTGGCATGAAATTCGGTCTCGGTCAGCCGGTACGGCGGCATGAAGATCTGCGGCTTATCACCGGGCAGGGGCGCTACACCGACGACGTGGTGCTGCCGCAGATGACATATGCCTTCGTGCTGCGCTCGCCGGTTGCGCACGCCAACATCAAACGCCTCGACGTAAGCCCGGCGCGGCGCATGCCGGGCGTGCTGTTTGTCGGCACCGGCGACGATATCCGCGCCGACGGTCTCGGCGACGTGCCCTGCACCGTGCCGCTGGTCAGCCGCGACGGCAGGCCGCGGCACGACACGCCGCGCCCCGCGCTGGCGCAGGGCAAGGTGCGCCACGTCGGCCAGCCGGTCGCGCTGGTCGTCGCCGAGACTTTGACCGCGGCGCGCGATGCCGCCGAAGCGATCGAGGTCGAGTACGAGCAGCTGCCGGCGGTCACCGATGCGAGGGATGCGATCAGACCCGGCGCGCCACAGCTTTTCGGGCACATTCCCGGCAACATCGTGTTCGATTGGGACAATGACACGGGCGACGCCAAGGCGACCGACGCCGCGTTCGCCAAGGCGGCGCGCGTCGTCACGCTCGAACTCGTCAATAACCGCGTCGTGGTCAACTCGATGGAGCCGCGCAACGCCATCGGCGACTACGATCCGGCAAGCGGCCGCTCGACGCTCTACACCGCGACGCAAGGTCCGCACTTCGTGCGCGATCCGCTCGCCGAAGTCGTGCTCAAAATGCCGAAGGACAAGCTCCGCCTGATTACGCCGAACGTCGGCGGCGGTTTCGGCATGAAGGCCTTCGTCTATCCCGAGCACGCGCTCGTGGTCTGGTCGAGCCGCAAGATTGCGCGGCCGGTGAAATGGCAGGAGGACCGCTCGGAAGGATTCGTCTCCGACAATCAGGGCCGCGATCACTTCACGCGCGCCGAGCTTGCGCTCGACGGCAAGGGCCGATTCCTCGGCTTGCGGGTTTCGATCCTCGCCAATGTCGGCGCCTATCTGTCGCCGTTCGGCTGCTTCGTGCCGACGCGCTCCACCGATCTGGTGTCCGGCCTTTATGCGATCGGGGCCATCCACATCAACGTCAAGGGCGTGTGCACCAATACCGTTGCGGTGTGCGCCTATCGCGGCGCCGGACGGCCGGAAGCCGCATATCTCTTGGAGCGCCTGGTCGATGCGGCGGCGCGCGAGCTCGACATCAGTCCCGACGCCATCCGCCGCGTTAATTTCGTACCGCCCTCCGCGATGCCTTATACGTCGGCGACCAAACTGCTGCTCGATTCCGGCGAGTTCGAGAAAGTGATGGACCTCTGCATGGCAGCGGCGGAGTGGTCATCGTTCCGCAAGCGCCGCGCCCAAAGCGAGCGCAACGACAGGCTGCGCGGCATCGGCATGGCGACCTATACCGAACGCTGCGGCGGCGGCTTTCCCGAAACCGCGTCGATCGAGTTCAAGGATGAGCGCGTCGAGCTCGTCATGGGCAACCAGGAATACGGCACCGGTCTCGTCACCGCGTACAAGCAGATTGTCTCGGACCAGCTTGGCATCGACGCCGACCGCATCGACGTCATCATGGGCGACACCGACCGCACGCCAGCAGGGCTGACCGGCGGCTCGCGCGCGCTGGCCGTTGCCGGCACGGCGCTTTACGAGGCGAGCCGCACCATCATCGCCAAGGCGACGCAACTCGCCTCGCACCTTCTGGAAGTCGCGGCCCAGGACATTGTTTTCGCCGACGGCGCGTTCGCGGTGCCGGGCACCGACCTCCGCCTCGATATCATGGAGGTGGCGAAGGCGGCGCGCGATCCGGCAAAATTGCCGACGGGCTTTGCGCCCGGACTCGATACCACGCATCAGCGCGTGCCGACGGCACAGACCTATCCCAACGGCTGCCACATCGTCGAAGTCGAGATCGATCCCAATACCGGCGCGGTCGCCATCGAGCGCTACACTGTGGTCGACGATTTCGGCCGCACCATCAACCCGCTGCTGCTGGAAGGCCAGGTCCATGGCGGCATCGCGCAGGGCATCGGCCAGGCGCTGCTGGAGCACGCGGTCTATGATCCGGACAGCGGCCAGCTTTTGTCCGGCTCGTTCATGGATTACGCCATGCCGCGCGCCGGCGATATTCCGAACTTCGCGTTCTCGACGCACAATGTGCCGGCAACGTCCAATCCGCTGGGCGTTAAGGGCGCTGGCGAGGCCGGCGCGGTCGGTGCGCCGCCCGCGGTCATCAACGCCATCGTCGACGCGCTCCACCATCGTGCTGGCGTGCGCCACATCGACATGCCTGCGACGCCGCGCCGGGTATGGGAAATCATCAATGGCGTGCACTAGGTCGCTTGCCAACTAACCCGTGCCTTTTCGGCTATAAATGCTATCCTGTTAGCGAGAGGCTTATTGCGGCGCGTGCCGCAGTGTCGATGGGGTTTGAGGAGCACATCATGGCGTTCAAGCTGCAACGAAGGTCGTTCTTGCAAATGGCGATGGGCACCGTCGCGAGCATCGGCGCGACCGCGCCATACGCCCGCGCGATCGCGGCCAGCAACGATGCCGCGACCATCGGTTGGCCGAACGATGTTCCGTCATGGGACCCCAATCAGCGCTTCACGCCGGATGCGCAGCCGATCTTCAAGGCGGTGTTCGATCAGCCGCTCGACCAGGATCCGCAGCTCAAATTGATTCCGCATCTGATCAAAAGCTGGAGCCTGGCGCCGGACGCCTTGAGCATGACGGTCGAATTGCGCGACGACGTCACCTTCCACAACGGCGACAAGATGACGACGGAGGACTTCCGCTACACGTTCTTCGAGCGCATCCACTCCGGCGTGAAGCTCGATACCGCGAATTCCTGGAAGAAGGTGCAGGATATCGTCGTCGAATCGCCGACCAAGGCGACAATGAAATTCGATTCGCCGGCGCCGACCGCGCCGCAATGGATGGCGTTCCTCGGCAGCTATATCGTGCCGAAGAAATATATCGAGGGCCAAGGCCTCGATAACTTCCTGAAAAATCCGGTCGGCACCGGGCCTTACAAGCTCGCCGAATACGAATTGAACTCCCGCATCGTGCTGGAGCGCAACGACAAGTATTGGGGACCAAAGCCGAAGATCGCGCGCGTCACCATCGAGATCATCAAGGATCCGTCGGCGCGGGTGGCGGCGATCCAATCCGGCCAAGCCGATTTCACCATCAACGTGCCGGTGCGCGAAGTCGAGCGTTTTCAGAAGGAGGCCGGTCTCGCCGCCGAGCTCGATCCGATCACCCGCGTGATCCTGCTCCAGATGCGCGCCGATCTCGCCTTCGCGGACAAGAACGTCCGTCTTGCCGCGCATCACGCCATCGACAAGGCCACGCTGTCGAAAGCATTCTACGCCGGCGCCGCCGTGCCGCTGTCGGTGCTCGCAACTCCCGGCACGCCCGGTTATCTCAACGATTTTTCGTTCAAGTACGATCCCGCGCTGGCCAAACAGCTTCTGGCCAAATCGAACTTCAGTCCCAGCAATCCGGTGAAGATCGGCTTCGCCACGACCAACGGCCAGTTTCCCAGCGACTACGACATCGCGCGCGCCATCGTGCAGATGTGGAAGCAGGTCGGCATCGACGCCGATCTGCAAGTGATCGAATACGCCAAATATTTCGAGCTCAACCGCGCGGCGAAATTGCCGGAAACGACGCTCTATAGCTGGGACAATGCAACCGGCGACCCGGAGATTTTCTCGGGCTATCAACTCAATCCGAAAATGCCGTTTTCGCCGTGGAAGGACGAGGATATCGGCAACAGGGTGCTTGGGCTGTTCGGTGTCGCCGACTACGATAAACGAATTGTCGGATACCGCGAGCTGGAACGCTACGCCGTTGAAAACGGAGCGACCCTGCCGCTGCTGCAAAGCGTGGTGACGGTGGTGCGGAAGAAAAACCTGGCCTACACGAAATACGCCAATGGCTGGGTGCTGCCGCAGACGCTGCGGTGGAGCTGATGCGGCACGCGACTGCGCCGCGCGTTAGATAAGCGCAGCGTAATGATCGCGACCGTCGTCAAGCTGATCGTGCGCCGCCTGCTTGCGGCAATCCCGATATTGCTGATCGTCTCGGCGCTGCTGTTCTGCGTGCTGCGGCTGCTTCCGGTCGATCCGGCCGCGATGTCGCTGCCGCCGACGGCGACGATCGAGGAAGTCGAGGCCAAGCGCCGCGAGATGGGCCTCGATAAGCCGCTGCCGCAGCAATACCTGATCTGGCTCAGCGACGCGCTGCATGGTGACTTCGGCCGCTCCATTGCGCTGCGCCGCGAGGCCGGATCGCTGGTGGCCGCGACTTTGCCGGCGACGATCGAACTCGCGCTGTGCGCCATGGTCATCGCCGCGATGCTCGGCCTCGGCGGCGGGCTGCTGCTGTTTCATCTGCGCGGCAGCGTGTTCGAGCCTGTTGCCGATCTCGTCTCGGTCCTGCTGCTGTCGATCCCGGAATTCCTCTGGGGCCTGATCCTGCTGTTCGTGTTCGGCGTGGCGCTGCAACTCATGCCATTCACCGGCGAAGTTTCGCCGGGACTGCCGATTCCGCATATCACCGGATTTTTGCTGCTTGATTCATTGTTGATCGGGCGTTTCGATGTTTTCTTGAGCGCATGTCAGCACCTGATTCTTCCCGCCGTCGCGCTCGGGCTTGCGTTCTCACCGACCATCATGCGCGTTTTGCGTTCGAGCCTGTTCGACGTCTATCACGAGGACTACATCGAGCAGGCACGGCTGCGCGGCCTCTCGGAAGGTCACATCCTGCTCGGTCATGCGCTCAAGAACGCAGCGCTGCCGACGCTCACGCTCGCCGGCGTGCAATTCGGCATTCTGTTCAGCGGCACGCTGTTGGTCGAATTGATCTACTCCTACCCCGGCATGGGTAACCTGATGGTCGATGCGGTGCGCAACGCCGACCTGCCGCTGATCCAGGCCATCGGGCTGACCTATTGCATCGTGGTGCTGGTGATCAACACGGTGGTCGACAGCCTCTACGTCGTGCTGAACCCGAAATTGCGGGTTCGCTGATGCCGGCTATTCTCCGTTCGCTGCGCTCGCCCAGGGTTCTGATCGCGCTCGGCATGATTCTTGGCATCGCCTGCTGCGCGGTCTTTGCCAGTTCTCTCGCGCCGCACGATCCGGGAGATCAAAACCTGCTCTCGATCCTCACGCCGCCGGCCTGGGCCGACGGCGGCGATCCGAATTATCCGCTGGGCACCGACAGCCTCGGCCGCTGCGTGCTGTCGCGCCTGATCTACGGCGCGCGCACCGCGATGCTGGTCGCGCTGTTTGCTTCGCTCGGCGCCATGATCGTCGGTTCGATCCTGGCGCATGTTTCCGGATATTTCGGCGGCGCGGTGGATTGGATCATCGGCCGCATGGTCGATGTGTGGATGTCGTTTCCGCCGGTGATCCTGTCGCTGATTTTGATGGTGGGGCTCGGCGTCGGTCTCGACAAGGTCATCCTCGCCATCGTGCTGGTCGACTGGACCCGTTTCTGCCGCGTGCTGCGCAGCGAAGTGCTCATCGTGACCCGGCACGATTACGTCGCCGCGGCGCGCCTTCTCGGCTTCACCCACTGGCAGACCATCGTCCGCGAGGTACTGCCGGCGACGCTGCCGCTGTTGATCACGCTCATCAGCCTGGAAATGGCGATCGCGGTCGTGGTCGAGGCGATCCTGTCTTTTGTCGGGCTCGGCGTCGGCGCCGACCAGCCGGCTTGGGGCCAGATGATCGCGGATGCGCGGCAATACGTCTATCAATCGCCGTGGAATCTGCTGCTGCCGATCCTGGCGATTTTTCTGACCGTCACCGCATTCAACCTGCTGGGCGACGGCTTGCGCCGCACACTCGACGTGCGGCTGGCGGAAACGGGGCGCTAGGCCGTGCTTGCCCTGCAGGCCAAAGACCTCACGATCGGCGCTCGCATCGACGGCACCGTCGTTCCGGCCATACGCTCGCTGTCGTTTGACCTCGCGCCCGGCAAGATTCTCGGCCTGGTCGGTGAATCGGGCGCCGGAAAAACGATAGTTGGGCGCGCCATCGCGCAGCTTCTGCCTTCCGGTTTTTCCGTCACATCGGGATCGCTGCTGTTCGAAGGCGAGGACCTGGCACGGATGCCGCCGGCGCGGCGGCGCGCGCTGCTCGGCCGCGCCATTGCATTCATCCCGCAGGCGCCGATGACCGCGCTCAATCCGGTGCTGACGATCGGCGCACAATTCGACGAGCACCTGGCGCGGCTTGGCGAGGACGGCCGTTCTGCGCGCCGCGAGCGCGCGCTGGCCATGCTGGCCGCGGCACGGCTGCCGAATGCCGGCGATCTGCTCGGGCAATATCCGCATCAATTGTCGGGCGGCATGTGTCAGCGCGTGCTGATCGCGCTTGCCTTCGCCAGCAATCCGCGCCTTGTCATCGCCGACGAGCCGACCACCGCGCTCGATGTCACCATGCACCCGCCGATTCTGCGGCTGATTGCCGAAATGCAGCGCCAGTACGGCACCGCGGTGATTTTCATCACCCATGACCTGCGGCTTGCCGCGCAACTGTGCGACGACGTGATCGTGATGTATGCCGGCCGTGCGGTCGAAAGCGGTCCGGCGCGCGCCGTGCTGTCGACGCCCGCGCATCCCTACACGCGCTGCCTCCAGCTCGCCAATCCATCGATGCGCGCCGAACGGCGCGCGCTTTATGTGATGCCGGATCAGATGCCGAGCCTGCGGCAACTGCAAAACATGCCGGGCTGCCATTTCGCGCCGCGATGTCCTGTTATCGTGGACGAGTGTCGGCGCGGCGAACCTGCGTCCGTTGCTATCGCGGCCGGCCGCAGCGCCGCCTGCATCCGCGCCGCGGCGACGCGGAGCATCGCCGCGACACAGGCTGCGGCTGTGGCTGCGGATATTTCCGAACGATCGGTACTTCAGGCCGAAAGCTTGCAGAAGCGCTACGAAATCGGCGGCGGACTGTTCAGCAGCGCGCGCAGTGTTGCTGCCGTGAAACACGCCTCATTCAGCATCGCCGAGAACGAATTTGTCGCGCTGGTCGGCGAAAGCGGCAGCGGCAAGAGCACCATTGCCAAGCTCTTGGTCGGGCTCGAGCAACTATCCGGCGGAAAAATCCTGCTCAACGGCGAGGACCTCACCGATCCATCGCTGCGCAGCCGCGCGCGGCGCGCCACGAGCTTGCAGATGGTGTTCCAGGACCCGCAATCGGCACTCAATCCGCGGCGGCGGGTGGCGAGCATCATCACCCAAGCGATGGAAGCCGGCAGCCGGCACGCAAGCTGGAACGAACGGCTGGTGCGGACCCGGGAGCTGCTCGCCGAAGTTGGCCTGTCGCCCGACTTTGCCGCGCGGCTGCCCGGACAATTATCCGGCGGCCAGCGCCAGCGCATCAACATCGCGCGCGCGCTGTGCAACATTCCGAAAGTCCTGATTGCCGACGAGATCGTGTCCGGCCTCGACGTCTCGATCCAGGCGCAGCTTCTCAATCTGCTGGCGCGGCTGCGCGCCGAGCTTGGCTTCGCCATGCTGTTTATTTCCCACGATCTGTCGGTCGTGCGTCATCTGTGCAGCCGCGTGCTGGTGATGTATCGCGGCGAGATCGTCGAGCAGGGGCCGATCGAGAAGGTATTCGGCGATCCGCAGCACGCCCATACGCGCGCGCTGCTGTCGTCGGTGCCGCCGGATGAGCCCGAGGCGGCGTGGCCCTCGCTTGGGGCGGCAGCGGCAGCGCCCGTTCCGTTATCCTGAGGTGCGCGCCAACGGGTCCGGCCCGAAGTGGCCGGCCCGATGACAGGCTCCGCGAGCCTCGAAGGATGCATGGCCCGGACCGTCGCTCTTCGAGGCTCGGCGCTGCGCACCGAGCACCTCAGGGTGACGGTAACTAAGCTGCCGAAGCGGGAGCGTCCTTGCTGCGCAGAAGCGCAAGTAACTCGGCCTCGCACGTCTTCGTAGTCTCGACATTGCGCGCTTTGACATGGCCGAAGCCGCGGATTTTTGCCGGCAGCGACGCAATCTCGACCGCAAGCGCGTGATTGCCCGGATTGAGCGACGCCGCAACTTCGCGGATCACGGCTTCGTATTCCGCGATCAATCGCCGCTCCATGCGGCGTTCCTTCGTATAGCCGAAAATGTCGAACACGGTGCCGCGCAATCCGCGCAGCCGCGCCAGCAGCTTGAACACATGCCGCATCCACGGCCCGAACACGCGCTTGCGCAGCTCGCCGGTCGCCGGATCGCGCGCTGCCAACAGCGGCGGCGCCAAATGATAGTCCAGCGTGAAATCGCCTTCGAACTGCGCCTGTAACTTTCTCAGGAATGTGCCGTCGGTATAGAGCCGCGCCACTTCGTATTCGTCTTTGTAAGCCATCAGCGTGAAAAGGTACTTCGCCACGGCTCCGCCGAGTCCCGAATAGCCGCGGGCGCGTGCCGCTTCGGCGGTTTTGATCGCCGCGACCGTGTCGCGGTAGCGCTGCGCATAGGCTGCATCCTGATACTGGCCGAGAAAGGCGGCGCGGCGCTCGATCAGGGCGTCGAGCGTTTGCGGCTCCGGCGTCGCCGCGTCAGGCGCCGCGTTGCGCACCAGCGCCTCGACTTGCGCGCGATCCTGTGCCGCGAGTCGTCCCCAGGCAAAACTGCGCTTGTTGGTCTCGACCGCGATGCCGTTGAGCTCGATGGCGCGCTCGATGGCGGCCAGGCTGAGCGGCACCGGACCTTTCTGGAAGGCATAGCCGAGCATGAACAGATTGGCGGCGATGGAATCGCCCATCAGCGCCGATGCCAGCCCGGTGGCGTCGACCATATCCGTTTCGCGCGCCGCCGCCTTGATCGCTTGCAGCATCGTAATGGTCTCGAAATCGGCGTCCGGATTGAAGATGAAAGCCGCGGTCGGCCGCACGTGGCTGTTCAGCACCGCCTTGGTGGCGCCGCTCGCGATGCGCGACAGCGCGGCGGGGCTTGCCGCGACCACGAGATCGCAGCCGAGCAGCAGATCGGCGCCGCCGGCCGCGACGCGCACCGAGTGAAGTTCTTCCGGCCGCGGCGCCAGCCGCACATGGCTCATCACCGCGCCGTTCTTCTGGGCGAGCCCGCTGACGTCGAGCACCGTGCAGCCTTTGCCCTCAAGATGCGCCGCCATACCAATGAGCGCGCCGAGCGTGATCACGCCGGTACCACCGATGCCGGTGACGACAATGCTGTAGGGCTGGTCGAGCGGCTGGAGTTTCGGCTCCGGCAATCGTGCAAAAAGATTATCGGCCGCTGCGATGCCGCCGAGCTTGCGCGGTGTGGCGCCGCGAACGGTGACAAAGCTCGGACAAAAGCCTTTCAGGCAGGAGAAATCCTTGTTGCAGTTCGACTGATCGATCTGGCGCTTGCGGCCGAATTCGGTTTCGACCGGCATCACTGCAATGCAGTTCGATTTGACCGAGCAGTCGCCGCAGCCTTCGCAAACCGCTTCGTTGATGACAACGCGCTCGGCCGGATCGGGATAAGTTCCGCGCTTGCGGCGGCGCCGTTTTTCCGCGGCGCAAGTCTGGTCGTAGATCAGCGCGGTGAGGCCGGGAATGTCGCGCAACTCGCACTGTACGGCATCGAGCGCGTCGCGATGATGGACTGCGACACCCTTGGGCAAACCGGAATGCGCCGAATATTTTTCCGGTTCCTCGGCGACCACGACGACGCGCTTGGCGCCTTCGGCCAAAACCTGCTGGGCGATTTGAGCGACGCTCGGCGCACCTTCGACCGGCTGGCCGCCGGTCATGGCGACCGCATCGTTGTAGAGAATCTTGTAGGTGATGTTGACGCCGGCGGCGGCGGCCGCGCGTATCGCCATCAACCCGCTGTGCGCGTAAGTGCCGTCGCCCAGGTTCTGAAAGACGTGACGCTCCGCCGTGAACGGCGCCTGGCCGATCCAATTGACGCCTTCGCCGCCCATGTGCGTGAGCGTCGCGGTGTGGCGATCGGCCATGAACAGCGCCATGCTGTGGCAGCCGATGCCGGCCATGGCGCGGCTGCCCTCTGGCACGCGCGTCGAGGTGTTGTGCGGACAGCCCGAGCAAAAAAACGGCGTGCGCTGAAGTCTCGTTATCGGTGGCGCCGCCGGCCGCTCGAACGATTCGAGGCGAGCGAGGTGCTGCTCAAATTGCGCCGCGTCGCCGAGACGCTGCAAGCGCGCGACGACGGCGCGCGCAACAATCGCCGGCGTCAGCTCGCCGGTGCTGGGCAATAGGATCGCGCCCGTCTCATCGGTCTTGCCGACGATGCTCGGCCGCCGCGATGCCTCGACGTTGTAGAAGAGCCGCACCATCTGGTTCTCGACAAAGCCGCGCTTTTCCTCGACCACTAAAATGTCTTGCAGGCCTTGCGCGAAGGCGAGCGCGCGCTGCGGTTCGAGCGGCCATGACAGACCGACTTTATAAACGCGGAGGCCGAGCGCTGCGGCGGCTACCTCCGAGATGCCAAGCTCCGACAGCGCTTGCCGCAGATCGAGATAGGCCTTGCCGGTGGTGATGATGCCAAGCCGCGGCTGCGGCGAATCGATCACCACGCGGTCGATCGCGTTGGCGCGCGCGAACGCCGCCACCGCGTTAAGCTTCGGACCGTGCAAGCGCCGTTCCTGGTCCATGGCCCAATCCATGCCGGCGCGCGGCCAGCGGATATGCAAGCCGCCTGGCGGCATTTCGAAATCGGCAGGCGTGGTCACCGTGACACGGTGCGGATCGACGGAGACCGACGCGGAACTGTCGACCGCTTCGCTGGTCGCCTTGAATCCGACCCAGCATCCGGAAAAGCGCGACAGCGCGAAACCGAACAGGCCGAAATCGAGATAATCCTGAAGCGTCGCAGGATTGAGCAGCGGTATCATCGCCGCCTCGAACACCTGCTCGCATTGATAGGCAGTGGTGGTGGATTGAGCGCCGTGATCGTCGCCGGCAATGGCGAGCACGCCGCCGTGCGGCGAAGTGCCGGCCCAATTGGCGTGGCGTAAAACGTCCACCGAGCGATCGACGCCGGGGCCTTTGCCGTACCAGATGCCGAAAACGCCATCGGCCTTGGCGCCGGGAAACAGGCCGACCTGCTGGCTGCCCCACACCGCGGTCGCGGCGAGGTCTTCATTGAGGCCGGGCTGGAAGCGGATGTCGTGCTGTTCGAGCAGGCGCTGCGCCTGCCACAGCGCGCTGTCGTAGGCGCCGAGCGGCGAGCCGCGATAGCCGGAGATGAAGCCCGCGGTGTTCAGCCCTGCCGCACGGTCGCGCTGGCGCTGCAGCATCGGCAGGCGCACCAGCGCCTGGATGCCCGTGAGATAAATGCGTCCGGATTGGAGGGTGTATTTGTCCTCCAAGCTCACGCGCGCCAGTTCCACACACTTGCTCCAGTTCGCGGCGCTATCGCCGGCCGCGTGATTGTCAGTTTATTGCATCCCGGGCGACAGTTCGAGGATTTGCGAGGCTGTGCTAGGGATCAAGGCGCGAACTTCGAGGCGAGGGCGGCCGTGACGGACTTTGTCTATGAGATCGCCTGCACTGGCAACCAAGACCAGGAAGGAGCCGTGCAGGCCTGGGCGGACCGGGATGCAGCGCCGATCTGGGCGGCGCTGCCCGGATTGTCCGCTGGCGATCTGTACCAGCCGATGCGTGGCGGAACCCACGATCCGTTCAACAGCGATGGGCCGGGGCCGCTGCTGATGGCCATGTTGCAATTTCCGACCAAAGAAAAACTCGAAGCCGGCCTGTCTGACCTGCGTTTTAGGCAAAGCCTTGGCAACCGGCCTGCGGGAGTTGCCGTCACCGGCACGAGCTTCGAGCGGCGCTTTTTTCCGGTCGCGGGCTCGCCAAATCCGGGGCCGTTGCGCGCGCCGTTTTCCTACGTGGTGCGCTATCACCATCCGGCGCAGGACGTAGCGCAATTCGTCTCCCATTATCTTGCCGACCATCCACCGATCCTCGGCAAGCTGCCGGGAATCCGATCGGTGTTGTGCTATTTGCCGTTCGACCTGGGCGTGCCCGCCACCTTGCCGCCCGCGGACTATATGCTCGGCAATGAAGTTGCGTTCGATACCCCGGAAGCCTTCAACGCGGCGATGGCGTCGCCGGTGCGGCTGGAATTGCGCGCGCATTTTCGCAGCTTCCCGCCGTTCACCGGACGAAATACGCATTACCCAATGATGCGCCGGCAACTGGCGGGCACGCCGGCTTAATTGATTATCCGGTCTTGCTGAAGTCCGCGGTGCGGCGCTGGAGAAACGCGTCGATACCCTCGCGCGCCGCCGCCGTGCAGGCGCTGGCGCCGAATGCGCGATAGCCGATTTCGAGGGCAGCGTTGAAATTTTGCGCCGCTGCGGCTTCAACGATTGCTTGCTGCAAAATCCGCGTCACTTCGGTGCTGAGTTTCTGTCCGTTGGCGGCGACGGCATCGGCCGGGGCGGGCGGTTCGATGACAATCGCGCCGTCGGCCGGTGCCTGCACGCGTCCCCTGAGCGCGTGCACGCGCTCGACTGCTGTCTCGATCATTGCGGCATAATCGTCGCTCAAGCGATCGACGATGCCGATGTCGCGCGCCGAGTTCGCCGAGACACGCTCGGCCCGCCGCGTCATGGTGTGAAACGTTGCCGCCGCCCTGGGCCAGCGGCGATAGGGCACCACCATCGCGCCGAGCCCCGGCACGATGCCGAGCAAGATCTCGGGTAATTGCAGCGTGGCATTGCGCATCGCGACGATGCCGTGGCAACGCAGCGCCAGCTCAAGTCCGCCGCCGAGCGCCATGCCGTTGAGAGCGGCGACCACGGGCTTTGTCATGCGATCGACGTGCAAGAGAAGCCGCGAGCAGTCGCGCGCATATTGCGCCGCCGCGTCGGCATCGCCGAGCATTTTTGGAAAGCGGCCGATGTCGGCGCCGGCCGAAAATGCGCGCGGGCCGTAGCCGGTGATGACAAAGCCGCGCACTGCTGGATCATTTTCGAAGCAGCGGATGACGCCGAGAATTTCGTCGGTCAATTCGTCATGCAGCGCGTTGAGCGCTTCCGGCCGCCTGATGGTGATGACTTTGACGCCGTGCACGTCGTCGATCAGGACGAAGCGAAAAAATTTCTGGTAGTCGCCGGGCGGCCGCTTCGGCAGCGGCAGGCCCGGCCGCTCGCGCACCAGGCGCTCGCCGATCCTGCTCACTTCGGCCGCTCCGAGCCGGCTCATGACTTCGAGCGGCCCGGATTTGAAGCCGAGCCCGAGCCGGCAGCCGAGCTCGAGGTCAGCCGCCTCGCCGATGCCGCGGTCGAGAATGTCGCCGCTTTGCGAAATCAGGATGCCGAGCAGGCGATCCCGGATCGACGCCGCGGTCTCGTTCGCAACCGGCACAGTTTTTCCCGGAGATATCGTCGGCCAAGTCTCGGCCGTACGGAATACCGCGGCCGGCCGGTAGTGCTCGCCTTCCTCGTCCGCTTGCAGCGTGTTGGTCTCGATGATGATCGGATTGCCGTGGGCGAGATTGAGCACGAAGAACGGCCCGGCATGAACGAACTCGGCTGCCGTCGAATCGATCTCGGCCGCAGTCGCACTATCAAGCAGCTGCGCCGCCTCGTTGCACCAATTGTCGAACACGCGGTCGAGCATGAAGCACGGCACGTCCGCGGTGACGAGCGGCACCTTGCCGGTCGTGCAGAACAGCGCACGCAAATCTTCCAGCACGTCCCGATCAAGCGCTGGCGTATCGATGACCTCGACCACCGGATTGCGCCAGGCCGGCGCGAAAAAATGCGTGACGGTGGCGCGGTTCTTGTAGCGCAATTCAGAGAAAATCCGCGCCGCGGGCAGCGAACTAGTATTCGAGGTGATCCACGCATCGGGCCGCATCAACGCCTCAAGCCGCGCGAAAATCTTCCGCTTCAGCGCGAGGTCTTCGGTCGCCGCCTCGATCGCCCAATCGGCTTCGCGCGCGACGTCGTAATCGGTCGTGGCATGGACGTTGACGCGGACCTTTTCGGCTTCGCCAGCGCTCATCTTGCGGCGATCGACCGCTTTGCGCGTGTAGTCGGTAAAGCGCTGCATGGCGCGGTCCAGCGCCGGCTCGCTGATATCGATCAGATAGAGCTTGAGATCGGGCAGGGCGGATTTCAGGTAGTAGCCGATATCGGGGCCGATCGTGCCGGCGCCGACCACGGCCACACAGCGCGGCAGTGCGCGTGACGGCCTTCGCAGCAGCGGATTTTGCAAACTCATGAGCGGGCGGCGATTCCGTCGGGGCCGGCGATAACGCGCGCCTCGCGCAGTTTCGTGATGGCGGCAGCATCGTAGCCGACCTCGCGCAGGATTTCTTCCGAATGCTCGCCGTAACGGGGCGGGAAGGAGAAGTGGTGCGGCGCGCCGGCCTGATCGACCGCCATCGGCGGCAGGCGCACGCGGCGGCCGTCGGGTGCGGTGGTCGTCGTCAGCCGCCGCGCGATCGCCTCGATCTGCATGGCCTGCGGCACGGTGTTGATCGGCGCGTGCGGAATCTTGGCGCGCTGCAAATCGGCGATGAGCTCGGCGGTCAAAAGCTGCCTGGTGATCGCCGCGATGTCGGCATGGATGGCGACGCGATCGGCGACGCGGCCGACATTGGTGGTGCGCTGCGGCGTCGCCACGGCGTTGAATTTCGGCAGTTCGGTGAATCGCCGCCAGCCGGCGTCGCTGCCGATGGCGAACAGCACCGCGCCGTCCTTGGTCGGATAGGCATTGGTCGGCACGAATTTGCGGTGCTCGTTGCCGGCGCGGGTGATTTCCCACGGCTCGCAATCAAAATCGATCAGTGGCAACAATGTGATCAGCCACGCCGCCGCGGCCTGCATCATCGAGACGTCGATGCGGCTGCCTTGGCCCGACGTGGCGCGCTCGGCGAGCGCCTTCCAGACGTTGGCATAGACTTCGTCGCCGGCCTTGAGATCGACCAGCGGAATGCCGGCGAGCGTCGGCGGGCCATCGAGCATGCCGGTCACCTCCATATAGCCGACCTGCGCCTGGATCGCCGGGTCGTAGCCCGCGGCATCAGGATAATCCGGCCCCATGGCGGAGATCGCGGCCCAGATCAGGTCGGGCTTCACCGCGCGCAGGCTGTCGTAATCGATGCCGAGTTCCTTGTAGCGCGACGGCAGCGTGTTGCAGCAGAACACATCGACGTTGAGCTCGCGGATCAGGCGGTGCAGCACGTCCTGGCCCTCGCGGCTCTTGAGGTTGAGCGCGATCGATTCCTTGCCGACATTCGGGCCGATGAAATAGGAGCGCCGCCCCTCGTCGGCGACCAGCGAGCCGATATAGCGGTTGGGGTCGCCGGGCAGCGAACCTTCCGATTGCGGCGTCGCCTCCAGCTTGATCACGCGCCAGCCGAGATGCACGAAGCGCAGCGTCGCCGAGGTCAGCGACAAGGCTTGCTCCATCGAGAGAATGACGCCTGGCTTCATGGTGATACTACTGCGGCGTCAGGCGACCTTGCGCCAGAGTTTTGTCGGCTCCTGGAACCGGCCGTAAATGTCGACCAGCGCGTTGGTCATCTCGCCCACCGTGGCGTAGGCCTTTACTGCTTCCATCAGTGCCGGCATGACATTGCGCCCGGCCTTCGCCTCGGCGCGCACCGCCGCAAGCGCACGCTCGACCGCGTCGTTGTTGCGCGTCGCGCGCACTTTGCGCAGCGCCTCGATCTGCTCGATAGCGCCCATCTCGTCATAGCCGTGCAGATCGACCTGCGGCTTTTCCTCGTCGGTGTCGGTGTAGCAATTGACGCCGACCTTGCGCAGCGCGCCGCTCTCCAGCGCCTTCTGCCGCGCGAACGCGTATTCGGACACCTTGGCCTGGATCACGCCGTCGCTCACCGCCTTGACGATGCCGCCCTGGGTATCGACCCAGGCCATCGCCTCGACGATCTTTTCTTCGAGCTGGTTGGTCAGGCTCTCGATGTAATACGAGCCGCCAAGCGGATCGACAGTGTCGGCAAGGCCGATCTCCTCGATCAAAAGCTGCATGGTGCGCAGCGAGATGCGTTGTGCCTTCGGCGTCGGGATCGTGTAGGCCTCGTCGTAGCAGCACAGCGCCATGGTCTGCGCGCCGCCGAGCGCCGCGATCAGCGCGTAATAGGCGCCGCGCATGATATTGTTCTCGGGCTGCTCGATGGTGAGCCCGAAACCGCCGCCGCCGGCGATCATGCGCAGCCAGCCGGATTCCGGCTTCTTGGCGCCATAGCCGTCGAGGATGATCTTCGCCCACAGCCGCCGCCCGGCGCGGAATTTCGCGACCTGCTCGAACAGATTGCCGAAAATGTTGAAGTTGAACGACAGGCGGCCGGCGAACTCGTCGATGTCGAGGCCGCGGGCGAGCGCGGCATCGGTGTAGGCTTTGGCGATGGCAAACGCGTAGCCCATTTCCTCCGCCGGTGTCGCGCCCGACTCGCGGATGTGATAGCCGCAGACGCTGACCGGTGAGTATTTCGGCGCCACCTTGGCGCAGTACTCGATGGTGTCGGCGACTAGCTTGACCGACGGATCGACCGGAAACACCCACGTGCCGCGGCCGATGAATTCTTTGAGAATGTCGTTCTGCGCGGTGCCGCGCAGCTTGGCGACGTTGTAGCCGCGCTTCTCCGCCATGGCGAGATACATCGCGATCAGGATCGCGGCGGCGCCGTTGATGGTGAGCGACACGGTGATGGCGTCGAGGTCGATGCCGTCGAAAGCGATCTCGAAATCGCGCAGCGTATCGATCGCCATGCCGACGCGGCCGACTTCGCCGACCGCTTCCGGCGCGTCCGAATCGTAGCCGCACTGGGTTGCCAGATCGAATGCGACGTTGAGCCCGGTCTGGCCGTTGGCGATGAGATATTTGAACCGCTCGTTAGTGTCTGCGGCGTTGGCGAAGCCGGTATATTGCCGCATCGTAAACGGCCGCTGGCGGTACATCAGCGGATGAATGCCGCGCGTGAACGGCGCCTCGCCGGCGCGGCTCGCATCGATGCCGCCGGTCGCAAGTACATCCTCGGCGGTGTAGATCGGCTTGATTTCGATGCCGGATTCGTTGACCACGCGGCGGACGGTCGGTTTATCCGTCATTTCACATTCTCCCGAATGAACGAAACGATGTCGCCGGTGCGGCTGCCGGTCGGAAATACGCCGCGGAAACCCAACTGCCGCAGCACCATGCGGTCTTCTTCCGGAATGTTGCCGCCGACGATCCAGAGCTTATCGTAAAGCTCCTTCTCCTGTAACAGTTCGCGAATACGCCGGCACAGCGGAACATGCGCGCCCGACAGGATCGACAAGCCGATGACATCGGCTTTGGCTTCGGCGGCAGCAGCCGCAATGGCGGCGGGCGTCTGGCGCAGCCCGGTGTAGATCACGTCAAAACCGGCTTCCATCAACGCCTGCACCACCACCTTCGCACCGACATCGTGGCCATCGAGCCCGGGCTTTGCCAGCAGGACCTTGATCCGCCGCTCCGTCACGCCGACAGCTCCTTGGCGATGACGAGCTTGAGGATTTCGCTGGTGCCGCCGCCGATCAGCGTGAAGCGGATGTCGCGCAGGTGGCGCTGTACCGAATACTCCATGCTGTAGCCGTAGGACGCCAGCACGCGCGCCGCCTTGTCGCAAATCCCGATGGCGGCCTCCGAGGCGAACAGCTTGGCCATCGCGGCTTCCTTGTGATGCGGCTTGTCGTTGTCCTTGAGCCAGGCGGCGTAGTGCACGAGACGCCGCGCCGCTTCGAGGTCGGTCGCCATCTCGGCGAGCTTGAGCTGGATCGCCTGGTAACGGTTGATCGGCTTGCCGAACTGCTGGCGCTCGCCGGCATAGCGGATCGCCTCTTCGAGCGCGCCGCGGGCGCCGCCGAGCGCCAGCGCGCCGGTGACGATGCGGATTTCGGCGAGCAGCTTGCGCAAATGTCCCTCGCCGTCGCCTTCGGCGTGGCTCAGGCGATGGCTGTCGGGCACGAAGCAATCGTCGAAGGCGAGCTCGGATGTCGGCATCGCCCACACGCCCATTTTCGCGATCGCCTTGCCGATGGCGAGACCTTTGAAATCCTTCTCGACCAGAAAGATCGTTAGCTTCTTCTCGTCGCCGGCGCGGGCGAACACCGTGAAGAAATCTGCCACCGGCGCCGAGGTGACCCACATCTTCTGGCCTTTGAGCAGGTAGCCGCCGTCGACCTTGCGGGCCGTGGTGGCGATGCCGCCGAGATCGCTACCGGCGTTCGGCTCGGTCATGCAGATGCCGCCGATCTTGTCGCCGCGCAGCGCCGGCTCGAACAATCGCTTGCGGATGTCGGCATTGCCGAGCATTTCGAGAAACTTCGTTCCCATCAGCGACTGCATGGTGACGCAGCCGGCAAGCGACATCGAGCCGCGCGAGATTTCCTCGAGCGCGAGGCAGAGCGAAATCAGATCAAGTCCGAGGCCGCCGCTTTCGGGCGGATAGCGCAGCCCGAAGAAGCCGAGGTCGGCGACTTCGCGGAACAATTCGCGCGGAAACGCGTGCGCCTCATCGATCTCGGCGGCGCGCGGCGCGATGCGCTTGTCGCAAAAACGCGCGAAGGTGTCGCGGATCTGGATCTGATCGTTGCTGAGCTCGAAATTCATTTGTTCGATCCGTCGTCAAGTCCATAGATATCGCGCGCCGCCTGCGGTGAGATCACCCCGTTGCGCACTTCCTCGGCGACCCTTTTGCGGTCGCGCTTCTTCGGATCGCCATAGCCGCCACCGCCGCCGGCAATTTGGTGGTACAGCGTGCCCTTCGGTACGCCAAGGATCAAATCCTTGTTGCGCGGCACGACGCGGGTGCCGTCGGGATAGTTCAGCTCGATCGAGTTGAGCATGCTGTCGCGGCCGCCAAACAGGCCGAACGCGGGCTCGAAGTCGCCGTCGCCGAACGTCACGAGCTGCGTTGCCTCCGAACCGATCTTGAACTTGGTCTCGACGCCCAGCCCGCCGCGCCATTGGCCGGCGCCGCCGGAGTCGCAGATATATTCGTGCTGGATGAGCTGGTGCGGCGTTTGCAGCTCGAACATCTCGTAATCCTGGTCGAGCACGCCGCCCGACGCATCGATCATGCCGATGTGATCGTAGCCGTCGACGCCTTGCATGGCGCCGGAACCGCCTTTCAGTCCCATGAAGCCGATGTCCACATATTTCTCGTTCGTCTCGGGATCGAGGCCGGTGGTGAGCGAGCAGAGCAGGTTGTTCCAGCCGGCGGTGACGCGCTCCGGGATCACCGGCGCCAATGCGCGAATGATGGCGTCGGCGTTGGGCGGGCACAGATGATTGCCAAAGGTGGTCGCCTTCGGATAGCGCGCGTTGAGGATGGTGCCCTCCGGAATGACGATATCGATCGGGCGGATCATGCCTTCGTTATGCGGGATGTCGGGATTGATGAATTGCAGGAAGGTGAGCAGCGTTGCCGATGCGCTCGACGTATAGGTGCCGTTGACGAAACCGTCGGTCTGCGCGTCGGTCTTGGAATAATCGAAGCGGACATGGGCATCCTCGACCGTGATAGTCACGCGGATGGTGTATTTCGAGCCCTGGTGATGGCCGTCGAAATAGACCATGCCTTCGCCGCTATAGACGCCGTTCGGAATGTTCGCGATCTCGGCCTGCATCATCTTCTCGGTGGCGTCGAACAGCGCCATCTTGTGCGCTTCGACACAGTCACGGCCGTATTTTTGCAACAGCGCGCGCATGCGGCGGTCGCCAATGGTGCAGGCGCCCATCTGCGCCTTGAGATCGTGCTGGACGATGTCGAAGCGGATATTGGCGAAGATCAGGTCCCAGACGTCGCGGCGCAGCTTGCCCTTCTCGTAGACTTTCACCGGCGGAATGCGCAGCGCTTCCTGCCACACTTCCTTGGCATTGGGATTGTAGCCGCCGGGCACCGCGCCGCCGATATCGGCCTGGTGACCCTTCACCGCCGCCCAGGCGACTAACGCGCCGTCGAAAAAAATCGGCTTGTAGACGGCGACGTCGTTGTTCTGGTTGCCGTAGCTGAACACGTCATTGTGGAAGATCACGTCGCCGTCGTGAATGTCGCCGCTAAAATAGCGCACGATATGCTTACACACCGGCCCGAGCGAGAAGGCGAGGATCGGCAGGTTCTCGGTCTGCTCGAGCATGTTGCCGTGCGCGTCGTAGAGTCCGGTGACGAAATCCTTGGCCTCGCATAGGATCGGCGAACGCGTGGTCTTCACCACCGACGCGCTCATCTCATCGGTGATCGAGCGGAAGGTGCGGGCGAACACCGACATCAGGATCGGATCGACGGCGCTTTGAGTTTTCGTCATGACGCGGGCCTTAGCGCTGCGCTGACCAGATCTTCGCGTCCCTTGCGGTAAATCAATAGCGATCCGTATTTATCGGTGACGGCATCATAACCGGCGCTGATGACGGCCGTGGTGGTGACCATTTCGACGAGCGCCGGCCCGGCGATGCGGTTGCCGTGGTGCAGGCGGTGGCCATCGAATACCGGTATGGTCTCGAACGCTTCACGCTCGACCACATAGGCCGAGCGCTCCGCCTTGTGCGCGGGTGACGCATCGGCGCCGGAAAACGGCTCGCCGAAAGATTCGAGCTTGTCAGTCATGCCGACCGATTGCACGCGCACATTGACGATCTCGACCGGCGTGCCCTCTTCTTCGAGGGAATAGCCGAACAGCCGGTTATGCTCATCATGAAACAGACGCAGGATGGCTTGCGCATCGCGGCTTTCGATCGCGGCGAGCGGCACCGGGAACGACATTTCATGATATTGCTGGAGGTAGCGGCAGTCCAACGCGACCGCATGCTGCCGCCGCTCCGGAGAAATATTCTCGCTGGCGAGGATGCGGTCGCCCGCGGCGATCATCTCGGCAATCAGCGCGTTGAGCTTTTGCCATTGTAGGTCGGGAAAGCGATCGACGAAGGTTCGGACGAAATCGTGGCGCAGATCGCCCATCAGCATGCCGGATGCGCACAGCACGGAGCTTTCGCGCGGCACGATCTGCAATGCGATATCGAGATCGTTGCAGATGACGCAGGAATGCAGCGGTCCGGCGCCGCCGGCGACGACAAGCGGAAATTCGCGCGGATCGCTGCCGCGCTCGATGGTCACCGCGCGCACGCCCTGCGCCATGTTGGTGCAGGCGACGCGATACATGCCGGCGGCGGCCGCTTCGACCGTCATCCCGAGCGGCGCGGCGATGTTTTTGGCGATAACATCACGCGCGGTCTGCGGATTGAGCTTGATGCGCCCGCCGGAGAAAAAATCGGCGCTCAGATAACCCAGCACGAGATTGGCGTCGGTTGTGGTCGGCAGCTCGCCGCCGAGCCCGTAGCAGGCCGGCCCCGGCGTCGCGCCTGCGCTATGCGGCCCCATACGCAAGAGTCCGCCCTGATCGATCCAGCCGATCGAGCCGCCGCCGGCGCCGATGGTGTGGATACCCAGCATGGGCAGCGCGCAGCGCAGCCGGTCGATCTCGCCCTCCTTGATCACGACCGGCGTTTTCTCGACCAGGGCCGCTTCGAAACTGGTGCCGCCCATATCGACGACGATGCAGCTTTCCTTGCCATGCGGCCGTGCCGCCGCTAGTCCGGCGATCGGTCCGCCCGCGGGACCTGAAAGAAGAGTCAGCGCCGGCGACTTGCGCGCCACGTCGGGCGTCATCACACCGCCGTTCGACTGCATGATGAGCAAGGCGCCGGCGAATCCCGCTTCGGTCAAACGGCGCTGCAGTTGCGCCAGGTAATTGTCGAGGATCGGCCCGACATAGGCGTTGAGCGCAGTCGTGCTGACGCGGTCGTAGAAACGGATGGCGGGTAGAAGCTCGGTCGAAGTCGTCAGGAACGCACCGGGCAATTCACGGCGCACCAGTGCCGCAGCCTCAATCTCATGCGCCGGATTGGCGAAGGCGTTCATGAAACAGATCGCCACCGCCTTGACGCCTTCCGCTTTGAACAAATCGATGGCGCCGCGCACGTCGTCGAGCGCAAGCGGCTGCACCGTGCGGCCATGCCGGTCGAGGCGCTCGGTAACTCCGACGCGCAAATAGCGCGGCACCACGGGGGCGACGTTGGTGTAGCGGTTGTTATAGCGCTCCTCGCGAATGCCGCGGCGCATTTCCAGCGCGTCGCGAACGCCCGCTGTGGTGATCAAGCCCGTCTTGGCGCCGCGGCGCGTGAGCGTAGCATTCGTCGTTACGGTGGTGCCGTGAACGATCACTTCTACATGGCCAAGAAAGGCCGCAAGCTCGAGCGGCTCATCGAGCGCGCCGGCAAGTTCGTGCAATCCGGCGAGCACCCCAATTGAAGGGTCCGCCGGCGTCGACAGTACCTTATGAATGACCGGCTCGCGCGCGGCCTCGCGGACGAAAAAATCGGTGAAGGTGCCGCCGACGTCGATGCCAACCTTGAAACGCCGCGCTCTCGATGAAGAAGTCACTTGCGATCCCGCCGGGGTCAGTGCTTGCGCGCGTCGACGTCGATCACCACCGCCATCGCCGTATCGCCGGCGGCACAGCCCTGGAACAGGCCGCGACCGCCGCCGCGTGTGACCAGTTCCTCGATCAGCTCGATGATCGAGCGCAGTCCCGTGGGGCCCTGCGGATGGCCCCAGACCAGCGAGCAGCCGTAATTGTTCATGGCCATCAGATCGGCGCCGGTTTCGCGGGCAAAGATGATGTCGTTGACGGCGAACGGATTATGCGACTTCACCGCGTCCATGTCCTTGATCGCAAGGCCGGCTTGATCCAGAGCCTGTTTCGCCGCCGGGATCGTCGCTTCCGGCATATGCGCCAGCTCGGCGCGCGCCAGGCCGAAGCCGAGGATGCCGATGCGCACACCGGAATCGCTGCTCATCTCGCGGCATTTTTCCGGCCGCGCCACGACGACAGCGGCGCTGCCGTCGGCCGGATGGGTCTGACCGCCAAAAGTCACGGTGCCGTCCGGCACCACGGGGCGCAGCTTGCTCAGTCCCTCCGCCGACGACATCACCACGCCTTCGTCGCCTTGCAGCGTGCCGACGCTCTTCTTGAAGTCGGGATGCGGTATCTCGAATGGCAGAGACATGTAGCGTTTTTGGAATGCGTGATTGTCCGCCACTGCGGCACCGTATTGCTCGACCCGCCGCAGCACGACCTCGTGCTGCTCGGCGGTCGTGACCTGATATTTGCGCGCGACGTTCTCGGCGGTCTGCACCATGGCGTGGCCGCCCAACGGATCGCAGCTGAAATTGTCGAGAACCCAATTCTCGTGCGCGGCGGTTCCGCCCGGCGCCGACGGGTTCGGATAAACAATGTGCGGACCATTCGAGACCCGATCGCAGGTCGCGACCAGCGCGGTGGTCGCAAGCTCCGCTTCGACCTCCTGCACAGCGGCGAGCAGGCAGCGCACGCTGGTGGCGCAGGCCTGATTGACGGTCGGCCCGCCGACCTTGCGGCCGCCGATCATCCCCATGAACCACGGCAGGCCGTAAAACGAAGCCTTCTGCGGCACCGTCATGCCGAGCACGCCGTAGTCGAAGACCTCCGGCGCGATGCACCGCTTGGCAAGCTCCGCCTTGGCGACATGGGCGGCAAACTCGACGCTGTGCAGATTGGCGAAGCTGCCCTGCCATTTGGCAAAGGGCGTGCTCCAATAGGCGCCGTAGGGAATTTCAGCCAGATAAGCCATTACCAGCTCAGGGATTTGTCTAGGGTAGCAAAGTAGCTCCCAAGCCCGTTAGCCGCAATGCGCGTCGGCCGCTGCGCTGCTGCCTCAATTCGGCACGACGGCGGTGGCTTCGATTTCGAGCTTGGCCTGGTCCTCGACCAGCGCGACGACCTGAACCAGCGTCATGGTCGGGAAGTACTTGCCCATCACGCCGCGATAGGCTTGGCCCAGCGCACTTAAGCACGACAGATATTCCTTCTTGTCGATGACAAACCAGGTCAGCCGGGTGATGTGCTCAGGTCCGCCGCCAGCCTCGTGAACGAGCTCGACAATGTTGGCCAGCGCCTGCCGCGCTTGCGCGACAAAGTCGGCGCTTTCGAAGCGCTGCGCGGCGTTCCAGCCGACCTGGCCAGCGAGGAAAACCACGCGGCCTTCGGCGGCGATGCCATTGGCAAAGCCCTGCGGCTTTTTCCAATTCCGCGGATGCAGAAACTCGTGCGTCTTAATCATCTGTCCGGCCCCGCTGATGACGCATTCGGCCGCAGACGGAAGCGCTGAATTTTGCCGGTCTGCGTTTTCGGCAGCGCGTCGGTGAATTTCACCGAGCGCGGATATTTGAACGGCGCGATCGTCGCCTTGACGTGATCCTGCAGGCGCTTGACCGTATCGACGCCGGGAAGGATGCCGTCGGCGAGCACGACATGCGCCTCGACGATCTGGCCGCGGCCTTCGTCCGGCGCGCCGATCACCGCGCATTCCTTGACATCGGGGTGCGACAGCAGCGCCGCTTCCACCTCGGGTCCGGCGATGTTGTAGCCCGCCGAAATAATCATGTCGTCGTTGCGGGCGGCGAAATGGAAGTAGCCCGCCTCATCCTGCGTGAAGGCATCGCCGGTCAAGTTCCAGCCATCGCGCACGTAATTGGCCTGGCGCTTGTCGGCGAGATAGCGGCAGCCGGTCGGGCCGCGCACGGCGAGCTTGCCGACTTCGCCGCGCGGCTTTTCCTTCATGTCGTTGTCAACGATCTTGGCCTCGTATCCGGCAACCGGCTTGCCGGTCGATCCCGGCGTTGCATCGCTGAATCGATTGGAGATGAAAATGTGCAACATTTCGGTCGAGCCGATGCCGTCGAGGATTGGTTTTCCCGTCTTGGCGATCCAATCCTTGAACACCGGCGCCGGCAAAGTCTCGCCGGCAGAGACAGCCGCGCGCAGCGAGGACAGGTCCGCGCCCCCGTGCATTGCCGCGAGCATGGCGCGATAGGCGGTCGGCGCGGTGAACGAAATGGTTGCCTTATAGGTCTCGATGATCTCGACCATGTTGGCGGGCGAGGCATTTTCCAACAGCGTCGAGGTCGCGCCGAAGCGCAGCGGAAAAATCGCCAGGCCGCCGAGCCCGAAGGTGAAGGCAAGCGGCGGCGAGCCGACGAAAATATCGTCGGGCGTGACGGCGAGGATTTCCTTGGCATAGCCGTCGGCGATGATGAGAAGATCGCGATGAAAATGCATGGTCGCCTTGGGCTCGCCGGTGGTGCCAGACGTAAAGCCCAGCAGCGCGACATCGTCGCGGCCGGTTTTCACGGCGTCGAAGGTCACCGCCTTGCTCAGCGCGATGCGGTCAAGCTCGGCGTCGTGATTGGCGGTGCCGTCGAAGCCGATCACCTGTTTGAGGAACTTCGAGGTCTTGGCGCAGGTGACGAGCTCGTCCATCAGCCGGGTGTCGCACAGCGCCAGCGCCACCTCGGCCTTGTCGACGATCTTGCCAAGCTCGCCGGCGCGCAGCATCGGCATGGTATTGACCACCGCGGCGCCGGCCTTGGTCGCCGCCAGCCAGCACGCCACCATTGCCGGATTGTTCGCCGCGCGGATCAAGACGCGGTTGCCGGGCTTGATGCCGTAGTCCTCGACCAGCGCGCGGGCGATGCGGTTGGTCCAGTCGGAAAGCTCTTTGTAGGTGCGGCGGCGGCCGTTGCCGATCAGCGCCACGTGGTCACCGAAGCCGCGCGCCACCATGCGGTCGGTCAATTCGACGCCGGCGTTGAGCACCTCGGGATAGCCGAAACCGCTGAGCGGAATTTGCGGCCATTGCTGCGACGGCGGGAGATTGTCGCGGGTGAACGTGTCGGTGTGTGCCGAGCGGCCAAGCGATTGCAAAGCCATACCTCTAACTCCTAAAAGCTCATGCTCCTGAAAGCACTTGCCGTGCGATGACGACTTTTTGAACTTCCGACGCGCCCTCGTAGATGCGCAGCGCGCGGATGTCGCGGTATAGCCGTTCGATGATGTGACCATGGCGGACGCCGTCGCCGCCGTGAAGCTGCACCGCCTTGTCGATGACGCGTTGTGCCCGCTCGGTGGCAAAGAGTTTTGCCATCGCAGCCTCGCGCGTCACGCGGGCGGCGCCGTTATCCTTGGTCCAGGCGGCGCGATAAACCAGCAGCGCCGCCGCGTCGACATCGACCGCCATTTCGGCGATCAAAGCCTGCACCATCTGCAAATCGGCAAGCGGTCCACCGAACAGCTCGCGCGTGCGCGCGCGGCTGATCGTTTCATCGAGCGCCCGGCGCGCGAAGCCGAGCGCGGCGGCGGCGACCGTGGCGCGAAAGATGTCGAGCGTCGCCATGGCGATCTTAAAGCCTTCGCCCGGTGCGCCGATCATGGCGTATGCGGGCACCGCGGTGCGTTCGAATTTCAGGCGCGCCAAAGGATGCGGCGACATCACTGCGATGCGCTCGGCAACAGAAAAGCCCGGCAGATCGCGCGGCACCAGAAAGGCGGACAGGCCCTTGGCGCCGGGGCCCTCGCCGGTCCGCGCGAAGACCACATAAAAGTCGGCGATGCCGCCGTTGGAGATCCAGGTCTTCTCACCATCGAGGATGTAGCCGTCGCCAAAGCGCCGCGCCGTCATTTCGATGTTGGCGACATCCGAGCCGGATTTCTGCTCGGTCAATGCGAATGCGGCGATGTCTTCGCCGGCGCGCGTCCGCTTGAGCCAAGCGCGCTGCTTGTCGTTGCCGAATAGGCTGATCGGACCGGCGCCGAGCCCCTGCATGGCGAAGGCGAAATCGCCCAGCGCGTCGTGACGCGCCAGCGTTTCGCGGATCAGGCAGAGTGCGCGCACGTCGAGCGGTGCCGGCGCAGCGGGATCGGGCGCGGTATGTGCAAGCCAGCCGTCGCGACCGAGTTTTTGCACGAGATCGCGGCAGGCCGCATCGACGTCGCCGTGGTCGGCCGGCAGGTTCGCTGCGCACCATTGCTCGATGCCTTCCGCCAGCGCGCGATGGCGATCGGTGAAGAACGGCCAGTTGAGGAAAGTCTTGTCAGTCACTAATCGCCCTCGAATACCGGTTTTTGTTTGGCGATGAACGCGCGATAGGCGCGCTGGAAGTCTTTGGTCTGCATGCAGATCGCTTGCGCCTGCGCCTCAGCTTCGATGGCCTGATCGAGGCTCATCGACCATTCTTGCACGAGTTGTGTCTTGGTGATGCCGTTGGCGAAGGTTGGGCCGGCCGCGATACGGCGGGCGAGTGCGAGTGCTTCCTGCTCCAGCGCGTCGGCAGCGACGAGCTTGTTGAAAAAGCCCCACTGCTCGCCTTCCTGCGCCGTCATCGTGCGGCCGGTGAAAAGCAGTTCGGCGGCGCGGCCCTGGCCGATGATGCGCGGCAGCATCGCGCAGGCGCCCATGTCGCAGCCGGCAAGGCCGACGCGGTTGAACAGGAAAGCGGTCTGCGCGCTTGGCGTTGCGATGCGCATGTCGGCTGCCATGGCGATAATCGCGCCGGCGCCGGCGCGATTATCGCCATGGCAGCCGACATGCGCATCGCAACGCCAAG
>Ga0102924_1001059_pt1 | contig 32508 bp, 31 predicted proteins | sample PaiPotPPM11metaG_FD_80116 | JGI IMG/M metagenome (GOLD analysis project Ga0102924, IMG submission 80116) | Iron sulfur acid spring bacterial and archeal communities from Banff, Canada, to study Microbial Dark Matter (Phase II) - Paint Pots PPM... ...
CTCGGATATCGCTTCGTCTTCTTCTCAATGGCAACCATTCGGCCGCGCGTCGCTGCGTTCCACATCCACAGCTTGAATCACGCCCAGCCGTAACCTTCAACCCTTTATCAAACAGCCTCTTAGAAATGGCTGGACACTAGAAATGGCTGTACGAGGGCCGTGCGAACGAAAGGGGTTTTCCCTCGCGGATGAAGCCGGCGCCCTGCCCAGCCGTAATGCGGCCGATTTCAGTCGCCGCGACACCGGCTTTCTCCGCTTCCACGCGGAATGCCGCAAGCTTCTCCGGCGCTAGCGTCACAACGATTTCATAATCGTCGCCGCCGGTGAACGCGGTCTCGATCAGCGCCGGGTCGGCGGCGACTGCCGCGCGCGCCCCATCCGAGAGCGGCACGCGCGCGACGTCGATCTCCGCAGCTACGCCGGACGCTCGGCACAATTTGGCAAGATCGCCAACCAGACCATCTGAAACATCCATTGCCGCCGTGCCGTGACGCAGGACGGCCTCGGCAAGCGCGTTGCGCGGCTCCGGCAGCAGATAGCGCTGTTTAAGATGTGATTTCATGGCGTCCGTCAGCCGCCACTGCTGCGCGAGACTTTCGTCCCGGCGCAAGCGCACGCCAAGCGCGGAGTCGCCGATGGTTCCAGTGACGACGACACAGTCGCCGATTTTGGCGGTCGAGCGCCTGACCATCGCGCCGTGCGGCACCGAGCCGAACGCCGTGACCGAAGCCGAAATTGGGCCCGGCGTGCGATCGGTATCGCCGCCGAGAAGCGGACAGCCGTAATGCGTGGCATCTTCGCCGAGCCCCGCAGCGAAGGCCGCGAGCCAAGCCTCATCGGCCTTTGCCGGCAACGCGACGGACAAGAGAAAGCCGATCGGCTTCGCGCCCTTTGCCGCGAGATCGGACAGGTTCATGCGCAAAACCTTGCGGCTGATCTTGTCGGGCGGATCGTCGGGGAAAAAATGCACGCCGGCAATGACGCCGTCGGTCGTCACCACAAGATCGCAGCCGGGCGGCGCCGTAATCACCGCCGCATCGTCAGTCAGACCCAATGCGCCGGGATGGGTCGCGAGCGGCGCGAAGTAGCGCGCGATCAGACGGTCTTCGCCGGACGTTTCTTGGGCTGACGGTTCGCGGGATGACGGTTCGCGGGCTGACGGTTCGCGGGCTGACGGTTCGCGGGCTGACGGTTCGCGGGCTGACGGTTCGCGGGCCATGGCATTTAGGCCGGGCCGCCGGCGATTTCGGCCGCGCGGTATTGCCGAGCGAGATGATCGAGCACGGCATTGACCATGCCGGTCTCCTCCCTGTCGACGAAAGCGCTCGCGACATCGACATATTCCGACATCACCACGCGGGCGGGCACGTCGTTCCTGCAAGCAAGTTCGTAGGCGCCGGCGCGAAGCACTGCGCGCAGCACGGCCTCGATGCGCTTGAGCGGCCAGCCGCGCGCGAGCGCGGCGTCGATTTTCGGATCGAGACTGCTTTGCTCACGCACCACGCCGGCGACGATATCGCGGAAATAGGCCGCCTCCGCCGGAAGATATTTTGCACCTTCGATTTCGCCGCCGAGCCAGTGGCTTTCGAACTCCGCCATGATCTCGTTCAAGCCGGTGCCGGCGAGGTCCATCTGATAAAGCGCCTGTACGGCGGCGAGACGCGCCGCGCCGCGCTTATTGGCCTTGCGCGCTTCTTGAGCATTCTCGTGGGCGTCGGCACCCGCCATATCAGCGCTTCCCAAGGCGTTTTTTGAGGCCGATGAGAGTGAGCGCGGCACGCACCGCGCCACCGCCTTTGTCCTGGTCGTTCACGCTGGCGCGTGCTTTGGCCTGAGCCTCGTTCTCAACGGTGATGATGCCGTTGCCGATCGGGATTTTGCGCGCGACGGAAAGCTCCAGAAGCCCGCGCGCGGATTCATGGGAAACGATCTCGAAATGAATCGTTTCGCCGCGGATGACGCAGCCGAGCGCGACGGCGCCGTCGTAGGGACGGCGCTTCTTCTGCGCGGCGTCGAGCGCAATTGCGATCGCGGTCGGGATCTCAAGCGAGCCCGGCACACCGATGCAGTCGAATTGCGCGCCGGCTTCCTTCAGAGCTTTCGTGGCGCCGGCGAGTAGCATGTCGGCAATGTCGTCGTAATAACGCGCCTCGACGATGAGGATGCGCGCGCCCTTGGCGTTGTCGTTGGCACCTTTGGTTCGCCGCGGCACGGCCATATTTAGCTACCTGGTCAAAATCCATCGAGATTGCGCGTGGTCGTAGCAAGCGCGACGGGTACGAACAAGCGCAGCGTCAATGCCGTTGTGCCGTGTCGAGGAGCCGCGCGGCATAGCGGGCCATCTGGTCGGCTTCGAGGTTAACGCGCGCGCCCACCGGCAACGAGCCGAGTGTCGTGACCTTTAGCGTGTGCGGAATGATGAGAACCGAGAATGTGTCGCCTTTGACCTCGTTGACCGTGAGTGAAACACCATCGAGCGCGACCGATCCTTTCGGCGCGATGAAACGGGCAAGCTCGGCGGGCACGCGAAATGTCAGGCCGGCGCTATCGAGAAATTCGTCGCGTGCGACCAGTTCGGCAATGCCGTCGACATGGCCCGAGACCATATGGCCGCCAAGCTCATCGCCCATCCGCAGCGCCCGTTCCAGGTTGAGCTTCGTGCCGTGCCGCCAGGTTCCGGCCGTGGTCAGCCGCAAGGTTTCGGCTGCCGCGTCGACCGCGAAAAATGCGCGGTTGCCTTTCAGCCCACGCTCCACGACCGTCAGGCAGGTCCCGGAACAGGCGATGGAGGCTCCGATCTCGATGGAATCCGGATTGTAGGAGCAGCCAATGGTTATTCGGCGCAGGTTCTCAGCCTTTTCATGAACTTCAATGATTTCGCCCAAGTCACTGATGATACCGGTAAACATCAAAATCACCCGCGTTCGTAAATTTCTTGCCGATCCGGCCCGACAGGCTCGGTCGCGGTCAATTTGAGCCGCCGTTTGAGTGTCGCCAAGGTCGCTCCATCAAGCGCGTCTATCCCGTCAGGACCGATGACTTTGGGCGAATGAAACAGCATGGCCTCGTCGACGAGATCGGCTGCAATCATAGCAGCGGTCAGCCTGGGGCCGCCTTCGACCATCAGTCTGGTGATCCCCTTCGCCGAAAGAAACCCCAAGGCGTCTTTCAGGTCGAGCGGATCGGTGCTGTCCGGCGACCGCAACACTTCCACACCCAACGGCAGCAACCTGAACTCGGCTTCTTGCGGAGCGGACATCCCGGCGACAGCCCAAACGGGGGTTTCGTAGGTGCTCTTCACCAGACGCGAATTGAGCGGCAGGCGCAGCATGCTGTCGGCGATGACGCGCACCGGCGAGTATTTTTCCATGCCCGGCAAACGGCAGGTCAGCACCGGATCGTCGGCGAGCGCTGTACCGATCCCGATCATGATCGCGTCGCTCTGCGCGCGCAGGAGATGCACGCGCTCGCGCACGGCCTCACCGGTAATCGCAATCGGCCGCCGCCCGGCCACGCCCGCCTTGCCGTCGGCCGAGATCGCGAGTTTCAGCATCACGTGAGGGCGGCCACGGCACATGCGGCTGATGTGACCGTCATGATCGTGACGGGCCTCATCCGCCCCGACGCCGATGTCGACTGAAATACCGGCTGCCCTGAGCCGCGCATGGCCCGCGCCGGACACTTCGCGGTTGGGGTCTTCGAGCGCGGACACGACGCGCGAAATGCCGGCGGCGATGATGGCATCGGCGCAGGGCGGTGACTTGCCGTGATGCGAGCAAGGTTCGAGCGTGACGTAAAGCGTCGCGCCGCGCGCTGCCGCGCCTGCTCTGCGCAACGCCTCGACCTCGGCATGCGGCCGCCCGCCTGGCTGGGTCCAGCCGCGGCCGACAATCGCGCCGTCTTTGACGATCACGGCCCCCACCGCCGGATTGGGCCAGGTGCGGCCCAGCCCGCGGCGGCCGAGGCTGAGCGCAAGCTCCATGAAGCGGGCGTCATCACTTTGCGTCAAGGCCGCATCCCGTGATAAATTTTGCGCCATGAACGTCGCACTTCACCGTGCCATGACCGTCGAGGAATATCTCGCCTGGAGCGAAGGCCAGGGCGAACGACGGCGCACGGAATTGATCAATGGACAGGTCGTCACTATGCCGGCGGAACGCGTCCTCCACAGTCGCGTCAAGGGGAGTGCTTTTCTGGCTCTTCGCCGCGCCGTCGAAGTTGCCGGTTTGCCGTGCGAAGCGCTGACGGACGGGCCTGCGGTGCGCATCGATGAGCATACGGCTTATGAGCCGGACGCTTTGGTCTATTGCGGCGCCAAGCCCGCCCCGGACTCGATGCTGATCGTTAACCCGGTGATCGTCGTCGAAGTGCTCTCTCCCTCGACGCGGCACTCTGACACCAGTGCCAAGCTCATCGGCTATTTCAAATTGCCCAGCGTGATCCACTATCTCGTGCTCGATCCGGACGCCCGCACCGTGACGCATCACGTCCGCAACGGCGTGCCAACGCTGCTTAACGGCGGTCCCTTGCGGCTCCACCCGCCTGGGATCGATGTGACCGTTGAGGATTTGCTCGGCCCGTTGTGATTGCACGTTCCGAGGCCCGCTCACTCAGCGGCCTCGTCTCCCGACAATTCGGCGAGCGCGGCCTCAAAATCCTTCGCTTCGCGGAAATTGCGATAGACGGACGCGAAGCGCACATAGGCGACGTCGTCGAGGTCGCGCAGATGCGCCATCACCGTCTCGCCGATCGCTTCGGAAGACACTTCGCTTTCGCCAAGGCTCTCCAGCTCGCGCACGATTTTTGAAACCATCTGATCGACGCGCTCCGGGGCGACCGGCCGCTTGCGGCAGGCGATCTGAACCGACCGCAACAGCTTGTCGCGATCGAACGGCACGCGGCGGCCATTGCGCTTGATCACGACAAGCTCGCGCAACTGCACACGCTCGAAAGTCGTGAAGCGGAAGTTGCAGGCGAGACAGACCCGGCGGCGGCGGATGACGGACGAATCCTCCGTCGGCCGCGAATCCTTCACCTGGGTATCGAGGCTCGAGCAACTCGGACAACGCATGGCCTTACCCCTTTGCCCCCTCGACCCACATTGGCCCCTACCCCTCGTAGATCGGGAACCGGCTGACCAGACGTTTGACCTTCTCGCGCACGCTTGCTTCGGCCTGCGCGTCTTCCTCGGCTCCGCTTTGCGAAAGCGCATCAAGCACTTCGGCGATCAAGTCGCCAACCTGCCTGAACTCGGCAATGCCGAAGCCGCGCGTCGTTCCGGCCGGCGTGCCGAGCCGCACGCCCGAAGTGACAAAAGGCTTTTGCGGATCGAATGGAATGCCGTTCTTGTTGCAGGTGATGTGGGCGCGGCCGAGCGCGATCTCGGCCACTTTTCCGGTCAGATTTTTGCGCCGCAGATCGACCAGCATCAGATGCGTATCGGTGCCACCGGAGACGATATCGAGGCCGCGGTTTTTCAAGGTTTCGGCAAGCGCCTTCGCGTTCTCGACCACGCTCTTCGCGTAAAGCTTGAACGACGGCCGCAGCGCCTCGCCGAAGGCGATCGCCTTCGCGGCGATGACATGCATCAGCGGACCGCCCTGCATGCCGGGGAATACAGCCGAATTGAGCTTCTTCGCCAGTTCCTCGTCATTGGTCAGGATCGTACCGCCGCGCGGGCCGCGCAGCGTCTTGTGCGTCGTCGTGGTGACGACATGCGCATGCGGAAACGGGCTCGGATGCGCGCCGCCGGCGACGAGGCCGGCGAAATGCGCCATGTCGACCATGAGATAGGCGCCGACCTCGTCGGCGATCTCGCGGAAGCGGCGGAAATCGATGATCCGCGGATAGGCCGAACCGCCGGCGACGATGACCTTCGGCCGATGCTCTTTGGCAAGCCGCGCCACCTCCTCGATGTCGATGACATGGGTATCGCGCGTGACGCCATAGGGCACCACCTTGAACCAGCGGCCGGACAGATTGACCGGCGAGCCATGGGTGAGATGCCCACCGGCGGCGAGGTTGAGCCCCATGAAAGTATCGCCCGGCTGCATCAGCGCCATGAACACTTCGGCATTGGCCGAGGCGCCGGAATGCGGCTGCACATTGGCAAAGCCGCAGCCGAACAATTTGGTGACGCGGTCGATCGCAAGCCGTTCGGCGACATCGACATATTGGCAGCCGCCGTAATAGCGCTTGCCCGGCAATCCTTCGGCATATTTGTTAGTCAGCACCGAACCTTGCGCCTCAAGCACGGCGCGGCTGACGATGTTCTCCGACGCGATCAGCTCGATCTCGTCGCGCTGACGGCCAAGCTCGAGCTTGATGGCCTCGGCGATCTCCGGATCGCTGTCGGCGACGGTGGCGGAGAAGAAATCCTCTTCGGTAACATTGGCTTGGTGGGTGACCGACATAACGGGTTCCTTGCCTCGTTGCGCAGGGGAGGATGCTCTCCGCGGGTGATACACCGCCGGCTGGGCTCGCGCCAGCGCAGAACCGCAAGGCTTGGGATATTTCGACGTATACCGCCGCTATATTTAGGGATTTCCGACTGTGGCGGCAAGAAATTCCCCCTCCGCAAACGCCGCTCGGAAACAGACGGCACGCGATAGAGCCATGAATGAGAAAAAGCTTTTTCTGACCCCGTTTGTCGAAATGATGCCGGTTCGGCCGTCAGGGAGCAGCGGTAACAGTGCCGCGAAATAATGACACGAGGAGAATGCCATGAAGTACATGCTGCTGATCTACGGCAACGAAGCCAACGCCCAGGCCGCAAGCAAGGCCGATATAGACCAGATGTTGGCTGCCTACGGCGCCTATACCGAGGCTTTGAAGAAGGCCGGGGTGATCGTCGACGGCAATCGCTTGCAGCGCTCCACGTCGGCCACCACGGTTCGCACTACGGGGGGCAAGACGAACGTCCTCGACGGGCCTTATGCGGAAACAAAGGAACAGTTGGGCGGCTACTACATCATCGATGTTCCCGATCTCGATGCGGCCTTGTCGTGGGCTGCTCGCTGTCCGGGTGCGAGTCACGGCGTGATGGAAGTCCGTCCAGTCTGGGCGATGTAGAGCCGACGTAGCGCCCATATAGCGCCCATGCCTGACGCAATCGCACAAAGCCGCGAGGCCGCTGAAACAATCGCGCGCCGCAGCTACGGCAAGCTGATTGCGTTTCTCGCCGCACGCACCGGCAACGTCGCGGAGGCCGAGGACACTTTGTCCGACGCTTTCGCGGCGGCGCTGGTCGACTGGCCGGTAAAGGGGGTACCGCAAAGTCCAGAGGCCTGGTTGATCACGGTTGCGCGGCGCAAAGGAATTGACGCAGCCCGAAGGCGGCGCAGCGCCGAATATGCTGCCGATTCAGTGAGCTTGATAACGCAAGAATTGCAGGACCTTGCGGTCACTGTTTTGGACGATACGCAAATTCCCGACGAGCGCTTGGCGCTGATGTTTGCCTGCGCGCATCCTGCCATTGATGCCGGCCTGCGCGCTCCGCTCATTCTGCAAACGGTTCTAGGCTTCGACGCTGCGACCGTCGCTTCGGCCTTCCTCATTTCCCCGACCACGATGGGTCAGCGCCTGGTACGGGCGAAGGCCAAGATCAAACAGGCGGGCATTCCGTTCCGCGTGCCCGAGCGAAACGAGCTTGGCGGCCGTCTCGCCGCCGTACTCGAAGCAATCTACGCGATTTTTGCCGAGGGATGGTCCGATCCCGCCGGCACGGAGACACGCCGTCGCAATCTCGCCGAGGAAGGCATCTGGCTTGGCCGCCTCGTTGTCACGCTCCTGCCGGAGGAACCAGAAGCGCTCGGTCTGCTGGCGCTCATCCTGCACGCAGAAGCCCGTCGCGGAGCGCGGCGCGATGCACAGGGCGAGTATGTGCCGCTTGCCGATCAGAACCCCGCGTCGTGGGATCACGCCATGATCGAAGAGGCGGAAGCCTTACTGTCGCGCGCAAGCCAATTTGGCGCGATCGGCCGTTACCAGCTTGAAGCGGCTATACAGTCGGCACACGTCGTTCGCAGACGCACCGGACAATCCGATTGGACCGCGATCGAAAAGCTCTACGGCGCTCTCGCGGCCCTCACTCATTCTCCTGTAGTCGCAATCAACCGCGCCGTCGCCGTCGCTGAGACGCGCGGCCCCGCTGCGGGCCTTGATCTTCTTGATTCTGTTGCGGCCGATGCTCGGCTGAACGACTACCAACCTTATTGGGCGGCGCGCGCCAAGCTCCTCACTCAAGCAGGCGATCTTGCCGCTGCCGAAAACGCCTATGACCGCGCCATCGGTCTCGAAGCAGACCCGGCGGTCCGTCGCTTTTTGCAACACCGTCGAGCGGCGCTTCGCCAAAGCGCCAGCTAGAGTTTCGTGGTTGCCGGGATCGCCGGCCCACCAAGGCCGTCACGCGAATAAATGTCTTCGCGGAACTGCACGACGCCGTCGGACGCCGACCAGGCCGTGACATAGACCCAGTGCAGCGGCACCGGCTTTGCGACCTGTGCGTCTTTGCGCTCGCCGGACTTGATGACGCGATCAATCTCTTCCTGCGACCAGCCCTTGGTTTCGCCAAGGAGCCAGCCGACGAGCTCCCGCACGTTCTGCACGCGCATGCAGCCCGAGGAGTGAAAGCGGAAATCGTCGCCGAACAGGTTCTTCAACGGCGTGTCGTGCATGTACACGCCATAGGCGCTCGGAAAATTAATGCGGATCGTGCCGAGCGAATTCTTGGCGCCGGGATCCTGCTTGAACGTGTAATTGGTCGCATCCTCCGAATACCAATTGATCTGCGACGGCTGCAGCTCCTTCTGGCGCCCGTCCAGAATGCGGATGTGATTGTCGGTCAGGTAATCCGGCTGATCCTGCATCTTCGGAATGAGATCCTTGCGCACGATCGAAGCCGGCACCGTCCAATACGGATTGAAATTGATCTGGATGATTTTGCTGTTGATGTCGGGCGACGGCCGGTCGGGCTTGCCGGCAACCGCGGCATGGCGCGACACGACGACATCGTTCTGGATCGCCTCGACGCGGGCCGCCGGGATATTGGCGACCACGTAGCGCGGCCCAAGATTGGTGCTCAGCGTTTTTAGCCGCTCGATATTGACCTTGAGCTGATCGCGCCGCGTCGTCGCCGGCACGTTCATGGCGTCGAGTGTCGCCTCACGCACGATGCCGTCGATATTGAGGCCGTGGCGCGCCTGGAACCGCCGCACCGCCGCCTCGACATAGGAATCGTAAGTATCATTGCCGACCGCGCTCGGATCGAGATCGCCAGACACCGAAAGCCGCCCGCGCAGATCGACCACGCTCGGATGCCGCGTGCCGAGCCGCAATTCGTCGACCTTCGGCACGGTCGGCCAGCCGCCGCGCGCGACAATGGCGTCGTAGGTCCCGATCGCATGCTGCGTCGTTTCAGCGGTCGCCGCTGAAAGCGTCGGCGCCGACGCCTTGGGCATGTGAATGGTGCGTGAGGCTTGATCGAAAGTCTGGCCGAATTCGCCGCGGTCGGTATCGCCCATCAGGGCATTGAGCGACTGATCGTCGGCCAGCGCCTGGCCCGCGGCGGCAGTCACAGTCGCTGTGCCGGCAACCCCCTGCAAAAACGTCCGCCGCGAAAAGCGGCTCTCCCGCGGCGCGGCTTTTTGCGAAGCGTCTCTATCCTGTGATTGGCTCATGGAAGCGCCGTGTCCGCCAAAGCGTGTAGGCCGAATGCGAAGCCGTCCCCAAAAGCCGCATCAAGACCGAATTAGCACGGCGGCTGGTCGAACCAAAGGCTCTGCCGCGCTGTGCTACATCCGCTTTTTGCATGGCGGGATGGGCCAATTTGTGGCGCGCGCGCCGCTAATCCGCGCCGACAACGCAAAAAGGCCCCGGCATTTACGCCGGGGCTAGGCACGCCAGTACCAGGAGAATTCCAGCGAATGAAGCCGTCGAGCAGGGCCCCCGAAGGGGCTCCCCGATTCCGTCCCGGGGAGCGCCGTTATTCGAGGTCGTGCTTCGCTTCAGTCTTAGAGGCGATAAAGGATCTGATCGGTCCAGAAGCGCTCGAGCCGGTGCAGCGCCTTGTTGAGCACGCTGAACTCGTCGGCGTTGATGCCCCCGACCTGCTCGACCGTGCGCACGTGCTTCTGATAGAGTGCGTCCACGGCGTCACGGACCTCGATGCCCTTCTGCGTCAGCTTGATGCGCACCGAACGGCGATCGACCCGCGAGCGCTGGTGATCGAGGAAACCCATTTCGACGAGCTTCTTGAGATTGTAGGAGACGTTGGAGCCGAGATAGTAACCGCGTGTGCGCAATTCGCCCGCGGTCAGCTCCTTGTCGCCGATATTGTACAACAGCAGCGCCTGCACCGAATTGATGTCGGCGCGGCCGCGGCGGTCGAATTCGTCCTTGATGACGTCAAGCAGACGCCGGTGGAGACGCTCTACCAAGGTCAAAGCCTCGAGGTAGTGCGGACGGATATGGTCGAAACGCGCCTCACGATCGGCGGTATCGACCGTCTTTGCGACGGCTTTCATGTTGACGCCTTTCCCAAGTCCATTTCTGTTTATCGACGGGCCCTGTTTCCCGCCGTATGCCGCCAACATACCGGTGAGGGTCTAAGATCAGTTTAAATAACACGCTAAAAATAACGTTTATTCGCAGGGCTGCGGTGACTTATTGCCCCGTAAAATTGCGGCAAAAGCCTATACGTTTTGTTCACCGAACGAGAGCGGCTATGTTGCCCGTCATGTCAGTGACGTCATGGCGGTGAAACGCGCGCCGTTCGCGTATCGGGCCGATCCTGCGGTGCCGCACTTTCGCGACGACCATCCGATCATTGTCTTCGACGGCAAATGCGTGCTGTGTTCCGGCTTCGCGCAATTCGTTCTGCGTACCGATCATCACGCACGCTTTCGTCTGCTTGCGGCGCAGAGCGCGCTGGGCGATGCACTCTATCGGCATTTCGGTCTCGATCCGGTCCGTTACGAGACGTATATCCTGCTCGACCGAGGCATCGCCTATTTCCGATCCGAAGCCGCCATCAGGATTCTCGAAGGACTAAGCTGGCCGTGGCGCGCGGCTTCGCTCGGCCGCATTTTTCCGCTTCCGCTCCGCGACGGCCTTTATGATTTTGTTGCGCGCAATCGCCTGCGTTGGTTCGGCGCGCGGCAGACCTGTTACCTTCCCGACCCATCGCAAGCGGACCGCTTTCTTTGATGACAACCGAACTCAGGATTCTCATCGTCGGCGGCTACGGCATATTCGGCGGCCGCCTTGTTGAATTGCTCGATGACGAACCGCGGCTGATATTGTTCGTCGGCGGGCGTTCGATCACGAAGGCGAGCGATTTCGTCCAATCGCGCTTCGATGCGAAGGCCACGCTCATACCTGCGGCGTTCGACCGCGACGGCGATCTGGCCGCTCAATTGTCCGCCATTCGTCCGAATATCGTGGTGGATGCAAGCGGCCCCTTCCAGACTTACGGCGACCGCCGCTATCGTGTTGTCGAAGCGTGCCTGAACCAGGGCGTCAATTATCTCGATCTCGCGGACGGATCGGACTTCGTTGCCGGTATCGGCGCATTCGACACGCCGGCGCGGAAGGCCGGCGTCTATATTCTCTCCGGCGTATCGAGCTTTCCCGTCCTGACGGCCGCTGCCGTCCGCCGGCTCTCGGTCGGCATGGCGGCCGTGACCGCCATCCGCGGCGGCATTGCGCCCTCCCCTTATGCCGGCGTCGGCGAGAATGTCATTCGCGCGATTGCAGGATATGCGGGCCAGCCCCTCCAGCGAACGCGTAACGGGGTCGCATGTACCGGTTATCCGTTCACCGAGCAGGTTCGGTACACCATCGCGCCGCCGGGATACATTCCCTTGACGCGGCGGATGTTCTCGCTCGTCGATGTGCCTGACCTGCGCGCGCTTTCGCCGTTGTGGCCTGGCGCCAAGAATATCTGGATGGGCGCGGCCCCTGTCCCGGAAGTCCTGCATCGCTTTCTGGCCGCGCTCGCCTGGCTCGTGCGCCTGCGGCTCATCCCGACTTTATTGCCGCTGGCGAAGTTGATGCATTTCGCCACCAATCATGTGCGTTGGGGCGAACATCGCGGCGGCATGTTCGTCGAAGTCGAAGGCACCGACATTTCCGGATCGCCGGTCAGGCGCTCCTGGCACCTGCTCGCCGAAGCCGACGACGGCCCGTTGATTCCGTCGATGGCGGTCGAAGCGATTGTTCGCAATGTGTTGCAGGGAGGCGCACCGCCTCCGGGCGCCCGCACAGCCGTGCGCGATCTCGAGCTCGACGCCTACGAAAAGCTTTTCGCAAACCGCACGATTTACACGGGTGTCCGCGATGAGAAGGCGGTCGAGGCGAAACCGCTTTATCGGCGCGTGCTTGGCGATGCTTACGGCAAGCTGCCGGCCGAAATCCGCGCCATGCACAACGTTCAAGACCGCTCCGCAGCACAGGGACGCGCCCGCGTGCAACGCGGCAGCAACCTCCTGGCGCGCCTTGCCGCAGTCTTCATCGGCTTTCCGCAAACAAATTCCGATACGCCGGTTCGCGTCGAATTCAATGCGTCAAACGACAAGGAAACCTGGTTCAGGAGTTTCGGCTCCGAGCGCTTCCAGAGCCGTCAGTTTGCCGGCCGCGGACGATCAGACAGATTGCTGTGTGAGCAGTTTGGCCCGCTCACATTTGCCATGGCGCTCGTCGTCGATGGCCAGCGCCTTTTGCTCGTCTTGCGCCGCTGGAGCGTGTTTGGAATACCGCTGCCGATGTGGCTCTGTCCGCGTTCTGACTCTTATGAGAGCGTGGAGGACGGTCGATTCAATTTTCACGTCAAAATCAGTCATCCGCTCGCCGGACTGATCGTCCGTTACGACGGCTGGCTCAAGCCGGCGAATTGACCTCGTCCACGCTCATAAGACTGGCTTGGCGATCATCAGCCACAGGATCGCCAGCACCGAGCCAAAGCCGGGAAAACCGAAGATGAACCACAATCTGAACAGCCGGTGATACTCGTCGGGCAGCGGTTTTCCGGAGGACGCCGCCGCGGCAAGGTCGCGCATCCTGATTTGCATCCAAACAACCGGAAGCCAGAAAATCCCGGCGACACCGTAAAAAACTAGCGAAGCAACCATCCAACCGTCGGCGAGCGACGCACCGGTTTCGCGAATGAGAAGGAATCCGGTGAGCGGCTGCGCGATGATTGCCGTGGCGGTGAAGACAAAATCCGCCAGCACGACCACGGCTGCAGTGCGCGCGATGAAGGCGGCATCGCGACTCAAATGGGCCGCCAGCATAAAGAACGCGATGCCGGCGCCCGTGCCGAGAATCACCGTCGCACCAATGACGTGAAGAAACTTGATGAGATCGTAGGTCACGGAGAGCGGCGCTCCGACTTCACGCCCGCGACGCCGGCTTGCCATGTTTGAGCGGCCTGATATCTAGGTGACAGACCGTACCGGACACATGGGTAACACTTTTCGCTTTTGGGCGGGAGGTGTTGATACCTTGGAAGGAGTGTTCGGTCATGGACGAGCGCCTGCGATTTGCCGGACGGCTATGGAACCGTCGCGTCCTTGATGGGCAACGGAACTTTGCATTGATAACCAATTATTAAAAGCACGGAACGTTACCGGTGCCGAGGCCGTTGCTGTTTTAATGGGCGCTTTCACGGCGAAGCCGAGCGCCTTGAAGATCCGGAGAACGAATAGTCCTGTAGAAGCCGAGCTTTACTGCTTGGCTAACGAGCTTACTGCTTGGCTAAAAAGGCTGCATGCGGCTCAATAGAGCTGCACTCGTGTCAATCGAAAGACACCCGCGCTCCGTCGTTCCCCCGATCGAAGATGTGACCTGAAGAGTAGGCCCCGCCAGGCGTTACGCGCCCGGGTGTGGTCGCGTGCATACCAAACACATCACAAACAACCAAAAGGAAACACAATGAATCTCATGAACGAACAGGATCAGAGCAGAAAGTTTGCCGACCACGGCGCGACGATTGCCAAGAAGACCATTGAGAACGGCAAGGCGACGATGGAGCAATCGGTACGGGCGATTGAACAAAGCTGTTCGGTCGCGACGGAAAATATCCGTGCCTTTAACGTCAAGATGATTGGCATGGCCCGGGCTAACGCGGAAGCGGTTTTTGAGTTTTCACTTCAAATCGCCACCGCGAAGGCGCCATCCGATATTGCGGAGCTTTGGACGACGCATGCCCACAAGCAATTCGAGATGCTGAGCGAACAGACCAAGGAAATGACGGCGCTCACACAAAAGATGGCTGGAGAAAGCACCGCGACAATGACACGCGGCTTCAACCAGGTCTTCAAGAATGGCTCTTGAGAGGACAAGAGAATCATGGGGGGCATCCATGACTCATAAAAAATATGCGGGAGAGCGCCCATGGAAATGATGCACAACCAACAAAAGCCGCGCGACAGCTTGGTAGAGCAACAAATATCCGACGAACTGGTCAAAGTGATCCGCAAGTTGCGGTGGATGGGAATGGAACAGGAAGCGGAGGGTAAGGAGAACGAGCTGGCGGTGCGACGGACGGCGGATAGTGTCGTCGCGTCGCCGCGCGACACGGACTGATAGAATCTATCACCGCCATGAATGCGCGCCGGAACGGTTAAATTCACGTCACGGATTTTGGAAGGGTAGACGGACAGCCTTCGCTCGCTTCGCAGTAGATCATCGCTCGGCCTGCCGAGCCGTAGCTCGCGAAGCGAGCGAAAGCTGGTGGGGGAGGCAGGACTCGAACCTGCGAAGGCGTAAGCCAGCGGATTTACAGTCCGCCCCCTTTGCCACTCGGGACACTCCCCCGCAACCAGCCCATAAAAGTCAGCCACGGGCCGGCGGGCCGGCCGAGGGCGCTATATGGTTGGCGCTTTTGGACTAGTCAATCGAAAACGGGCGAATTGCCATCGCCCGAACCGCGTGACAGAAGCGGCCATGCGCGAAGGAAAATGGCAAGGCAAGCGGCCAACCAAGCCTCAGGGCAAGCCCCAGGATAGGCCGCATGGAAAGCCCGGCGGGACACCCTACCGGAGCGGCGGCGGCGGCCAGCGGGACGCGTGGCGCGAGCGGCGGAGCGACGCGCCGGCCGATGTGATCCTTTATGGCTGGCACACGGTCACGGCGGCGCTTGCCAATCCGGCGCGCAATATCCGGCGGCTGTTGGCGACGGAAAACGCGGTGCGGCGTCTCGCCGAGGACGGCATCACGCTTCGCATAACGCCGGAACTGGTTCGGCCGGACGCGATCGCGGCGCGGCTCACGCCGGACGCGGTGCACCAGGGACTGCTCGCCGAGGCCGATCCGCTGCCCTCGCCCAGCATCGAGGACATGGATCCTTCAGGCATCGTGCTTGTGCTCGATCAGATCACCGATCCGCATAATGTCGGCGCCATCATGCGCACGGCAGCGGCCTTCGCGGTCGCCGCCATTGTCACCACCGCGCGGCACAGCCCCGACGCGACCGGCGTCCTTGCCAAGTCCGCGTCCGGCGCGCTCGAACTGGTGCCGATCATCATCGTGCAAAATCTTGCGCGCGCGCTCGCCGGATTGAAGGAGCGTGGGTTCCTCACCGTCGGACTGGACTCAGGCGCGCCGGACGATCTCGCAGCGATCGAGCTTCGCGCGCCGCTGGCGCTGGTGCTCGGCGCCGAGGGCAAAGGCTTGCGGCACTTGACGGGCGAGACCTGCGATCGGCTGGCGCGGCTCGATCTGCCGGGCGCGATCAAAAGCCTCAACGTTTCGAACGCAGCAGCGCTCGCGCTTTACATCGCCGCGCGCGCGACTGTTTGATGGGGCGTGATCTTGTCGGACCTTCTTTCGCCCGCCGAAGCTGGTTTCGCGAAGGCGGGAACCGACGCCCACCCTCGGATCAAGTCCGAGGGCAGGCTTTTTCCGGATCGCCCTCTGAAAAAGAAGGCCCGCAACATGCGGGCCTTCGCAGATCTCGATCGCTTCAGCTCAGCTTTAGTAGCCGCGCATGCCGACCGGGCGATGCCAATTGCCGCGATAGGGCATCGGGCCATAGTGCATCGGGCCGTAGTAGCGCGGACGCGCATACATCGGCGCACGATAGGCGTAGTGCGGATGATAATAGAGATGCGAGTAATACGGCGGCGCAACCGGCGCCGGGCCATAGCCGTATCCCGGAACGTAGGGATAGTCGGTGGCGGGCGCGTAAGCCGTATCCGGTGAATAGGTCGCGTAGGGCTGCATCAGGCCAGGACCCGAATAGACCGGACCCTGATTGACCACATAGAGCGGCGAACCGCCGCCGCAGCCGCCGCAGCCGCCGCCCCAGGAGACCGCGCCGCCGCAATTGCCGCAACCACCGCCCCAACCGACCGAGGTCGCGCCCCAGCCATTGCCGCCGCCCCAGTACGAGGTGCCACCCCAAGCGTTGCCGCCGCAGCAGGTGTTGACGGCAATCGGAGCCGGCACCACCGGCAGCGCATAGACCACGGCCGCCGTCGGCGCACCGCAGCCGCCGCAACCGCCGTAACTGACGGGTGCAACTTGGACATAGGCGACCGGGGCGGAATAGCCCAAGTCACAGCAGCCGCCGGCGGACGCGATCGACGTCATGCCGACTGTGAACAATGCGGCCAGAGCCACAAAGACAAAGCGGTGGAAAGACATGTTACTCCCCTACTGGCTTGCCTCCGCGAGGAGGCTGATGGGGCAAGCCGCTGCGCGGCCTGCCTGACAAAGTTACGGACGCTTTGGACCCGGCGCCGGGTCTGGACCGTGATGGTTGTGCTTATGGCGACCGCCGCCGAACGGGGCATAGACCCCCACATCCACGTTCGGCATCGGGTATGGCGGAGAGATTGTCACAGGACCGGCCCCTGATCCGGACGACCAGCTCCGGTAATAGGTCGGCGCCGGCGGCGGCAGCAGGCGATCCGGCGGCGGAATGATCTCCAGCCGGCCGTAGCCGGGGCGTTTGCCTTCTTTTGGAAAGAAGGGGCGCGGTGCGGCTGTTGGGTAAGAGATAAGCAGCGGCCGATAGATCACCGTCGGCGTCATAAGGCCGGGCCGGTCGAGGCCGAAATCGCCTTCGACGATGCCCCACGACGCGTCGACGCCGTTGATCATGACGGGCACTCCCGCCTTGCCGGGGATAACGATTTCCGGCGCGCGCTGCGCGAAGGCAGGCGACGCGGTCACCGCGAGCAATAGTGCCGTACCGACAAGACGCATAAGGGGCCCGTAGAGGCGCAAATCCGTCGGCACACTACGGAACGCGAAGGGCGAATTCGTTTAAATCAGGGCGTTTGGAATACTGAATTATTTAGTAACATTAATCGGTTGCTACTGGTGCTGTCCGCGCCGCCCGTTGCCGAACCTGAAAAACAGCCCAGCCAGGCACTCCCGCCGCGGGGCTAAGAGTGGTTTCGTCGTCCCCTCACCCACGACTTTTGACTTACGACCTCTGGCGGACAGACAGGAGTGCGGCCCCCGATTACGCTGTTGGATGGCCTGCCCGGCGTGGAACGACGCCACCGCATGTGGCAGTCCGAACAAAACAAATCTGGGGGAGGTCACCATGACCACAATGGCAGTCAATGCACCGCGCACCGGCGGCATGACGAGCACAGAACGGCTTGTCATTTTCGCTTCGTCGCTCGGCACCGTTTTCGAATGGTACGATTTCTACATTTTCGGCACGCTCTACGCGATCCTCGCATCAAAATTCATCTCCGGCGTAAATCAGTCGGTCGCATTCATTCTGCTGCTGCTAATCTTCGCGGCCGGATTTGCGGTCCGTCCTATCGGCGCGCTGATTTTCGGCCGGCTCGGCGATATGATCGGCCGCAAATATACGTTCCTCATCACCATGAGCCTCATGGGTGCGGGAACGTTTCTTATCGGGCTGCTGCCGACCTACGCTCAGTGGGGCGTTGGCGCCCCTATGGTGCTGATCGGTTTGCGCCTGGTGCAAGGCCTCGCTCTTGGCGGCGAATATGGCGGCGCGGCGATCTATGTCGCGGAGCACGCGCCCTCCAATAAGCGCGGCTACTACACGTCGTGGATTCAAACCACCGCCACGCTCGGCCTGTTCATGGCTTTGCTGCTCATCCTCGGCATCCGCACTTCGATGGGCGAAACGGCCTTCGCCGACTGGGGCTGGCGCATCCCGTTCCTGCTCTCGGCGATCTTGCTTGCGGTGTCGATCTGGATCCGGCTCAAGCTCAGTGAATCGCCGATATTCCAGCGCATGGTCGATGAGGGCAAGCAATCCAAGCGTCCCTTGTCGGAAGCGTTCGGCCAGTGGTCGAATGCCAAGATCGCGATCCTGGCGTTGCTCGGCGCCACCGCCGGCGAGGCCGTTGTCTGGTATGGCGGGCAGTTCTACGCGCTGTTCTTCCTGACGCAGACTTTGAAAGTGCCTGGCGTCAGCGCGCAAATCATGGTCGCCATTGCGCTTCTCATCGGGACACCGTGCTTCATTCTGTTCGGCGCATTGTCGGACCGGATAGGCCGCAAGCCGATCATGCTTGCGGGCTTTGCGCTCGCGGCCGTGACCTATTTCTATCTCTTCCAGGGCATCACTCACTTTGCCAATCCAAAGCTGGAAGCTGCTCTGGCCAACGCGCCGGTGACGGTCACTGCCGACCCGGCCCAATGCTCGTTTCAGTTCAATCCTACCGGCGTCCAGAAGTTCACCACCGGCTGTGACAGCATAAAAGCAGCACTGGTCGGCCTCTCGGTGAACTACAACAACGTCGCGGCGCCGGCCGGCGCCAAAGCGAGCGTGCAAATCGGCGATCAGAACATCGCCGCCGACACGCCCGACTTGGCGAAGACTATCGCCGCCGCGGTGAAGGCCCACGGCTATCCGGCGAGTGCCGACCCGAACGACATCAATTACCCGATGACGGTGTTGCTGCTCGTTATCTTGGTCGTCTACGTGACCATGGTGTACGGGCCGATTGCGGCGTGGCTCGTGGAATTGTTCCCGACCCGCATCCGTTACAGCGGGGTGTCGTTGCCCTATCACATCGGCAACGGCTGGTTCGGCGGCTTCCTGCCGGCGACCGTGTTCGCCATCGTTGCGGCCACCGGTAATATCTATTCGGGCTTGTGGTATCCGATCGCGATTGCCGCGATGAGCTTTTTCGTCGCGCTAATCTTCTTGCCCGAGACGAAGGACCGCGACATTACGCAAATCTGACGAGACTTAGACACTGGTGGCGGGGCGGCTCATCGAGCCGCCCCGTTTTTATTGGAGCATGATCCGGAAAAGTGGATACCGGTTTTCCGATAAGATCATGCTCAAACGAAAAACCTAGATCCTGATCCGATTCAATTGAATTGGATCAGGATCTAGGCTCATCGCGACTACTGAATTTCCGGCCCGATCAGGCGGCGCACGATGAAATTGCGCAATGCCGCGGCGACGCCGCACAGGAGCGCGAAAGCAAGCGCGGCGCCGACGAGTTCTTCCGCGATAACGGCCAGTGCGTGCGGCTCGCTCCACGGCGCGAGCAATTTGAACGCCGCCGCGACGGCGCCGATCACCGCCCCGTACAAGGTCGCGCGTCCGGTGTTCCACGACGCCGCGTTCGCTTCTCTGCGCATGAGCGCGATGCTAGCGCGTTTTCAGCACGACGCTAGTGGCCCGCCGCTGCCCCGGCCGGAGGCTGCGGGCGTTTCATCAGAAGGCCAAACGCGGCAAGCACGAGAAACAGCACCGTCAGCAGCAGGAAGACGTCGGCATAGCTCATCACCGCGGCCTGGAGCCGCACGATGCTCATCAATTTCGCCAGCGCCTGCGCATGCGCGTCGGTGCCCTGGAAACGCGCCGCAAGATTGGCGAGCCGCTCGTTTGCCGCGACGCTTGCCGGGTTCACCGCCTCGTGCAGGCGCGTGAGGTGTAAATCCATCCGGTCATTGAACCAGGTATTGATCGCGGCAAGCCCGATTGCGCCGCCAAGGTTGCGCATCAGGTTGAACAAGCCCGATGCATTCTTCACCCGGTCTGGCGGAAGCGTGCCGAGCGCGGTGTTGGTCACCGGGATGATGGCGAACATCAGCCCGACGCCGCGGAACACTTGCGGCCACAGCAATTCCCAAAAATCCCAGTCCGAGGTGAGATAGGTCATCTGCCAGGTGCCGATGGCGAAGAAGACGAAGCCCGCCACCAGGATGAAACGCGGATCCAGTCTTTCGTTGAGCTGGCCGGCGATGGGGGCCGTGAGAAACATCACCGCCCCGGAGACGAACATCGTCTCGCCGATCATCAGCGAGTCATAGCCGCGCACTTGCGCCAGATAGACCGGATAAAGATAAGTCAGACCGTAAAGCCCGATGCCGAGCACGAACGAGAACAGGCTGCCGACCGCGAAATTCCGGTTGGCGAAGGCGCGCAGGTCGACGATCGGCACGCGCGCGGTGAGCACGCGGGCGAAGAAGGCAACCGCCGACACAGCGGAAATAATGGCGACGACAAAGATCGTATCGTCGTCGAACCACTCATAGCGCGGGCCTTCCTCGAGCACATATTCGAGCGCGCCGAGAAATCCGGCCATGCTGAGCAGGCCGTACCAATCGAAGTTCTTCAGCAGCGCAAAGTCCGGCTTGTCGAAATCGACGAGCAGGTAGGTCGCGATGGTGACGACGATGCCGGGCACCACATTGATGAAGAACAGCCAGTGCCACGAATAGGCATCAGTCAGATAGCCGCCGATGGTCGGGCCAATGGTCGGCGCCAGCGTTGCGATCAAGCCGACGACCGGCGCCACCAGTTTTTGCCGCGGCCCCTGGAAGATCAAATAGGCCGTGGCGAACACCGTCGGCACCATGCCGCCGCCGATGAACCCTTGAATCGCGCGCCACACGATCATGCTGTCGATCGACGAGCTCGTGCCGCACAAAATGCTCGCAATGGTGAAGCCGCCGGCGGAAATCGTGAACAGCATGCGCGTGCCGATGGCGCGCGACAAAAACCCCGACAACGGAATCGCGACCACCTCGGCGATCAAATACGCCGTCTGCACCCAGGGAATTTCATCGGCCGAGGCCGACAGACCGGCTTGAATGTCGGCAAGCGACGCCGACACGATCTGGATGTCGAGAAACGCCATGAACATGCCGAAGCACATGGCGAGAAAGGCGAACAGCCGGCGTGGCGGGATCGGGTCGAGCGCCGCGCGCGGCTGTGGCTGGGGCCGTGGCACTTGGCGGGATGAAAGCGTGGCCGAAGCAGCGATGGAGGTCACGGCACGAGCTCCGTTGTTTATTGCTGGTCGGACTGCAGGTTGGGCACGGCTTCGGCGGCATTTGCCGGTGAGATCATGCCGGCGTCGTGAACCGCGCCGGGCTTGGTGTCGACGCTGACCACGACCGACATTCCCGGCCGCAACACGCGCTGCGAAGCAACGCCCGCCGGCACTTCGATACGCACCGGCAGCCGCTGCACGATCTTGGTGAAATTGCCGGTGGCGTTGTCGGGCGGCAACAGCGAGAACACCGAGCCGGAGGCCGGCGAGAGCGACATTACCTTGCCGGCGATGTCATGGTCGGGCAGCGCGTCGACGCTGATCGAGACCGGCTGGCCGGGACGGATCCGGGCAAGCTGCGTCTCCTTGAAGTTGGCGTCGACATAAACGTCATTAAGCGGCACCAGGCTCGCGACGCGCTGCCCGGTTTGCACGTAGTCGCCGGTCTGAACCGCACGATTGCTGAACACGCCGTCGACCGGCGCGCGGATGATGGTGAATGACAGATCGCGCTCCGCCTTGGCCAGCGCGGTCCCCAATTCGTCGAGCGTGCGCGCGGCTTCCTGCTGCTGCGCCTTGAGCACGTCGAGATTGGCTGCGGCGGCATCGATGACCGCCTGCGCGCTCTGGATCGCGGCGGCGGCCTGATCGCGGCTCGCCACAGCCTGCTCCAGCGTTTGCTGGCTGGCGAATTTCTGCGCCGCGAGCGCCTGCTGCCGATCGAATTCCAACTGGGTCTTCTTGGCTTCGGCCTGCGCCGAAACCATCTGCGCCTTGGCCTGGTCGATATTGGCCTGCTGCGCGACGACCTGGCGCCCGATGCGGTCGACCGTTGCCTGTTGGGTCGCGGCTTTTTCACGCGCCGCGTCCGCCGCCAGCCGGTAGTCGCCATCGTCGATCGTGGCGATCACGTCGCCGGCGTGAACCGTGGCGTTGTCGCTGGTCGGAATGCTGGCGACGTAACCCGAGATTTTCGAAGCGAGCGTCGTGGTATGAGCGCCGACATAGGCGTCGTCCGTTGAAATCATATAGCGGCTGGTGATCCACCAATGCGCGCCTGCCCCACCGCCGATCATAATGGCGATCGCCGCGGCCGCGGCGATGAGCGTTCGCCGATCGAATGCGGGCCACAACGAGACCCGGCGCGGCGCGGGTTCGTCATCCGTCTCACCAATCAGCGCGTCGCTTGGAATAAGCTGGTTTCGAGAGTGGCTTTCCAGAAGCGCCGGCAGGTGAGCCTCTGTCTCTGAGTTCTGGTCGCGATATGAGTCGTCGCGATACGAGTCTTGGTCACGAAACATGGCGCGCTCCACTTCTAACCTTGTCCGGGCAGCTTTTGACCAGGCGGTCATTGACCGAACCGTTCGGTCAATTTATATAGTTCTCAGTTCGGCGAGTCAATATGACCGAACGGTTCGGTCAATAATAATTAAGGGTATTGTGTTAAGGCATTGTCGAAGCTAGTGAATTAGCCTCGCGGTGCTAAGGAGCTAGAAAATGAACGCCCAGGCCCAGTTTAAGCCGGCCCCGAATGCGACCGATGACAGCGCCAAGCGCCGGCAGATCGTCCAGGGCGCGCGGGAAATATTCCTCGCCCGGGGCTTCGACGCCGCCAGCATGAGTGACATCGCCCGCGCCGCCGGCGTCTCGAAGGGCACGCTCTACGTCTATTTCGAGAACAAGGAGCAGTTGTTCGAGGCCATCGTCCACGAGGAATGCCTCGTTCATGCCGAAGGCGCGTTCGACCTCGACCACGGCAATCATGACGTCGAAGCTGTCCTGACGCGGCTCGGCAGCGCCTATCTTGGTTTTCTCTGCGGCGCCGAGAAAGCGTCCGCGTTGCGTACGGTCGTTGCCATCGCCGACCGCATGCCCGAGATCGGCCGGGTCTTTTATGAGACGGGCCCTGCCGTCGGCATCGCCAAGCTTGCCGACTACATCAAGGCGCAGAACGAAGCCGGCGTGCTGGCGGTCGAAGATTGCAGCGTTGCGGCGGCGCAGTTCTTGGATTCCTGCAAGTCGACGCTGTTCATGCCGGTGCTGTTCAATTTCGGCGCAGCGCCTCAAGCGGATTCGATTAAATACGTGGTGGGTATCGCCGTGCGCACGTTCATGCGCGCCTATCGCGTGAACGCCTAGGCACGCGGCAGGCTTTCCCCTGCCCTAGCGGCGAATTCTCGCACGCCTTCTTTGGAACGGGCTTGATTGGAACTGGCTTGGCCCTCAATCGTTCTCCGCACTGGGGGTTTTTTCATGCGCCCCAAAATTGCGCCGACGAGCGCTCGGATTATGACAAGCCAAGCCGTTTCCAAGCACCGGGGTTCGGCCGGTGCCCCTCATGACGCTGTCGAGCCCGGCAGCGATATCGCCAAAGTCTGCATCGACACGATCCGCACGCTCACGATCGACGCCGTGCAGAAGGCGCAATCCGGTCACGCCGGTGCGCCGATGGGGCTCGCGCCCGTTGCCTATACGCTGTGGCAGGATTTTTTGCATTACGACCCTGCCGATCCGCTGTGGCCGAACCGCGACCGTTTCGTGCTCTCCAATGGTCACGCTTCGATGATGCTTTACGCGCTCCTGCATCTGACTGGCGTGCGACGCGTCGAGGATCGTCACGTCACCGACAAACCGTCGGTGAGCCTCGACGACATCAAGAATTTTCGTCAGCTCGACAGCATGACGCCGGGCCATCCGGAATACGAACGCACCACCGGCGTCGAGACCACGACTGGGCCGCTCGGCCAGGGCTGTGGCAACAGCGTCGGGATGGCGATCGCATCGCGCTGGCTCGGCGCGCGTTACAACAAGCCGCGATTTTCGCTGTTCGATTTCAACATCTACACAATTTGCAGCGACGGCGACCTGATGGAAGGCGTCGCCAGCGAAGCCGCCTCGCTCGCCGGCCATCTCGGGCTCGCCAATCTATGCTGGATCTACGACAACAATACCGTGACTATCGAAGGTCACACTGATCTCGCCTTCAGCGAGGACGTCGAGGGCCGCTTCAAAGGCTACCGCTGGAGAGTGCTGCGGGTGCGCGACGCCAACGACCGGACGGCCGTTGCCGACGCTCTCAAGGCATTTCACGACACCAAGGATAGGCCCGCCCTCATCATCGTCGACAGCATCATCGGCTACGGCGCGCCGCATAAGCAGAATACGGCGGCGGCGCATAGCGACGCGCTCGGCGAAGAAGAAGTTCGGCTCGCCAAGCGCTTTTACGGCTGGCCGGAAGAGGCGCAGTTCCTGGTGCCCGACGGCGTTTATGACTGCTTCCGCGACGGCATCGGCCGGCGCGGACGCAAGCAGCGCGACGATTGGATGAAGTCGTTCGCGAACTACAAGAGTGAGCATCCGCAGAGCGGCCGCGAGATCGAGACGCTCTTGGCGGGCGAATTGCCGCCGGAATGGGATGTCGGTCAACAGACATTTCCGGCCGACGAAAAAGGCCTCGCGACACGAGAAGCTTCCGGCAAAGTCCTCAATCAAATCGCCAGGAATATTCCCTGGCTCATTGGCGGCTCGGGCGACCTCTCACCCTCGACAAAAACGGCGCTCGACGGCGCGACCAACCTTGAAGCCGATAGTCCCGGCGGCCGCATCATGCATTTCGGCGTCCGCGAGCACGCCATGGGCGCGATCGTGAACGGACTGGTTGCCGCAAAACTCCGCGCCTTCGGATCGACGTTCCTGATCTTCAGCGACTACATGCGGCCCTCGATCCGGCTGGCGGCATTGATGGAGCTGCCGGTCTTCCACATCTTCACCCATGACTCGATCGGTCTTGGCGAAGACGGCCCGACGCATCAGCCGATCGAGCAGCTCGTCGCGCTGCGCGCCATTCCCAACCTCATCGTGCTGCGGCCGGCCGACGCCAACGAGGTCACCGAAGCCTACAGGGTCATTCTCGGACTAAAGAAAGAGCCGGCTTGTCTGGTGCTGAGCCGGCAAAGGCTTCCGACATTCGACCGCAGCCACTATGCGCCGGCGGCCGGCCTCGCGCGCGGCGCTTATGTGATGGCTGACGCCGAGGACGGCGATCCGCGAGTGATCCTGATCGCCAGCGGCAGCGAGGTGCACCTTTGCGTTGAGGTCTATGAGAGGCTCAAGGCCGAGAAAATCTCGGCGCGTGTCGTCAGCATGCCAAGCTGGGAATTGTTCGAAAAACAGGACGAAAGCTACCGAACCGAAGTGTTGCCGCCGCATATCATGGCGCGCGTGACGGTCGAGGCCGGCGCGGTGATCGGCTGGGACCGCTATGCCGGGCCGTCTGGGACTATTATCGGTATGCACAGCTTTGGCGGCTCGGCGCCCGGCATTGCTTTAATGAAAAAATTCGGTTTCGTTCCTGATAAGATATTGCAGGCCGCCAAAGACCAGATTGCCAAACATCGGACTGCAAGGAATAGCGGACAATGAACGCCCTGAAAGAGTTGCAAGACCATGGCCAAGCGGTATGGCTCGACTTTCTATCGCGGGGCTTCGTCGCCAAAGGCGGCCTGAAGAAGCTCGCCGATGAAGACGGCTTGCGTGGGGTGACGTCGAACCCTTCGATCTTCGAGCATGCCATCGGCCATACCGACGAATACGACGACGCGGTCGCCCAAATATTGAAAAAACAGGATCGTCCGGCCGGCGAGATTTTCGAACAGCTCGCGGTCGAGGATATCCAGCACGCGACTGACGTGCTTCGTCCGGTGTTCGAGGCGACGCATGGCGCCGACGGTTTTGTCAGCATCGAAGTCTCGCCTTATCTCGCCAAAGACACCACAGGCACTCTCGCCGAAGCCAAGCGGCTGTGGCACGCCATCGACCGCAAGAACCTGATGATCAAGGTGCCGGCGACGCCCGAAGGCATGCCGGCCATCCACGATCTGATCGCCGACGGCATCAACGTCAACATCACGCTACTGTTTGCGCAGCAGGCTTATGAGCAAGTCGTCGAAGCCTATCTGTCCGGGCTCGAAGTGCTTGCAGCCAAGGGCGGCGACGTTTCGCGGATCGCGAGCGTCGCGAGCTTCTTTGTCAGCCGCATCGACACCGCAGTCGACAAATTGCTCGACGAAAAGATCGCACGCGCCAATGACCCTGATGAGAAAAGACGGCTCGAAGCGATCAAGGGCAAGATCGCCGTCGCCAACGCCAGGCTTGCCTATCAGCGCTACCTGCGCCTGTTCGCCGGCACACGCTGGGACGCGCTGGCGGCCCACGGCGCCAAGCCGCAGCGGCTGCTCTGGGCGTCGACCGGCACCAAGAACAAAGCCTATAGCGACGTGCTTTATGTCGAAGAGCTGATCGGGCCAGACACCGTCAATACCATGCCGATCGCGACAATCGACGCGTTTCGCGACCACGGCAAATTGCGCGATAGCCTCCAGGAAAAGCCGGCGGAGGCGCAGCGCCTGCTGGGCGATCTCGATCGGGCCGACATCTCGCTCACCGGCGTGACCGACAAGCTGCTCGACGAAGGCGTGCGGCTGTTCGCCGATGCCGCCGACAAGCTTCTTGCCGCCGTCGCCAAGAAACGGATCGAAGTTCTCGGCAAAGAGATCGACAAACAAGAGCTCGCGCTCGGCGACGCGTTGAAGAAAAAGACCGAGGTTGTCGCCGAAGATTGGCGTGTGCGCGGCAATATCCGGAAGCTGTGGCTGCGCGACAAATCGTTGTGGACCGGCGCCGACGAGGATCGCTGGCTCGGCTGGCTGGATAGCGTCGACGACAAGCAAATCGAAAGCTACGCCGCGTTCGCCGAGGAAATAAAACGTGACGGGATGACCGACGCCATGCTGCTCGGCATGGGCGGGTCGAGCCTCGGCCCTGAAGTGCTGGCAACGTCGTTCGGTCATCGCAACGGTTGGCCGCGCTTGCGCACACTCGACTCCACCGTTCCTGCACAAATCAAGGCAATCGAAAGCGAAATCGATCTCGCCAAGACCCTGTTCATCGTGTCGAGCAAGTCGGGCAGCACGACCGAGCCCAATGTTCTCACCGATTATTTTCTTAAGCGCGTCACGGAAAAAGTCGGCGCCGACAAAGCAGGCCGGCATTTCATTGCCATCACCGATCCCGGATCGTCGCTTGAGAAACGGGCGAACGAGCAAAACTTCCGTCACATTTTCCACGGCGTGCCGAGCATTGGCGGCCGCTATTCCGTGCTTTCGCCGTTCGGCCTCGTGCCTGCTGCCCTCGCCGGGATCGATGTCGCGGAGCTTGTGCGGCTCGCGCGCGTGATGATGCGCTCGTGCGGCCCGGACGTTCCGCCTGCGCAGAACCCCGGCATCGAGTTCGGCATCGCGCTTGGCGCCGCCGCGCTGGCAGGCCGCGACAAGGTCACTATTACCGCTTCCCCCGGCCTCGCCAGTTTCGGCGCCTGGGCGGAGCAACTTTTTGCGGAATCGACCGGCAAGAACGGCAAAGGTCTCATTCCGGTTGACGGCGAGCCCATCGGCGCGCCGGACGTTTACGGCAACGACCGCGTCTTTATCGATTTGAAACTTGCCGGCGATGATTCCGATACCAACCACGAGCGCAAGCTGGCGGCGCTGCAAAGGGCCGGCCATCCCGTCATTCGCATCGCGCAGAAGTCGGCCGAGAATATCGGCCAGGAGTTTTTCCGCTTTGAGATTGCAACCGCGATCGCGGGTGCGGTGATCGGCATCAACCCGTTCGATCAGCCCGACGTCGAGGCGAGCAAAGTGAAGACACGTGAGTTGACGTCCGCGTTCGAAAAAGACGGCACCCTGCCCGCCGAAACACCGGTCTGTTCGGAAAAATCAATCAAGCTCTTTACCGACGAAACGAATGCCTCAGCGCTGCGCAAAGCCGGCGCCGACGGCAGCGTCGAAAGCTGGTTCAAGGCGCATTTCGCCCGCATCGGCGGCGGCGACTATGTCGCCATGCTGGCCTATCTCGCCCAAGACAAGACCAATTCGGACAGTTTGCAGAAATTGCGCGTGGCGATGCGCGACAAACGCCATGTCGCGACGTGTTTGGAGTTTGGGCCGCGCTTTTTGCATTCGACCGGCCAGGCCTACAAAGGCGGACCGGATAGCGGCGTATTTTTGCAGATCACGTCCGGCGATGCCGAGGACCTGCCGATTCCGGGTCACCGCGCCAGTTTCGGCGTGGTGAAAGCGGCGCAAGCCCGCGGCGATTTCGGCGTCCTCGTCGAACGCGGGCGGCGCGCATTGCGCGTGCATCTCGACGGCGATTTGAAAGCGGGCCTTTCCGAGCTCGCGAACGCATTTGAACGCGCGATAGCGTGAACGGAGTTTTTTCATATGCAGATCGGCGTCATTGGTCTTGGGCGTATGGGCGGCAATATTTCGCGCCGCCTGATTCAGAACGGCCACGAAGTCATCGTCTATGATCATGACGCCAAAGCCATTGCGGCGGTCAGCCGTGACGGCGCCAAGGGTGCCGAAGGCCTCGATAAGCTCGTTGCCCAATTGCGCCCGCCCCGCCCGGTCTGGGTGATGTTGCCGGCCGGCAAGATTACCGAAGACACGATCGGCCAGCTCGGCAAATTGCTCGACGCCGGCGATATCGTTCTCGACGGCGGCAATACGTTTTGGAAGGACGACATCCGCCGCGCCAAAATGCTGAAGGAGCGCAACATCCATCACGTCGACGTCGGCACCAGCGGCGGCGTCTGGGGACTTGAACGCGGCTATTGCATGATGATCGGCGGCTCAAAGGAGATCGTCGATCGTCTCGATCCGATCTTCAAGGCGCTGGCGCCCGGGCTCGGCAACGTGCCGCGCACGCCGGACCGCAACGGCCGCGATCCGCGCGCCGAGCAAGGCTATATCCACGCCGGCCCGAACGGCGCGGGACACTTCGTCAAGATGATTCACAACGGCATCGAATACGGCCTCATGCAAGCCTTCGCCGAAGGTTTCGATATCTTGAAGAACGCGTCGAGCGATGCGGTGCCTGAAGATAACCGCTTCGATCTCGATCTGACCGATATCGCCGAAGTCTGGCGGCGCGGCAGCGTCATCAGTTCCTGGCTGCTCGACCTGACCGCGAGCGCGCTCGCAAAAGACCCGAAGCTCAACGGTTTCGAAGGTGTCGTCGAGGATTCCGGCGAAGGCCGCTGGACCGTGATGGCGGCGATCGAAGAAGCGGTGCCGGCGGATGTTCTTTCGGCCGCGCTCTACACCCGATTCCGCTCGCGCCGCGACCATACGTTCGCGGAGAAGATTCTGTCGGCGATGCGCAGCGGCTTCGGCGCGCATGTCGAGCCTAAACATGTCGAGCCCAAATCGGCGCACAAGGCCCAATCGTCATGACCGCCAGAACCGCGGCGACTTCGGCGCGGCCGGCCGACCCGTGCTGTCTTGTGATATTCGGCGCGTCGGGCGACCTCACCCATCGGCTCTTGGTGCCGGCCCTCTATAACCTCGCCGCCTCCGGATTGCTCCCTGAGGCGTTCGCCCTGATCGGCGTGGCGCGAAGCGAATCCTCAAGCGAGGCCTTTCGCGACGATCTTGCCAAAAGCCTGCCGAAATTCGCCACGCGCGACATCGACGAACGCGTCGTCAAAAAGGTGCTCGCCGGCGTCGCCTACGTCCAAGGCGATCCCGAAGACGCAGCGACTTATCAAAAGATCGGCCAGGAGCTGGCGCGCATCGAGCGTGAGCGCGGCACCAAAGGCAACCGGCTGTTCTATCTGGCGACACCGCCGGCCGGCTTCGCGCCGATCGGCTGCCATCTCGGGCAGTCCGGCCTGACACGCGAAGAGAACGGCGCATGGCGGCGCGTCGTCATTGAAAAGCCGTTCGGCACCGACCTTGCTTCGGCGCGTGAGCTCAACCAAAAGCTCCTCGGCGTCCTCAAAGAGAACCAGATTTTCCGCATCGATCATTATCTCGGCAAAGAGACCGTTCAAAACATTTTGGTCCTGCGTTTCGGCAATGGGCTGTTCGAGCCGATCTGGAACCGCCACCATATCGAGCATGTACAGATCACCGTCGCGGAATCGCTCACTGTCGGGCGCCGCGGCAGCTATTACGACGCGACCGGCGCTTTGCGCGACATGGTCCCCAATCATCTGATCCAGCTCCTGTCGCTCATCGCCATGGAGCCGCCGTCGCGCTTTGCCGCGGACGCGGTTCGCGCCGAGAAGGCGCAGGTGCTCGACGCCGTGCAATTGCAGATGAATGGCGACGCGACACGCGATGCGGTGCGCGCGCAATACGGCGATGGTTACATCGAAAATCGCGCAGTCGAGGCGTATCGCAAGACCAAGGACGTAAAGCCCGACAGCACCACGGAAACCTACGTGGCGCTCAAGCTGCAGATCGACAATTGGCGTTGGGCGGGCGTGCCGTTCTATTTGCGCACCGGCAAGGCACTGCGCGCCAAACAAACCGAAGTGGCGATCAAATTTCGGCAAGCGCCGGTCGCCATGTTCCGTGAGACGCCGGTCGATCGTCTGGCGGATAATTTTTTGGTGATCCGCATCCAGCCGGACGAATGTATCGGTCTCGAGTTCAACGCCAAGATTCCGGGGCCGTCGGTCGCCATCGGCGGCGTCGGCATGACGTTCAAATATGGCGACTATTTCGAAGCATCGCCCAGCACCGGCTACGAAACGCTGATCTACGACTGCATGATCGGCGATGCGATCCTTTATCCTCGCGCCGACGGTATCGAAGCCGGATGGCGCGTAGTGCAGCCGTTTCTCGATGCTTGGCGCGCCGCGGGCGCGGAAGGGCTTGCGACTTATCGCGCCGGCAGCGAAGGCCCACCCGAGGCCGATGCGCTTCTCGCCAAAGACGGCCGGCGCTGGCGCCCGATCGCATGAGTTGTTGCATGGAGTTAAAGACGCACCCCGAAGTCACCGTCGTCGCCGATGCCGCGGCGTTGGCCGAAATAGCGGCCCGGCGTCTCATTAGCCGCGTGACACATGGCAACCGGGCCGCCATATGCCTGACCGGCGGATCGAGCCCGCAAGGTCTCTATCGCTTGCTCGCCGAGGAACCTTGGCGAAGCAAAGTGCCTTGGGACCGCGTGCACTGGTTCATGGGCGACGACCGTTTCGTTCCGGAGAGCGATCCACTCAGCAATATGGGCGCGGCGCGCCGCGCATTTCTTGATCGCGCAGATGCGCCACACCAAAACATTCATCCGATTGCGACGGGTGCCGCCGACCCCGATAAAGCAGCGCGGCTTTACGAAGACCAGCTCAAGAGATTTTATGGCGCCGGCCGGCTCGATCCGGCGCGGCCGCTATTCGATCTTGTCTTGATGGGATTGGGCAGCGACGGGCACACGGCCTCGCTGTTTCCGCACTCCTCAGCCCTGAGTGAACAACAGCACTGGGTTGTCGGCATTGCCAAGGCCGGCATGGAGCCCTACGTGCCGCGCGTCACTTTGACGTTTCCCGCGCTCGCCTCGACCCGCGAGATGCTGTTTCTCGTCGACGGCGCCGATAAGCGCACCATTTTGAGCCGCGTCCTTTCCGGCGAGGAACTCCCGGCTCACCGCGCTCGTTCCGACGGCGAACTCGTCTGGCTTATCGATCGCGCCGCGGCGCCGGAGAAAACAGCATGAAAGCCGATACACCGTCCGATGACGTTGCCGTCCTGGTCGTGATGGGCGTTTCAGGATCCGGCAAGAGCACGATCGCGGCCATGCTCGCGCATCGCCTGCATTGGCTCTACGAGGATGGCGACTGGTTTCATCCGAAAAAGAATGTCGAGAAAATGCACCACGGCGAGCCGCTCACCGATGAGGATCGCTGGCCGTGGTTGCACGCCATCGCCGACTGGATCGACACGACCCGCAAGTCCGGCAATCACGGTATCGTCGCCTGCTCGGCTCTCAAGCACGCATATCGGGACATCCTTATCGGCCAGAGGCAGGACGTCCGGCTTGTCTATCTCAAGGGCGATCAAGATCTGATCGCGCAGCGCATCGCCGCCCGCGCCGATCATTTCATGCCGCCAAAGCTGCTCGACAGCCAATTTCAGGCGTTGGAGGAACCCAAGGCCGACGAACGGCCGATCATCGTTTCGGTCGTCCCGCACCCTCGGGAAATTGTCGAGACAATAGCCGGAAAACTGAATATCGATGAAGCTGTAGGCGCCGAGGCGAATCGCGCGAGGCGATAAGCGACTTGATCCGATCCAGTTGAATTGGATCACGGTCTAGTGTTGTGACTCTAACGCTTGTTTCGCCCGCGCGACCTTTTCGAGGATTTGGCCGGCCGACTTTGTCCAGATGAATGGCTTGGGGTCTGCATTGTGGTTTTCCAGGTATTCCATGA
>Ga0102924_1001062_pt1 | contig 32441 bp, 31 predicted proteins | sample PaiPotPPM11metaG_FD_80116 | JGI IMG/M metagenome (GOLD analysis project Ga0102924, IMG submission 80116) | Iron sulfur acid spring bacterial and archeal communities from Banff, Canada, to study Microbial Dark Matter (Phase II) - Paint Pots PPM... ...
GCGTCGTACGGGAGCCCCCACTCCTCCAATCCCACCGCCCGCAACCCTCGTCCCGCGAAAAGCGCGGCAAGCTCACGCAGCTTGCCGACGCTGCGGGTCGCGACCAGCACGGGCGGGCTCACGCGTCTTCCGCTGTCTCGCTTCCGCGAATCCGCTGCACGATGCTGGTAGTCGAGTGTCCCGCCGTGAGCGGCACGACGATGACGTCCCCACCCCGAGCGCGCACCTGTGGCGCGCCTACGATCGTTGCCTCCGTGTAGTCCCCGCCCTTGACCAGGACGTCTGGCGCGAGCGCCGTGATGAGCTCCAGAGGCGTGTCCTCATCAAAGACGACCACGGCGTCCGCGGCCGCGAGAGCCGCCAGCACATATGCCCGGTCGGCCTCGGAGCGCACCGGGCGCGTAGGTCCCTTGAGCCGGCGAGCTGACGCGTCGCTGTTGATGCCAACTATGAGGTGATCGGCGCGCGAGCGCGCCGCAATCAGCAGGTCGACGTGCCCCGGATGGAGCAGGTCGAACACACCGTTTGTGAATGCGACTCGGCCGGTCCGTGCTTTGCGCCAGGCGACGGCTGCGCGCCGGGACATGATCTTCGTCGCCGGGTCCCGCCAGGTCAGAAATCGAACTCCGCTTGCGGGTTGAAGTAAAAATCCCGCGTATAGAAGGGAAGATCGATCCGGTCGTAGTACTCGTTCCAGATCAGGATATGGTGCTCCTTGCGCTTCAAATAGATGTGCCGCGCGCCGTCTGGAAGTGAGAGGGTGTCGGCCATTTGCTGCAGCGAGCGCCTAATCTCGCCGTCCGTGTGGTGGGCCGCGAACCGGGCTTGCTGCTTGAAAGCATCCTCGTACTGGTAGTATCGCCAATACATCGCGCCAATGCGGCTTCCATAGTAGATGAGGGCACCGATGACGACCGTAGCCAGCACGCACCCGAGCCGCACATTCCCGCGTCGGCGCGAAGCTACCATTGCGACTGCGCCCCCTCGATTATCTGCTGGACCACAGTCTTGATCGCTTGCTTGCGCCCCGAGAGCTCCGCGCCTTCGGGATAGTTGCCGTCCGCCACGAGCCCGTCGCGCTTCCACAGCACCTTGCCGGTCGTCTGGTCGTCTATCTCGATGTTGAGCGCGAGCTCGAGCTTGCGCTCCGTGGGACTCACCGCGGACGATTGGATCCGGCCGCCTGTGGCGCTATACCCAACCGGCACGTCGACGTCATACCTCAGGATAGTCCCCTTGAGCACTGCGTCCGCGCGACTCTCGGACGCATCGTGCACTCCCAGCCGCGAACTTACGTCACTCCGCATCGCGTCCCACAGCTGTTTCTGCAGCTCCGGCGTTGCCGTCTGATTTTCGAATGGCAGTATCGCCAGCGACTTCACGTGTGACGGCAGCCCCCCTCCGGCGAATCCATACCGCCAGCAGGAGGCAGTCGCAAGCGACATCGACACTGCCAGCACGCACATGAGCGCCCGGACGCCGCGCGCAACCACCGCGCGCCGCGCGCCAGTCGCACTGCCGTCAGCGGCGTCTATGCCAGATCGCCGCGTCGAACCCAGGAACTGCCTCACTCCGCACCCGTGTCAAAGTCAGCGTCCGACGTCCGCCCAACGCCTCATACCTTACCTCTCCGTCCCCTGATCCTTCAGTCTCCGGCTTGCGCATGACCAGCTCGCGCACCCTGCCGCCAGTGAGGCGAGCCAATCCTACAAGCTGCCCTGCCACAAAGGCAACACGCCATACGGGCCCGGACTTTCCCCCACGTGCCATGGCTGCTTGTGCCGCCGACGCGCCGATATCGGCGCGCAGCGTGTCGCCGTCAAGTCGAACCACGGTATCCAACGCTGGAGGGACGGCCAGCCTCCCCACACCAGCCCATAGCAGCGGCACCGGTGGGAGATACCGCCGAAAAGTCCCTGTCGCGGGAGCAACGAGCGTATCGCCAAAAAGCAACGCATACCCGCCACCCATCCCGTGGTCGACCACAAAATCCAGTCGAGCACTGTCTGGAGCCGCCAATCGAGCCGATCCGTCCCCCATGGCGTCAACGTCCTGATCGTGGTACCGCCACCGATAAACTAGCCGCTCATGCCCGGGGTGCAGCGTCGCAGAGGGCAGATGCATCGTGGTGGGCATGCCGCTGAGTGGCAGCGCCCGCGGGGGCACGCAGGCCATCGCGCCAACGAGCGCGATTGTAGCCGCCCAGGCACCCGCACGCAGTGAGCGAGCCGAGGTTACAAGACTCACTCGACGAGGACGTCTTCGATGGAGTCTCCCTCGACGACGCGGTCGAGCGCGTCCAAGCCCTGCACGACCCGTCCGAAGGAGGTGTAGTGACCGTCCAAGTGCGGCTGTGGCGTGAGTGTGAGAAAGTACTGGCTGCCGCCCGTGTCAGGTCCCGACAGCGCCATCCCGAGCACGCCGCGCAGGTACCGACGACGATTCAACTCGTCGCGAATGGTATACGGCGGACCGCCGTTGCCGTCGCCCCGGGGATCGCCGTCCTGCGCGACGAATGCTGGGACTACTCGGTGAAAGGTCGTTCCCCGGTAGAACCCCTCGCGCGCAAGGGCCACGAAATTGGCGACCGTGAGCGGTGCGTCGAGTCCGAAAAGCTCCACCACGATAGGTCCCCGGGCTGATTCGATCGTTGCCCGGATGGCCCGTCCCGCAAGCGCGGGCACGACTACGGAATCGACGACCGTACGATACCATTCGGCGTCGTGCGGCGGCGGCGCATCGTCATGCCACGTTGAGAAAAGCGATACACCGCGAGTGTTCGCGATCTCCAAAGGATCCGTAGCCTGCGGTAACGCGGCGACCGCTCGCCGCATTTCGGGCGTGAAGTGGCTACTGTCGTGCTGCCAGGCCGCGGCCAGCATCGCGATCGCGGCGACGCGCGCATCATCCTGGCTATCGGCCCGAGCCAGCGCGTAGCTGCGAAGTACGCTGGGCACATCGCCGGCGGCCGCGGTCCGCCGGAGTGCGTTCAATGCCGTCGCGCGAACGTAGAAATCGGCGTCGGAGAGCGCGTACCGCATGAATTGGCGGCGCCACGGATGCACGTTCGGCGGAAGCACCGTGTCCACGGCTGGCGCAAACGCGGTATACGCGGCCGTGCGAACACGTCCGTCGGGATCGTTCGCAAGCGGGAGAGCGATGTCTCGCAGGCGCTCGACAGAGGTGCCGGTCGCCGCCTGGGCGACGGCCGCGCGGTACCGCCAGTCGCCGAGTCGCTGCCAGCGGTCTGGATTGTCGTGATCCATCGCCGTTAAAGTCACGCCCGCGCGCAGCGCAGAGCCCAATACGTTCGCGCGGTACGCCAGTGTCGTGTCCGCCGCAAAAGCGCGCTCCCAGTCCGCGCGCGGACGTCCTGCCAGGACGCGATCAAGCACGGCCGCGGCCGCGATCCGAACGTTCTCATCCGGGTCCGTCAGAGCCGCGGTCACCGCCGAGTAGCCGGCCGCGCCGTAGGTCGAGAGAGATTGTACGGCGGGAACACGCACGTGAGCATTGGCGTCGGTGGCGAGCGGCGTGAGAGCGGCAATGGCTTGCGGCGCGAGCGAATCGCCGGCGGCCTGCTTCGACAGGCCGCGTGCCGAGTATGCTCTGGTAACAGCATCGTCCGATCGCGCCAGCATCAAAAGAGCGCGAGCGCCCTCCGGTACGAGAGACCGCGAAAGGGCATACGCGGCTGCGCGAGCCACGTCGGCGCCTGGCGCTTCCACCAGCGGCGCCGCCAGCTCCACAGGAACGGGTCGCAGCGCGGCCGCGGCGTAAAGCGCCGATGCGAGCGCGGGTGCCGGCAGCGGAGGGGTCGAGGAAAGCGCCTTCTCGATCGGTGCTCGGGCTGACTCTCCGATCTCGCCGAGTGCCCACGCCGCTTCGGAGCTCACGCTGGGCTCCGTGAGTCCACGCTGCGCGAGGGCGTCGCCGAGCGCGGAGACACTCGTCGAGTCGCGCAGCAGGCCGAGCGCAAACGCGGCACTCGCGGCCGCGGCGGTATCGCTTCCGCGAAGCACATCGCGAAGCCTGGGGACGAATGTCCACGCTCGCACCTCCCCTGCGGCCAAGATTGCCTCCACGCGGACCGGGGTCGAGCCCGAAGTGAGTGCTCGGCTGAGCAAGACGCTGTCGACACGCCGCGCGTCGGCCATCGCGAGCAATCCAGCGAACGTGTCCGCGTCCAGAGCAGTCATGGTCTGGGCGCGCGCGGGGGCAGGGGGTGCGCCTGCTCCGTGCCCGCTGCACGCCACGGTGCACGCCCCAATGCACGCGCCGAGCGCTGCCGCCGGCAATAACGTACGCGCGTGAGCCGCGGGTGGTCTCAGGTTCCTTTGCTTACGGGATGGCGCTCGCCAATCGTGCCCGAACTTCGGCGGGCAACGCGGTGACGTGGCCATCACGATCCAATGACACCAGGGTCGTGCTCGCGGTAACGAGGCGCGCGCCACTGTCGGCATTCGTGATAAGATATTCGAAGGTGATGCTGCGGGATTTGACCGCCGTTAGCTCCGTGGCGATGTGCACGATGTCGTCGTAACGCGCCGGAGCGTGCCAGCGCAGCGTGGCCTCGGCGACCGCAAGCCCGACGCCCTCGCGCTCGATCGCGGAATAGGGCGTGCCCAGTGCACGTATGAAATCCGTACGTCCGATCTCGCACCATATGAGATAGTTCGAGTGATACACGACACCCATCTGGTCGGTTTCGGAGTAGCGGACGCGCAATTCGGTTACGTGCATCAGCCGGGAGAAGTTAGCCTCGCGACCCGCCGACCGCTAAACTCCACGCGTGCACGCGGGCGAGTCACCGTGCTACGTCATTTCGGACATCCACCTGGGCGCGCACAATGCTCCGGCGGAGCACACGCTGCTCGCGCTGCTGGCCCACGCTCGCGACCACGCGCGGTCGCTGGTGATCAATGGCGACCTGTTCGATTTCTGGTTCGAGTGGCGCACTGTGATTCCTCGCCTCGCGTTCCGAACGCTCGCCGCGCTCGCCGACCTTCGGGCCCGGGGCGTCGACATTCTCTGGATTGCGGGCAACCACGATTGCTGGGGCGGCGACGTACTCCGTCGTGATGTCGGCGTCGACTACCAGGCGGGCCCGTGGGCAGGGACGATCGCAGGCTGGCGAGCTCTCATCGAGCACGGAGACGGCCTGCGCGGACGCGAGGACTTGCGCTACCGGGTGATCCGGCCAGTGCTACGCAATCGACTCGCGATCGCGGCGTTTCGCTGGGTGCATCCGGATATCGCGACTCGCCTGGCCGCCGGCAGCTCACATGCCAGCCGCACCACACGCGCGAAAGACGGCGGCGCGGGGCTTCGGGCGGTCGCACTCGAGCGGCTTGCGAGTAACCCGGATCTCGACCTCGTGATCTTCGGTCACTCTCACGTGCCGGCCTTGGAGCGCGCCCCGGGCGGCGGCGTTTATGCCAACTCTGGCAGCTGGCTCGAGTCGCCGACATATCTCCGCGTGACCACGAAGCGCGTGGAGCTTCGCGCCTGGGATCCGCGAGCCGATGGCTCACCCGAGGGTCACTGTCTCGACGCGTTCGATCGCCGCTCCGAGAAAACGCTGTCCAGCGCGCAGGAACTGCTCGGGGGCGTCGCTGGCAATGAAACGGGACGTCGGGCGCGCTGATTCGGCGGCCGCCAGGCCAGCCTTGCATAGCACCGCGGCCGTCTCCGCCGCCGCTGCGTCAGCGCTATCCACGAGTTGAACGCTGCTTCCCATCGCCTCGGCGATCACCGATTGAAGCAATGGATAATGGGTACATCCCAACACCAGCGTATCAATGCCGTCGTCCGAGAGGGGCGATAGATATTCCCGCGCAATCAAGCGCGTGGCCGGCGTGTCGAGCCATCCTTCTTCCACTAACGGTACGAACAACGGACATGCTCGCGCGACTACCTGCACGTCCGGGCGCCGCGTGTGGATAGCGCGCTCGTAGGCCCCGGAACCTATCGTGCCCGCCGTACCGATAACGCCGACACGACGCGTCCGAGTTGCTTCCGCCGCTGCGCGCGCGCCAGGCTCCACGACGCCGATGACCGGTATCGACAGCTCATCGCGCAGCATTGACAGTGCGTGCGCCGTCGCGGTGTTGCACGCCACGACCACCGCTTTCACGCCTTCGTCGCGGAGATACGTCGTGATCTCTCGAGAATACCGCCGAATCGTCTCTGGACTCTTGGGACCGTACGGCACACGTGCCGTGTCGCCAAAGTACAAGAACGACTCGTGCGGCATCCGGGCCATTAGCGCGCGCACGACAGTCAGTCCACCTAGGCCGGAATCGAATACGCCAATGGGTGCACGGGAGCCCGAGCCCGCGCGCGTCATCGCGGAGCAGGGACGGAAACCGCGAGGATTGTCCGACCACGCGGTCCGGGCTCTCGGTATGCCTCGAATTTCGGTGGCTGCACGTGGCCTGGGAGGTCCCAGAGTTGCGCGGCCACGAACGCGTCAGCGCCCGAGAAAAGATGGTTGAATATCAGCGCCGCGATCCAATCCTCGACGTGCAGCCGGCGCGCGCCCAATCGATCGCTCGTGTAGCGGTTGTACGCGAAGGTTTGCGGGACTACGTGTCCAGTCGAGTCGAGAACGGGAATGCCGGTCGTCGAGTCCACCTGGTAAGTGCTGACGACGCTATCGCCAACATGATGGGCCGCGTAGTTGCGGTCTATGATTGCTTGGCGCGCCATCGCGATCGAGACCGCCTCGATCGAAAAGAAGAATGCCGCCGCGTACGGCCGGTCCAGCTTCGCCTGTCCCAGCCCGGGCAACGCGAATGAGTAGAGCATGGCGCGCACGGGGGAAATTGGCGGTCGTAGGGAGTCTCGTGCCGCCGTCCGGGCAGCCGTACCGCTGCCTCGTTGTGGAGAGATGCCGGCCCGCGCGCTGTCCTGCTGCTGCGCGTGGGCGTGAGACAGCGGCGCGAGAGAAAGCGCAAGGAGAAGAGCCGGAATTAAGCGCGTAGGGGCGGCATTTATGCCGCCCCGCGCCAGGGCGATGTGGCGGGAGCGCGAGGGAATCGAACCCACCCGACCCGCCAGCGGCGGGTCGCATTGGTTTTGAAGACCAAGAAGGCCACCAGGCCCTATCCGCCCCCCCCTCGACCCGCTCTGCCTGTCCCTCCACAGCGGCCGCATGACGTACATGTCTCCCAGCCTTCGCCCTTGCGCCGATTCGCTAGTGTCGACCGATCGGTGAGGGCGTGCCGCGGCGGTCGCGATTACTCGAGCACTATCGCGTGCCGGCCGGCCGCGCGTATCTCACCAATGTCAATCGCGCCGCTCACGGCGGAAAGGTACTCCGACACGCGAGCCGGAGGGATCGCGACGAGGAGGCCCCCGGACGTCTGCGGATCCACCAGCATCGCCCGCTCGAAATCAGACGCATGCCCCCAGTCGACCATCGTGCTGACATACTGCGCGTTGCGCTCTCCACCCGCCGTGCGCGAGTTCCTGTCCCACGCCTCGCGGGTGCCCTGGAAGATTGGGACGCGTGCTACGGAAATGGCGATGGTAACCTGACTCGCGCGCGCGATATGTGATGCGTGGCCGAGTAGCCCAAAGCCGGTGACGTCGGTAGCGCACCGTACGCCAAGCTGGCGCGCCGCGCAGCTGGCCACTCTGTTGAGCGTCGTCATCGCGGTGATCACCGGACCCGCCTCGTCGGGACTCAGTTGGCCACGCTTCATCGCGGTGGTCAGGATGCCGCTACCAATTGGCTTGGTGAGAACGAGGCGGTCACCGGGCTGGCCCGCCGCATTGGTGAGCACTACGCGCGGATCGACGCGCCCGGTAACCGCCAGGCCATACTTGGGCTCTTCGTCCAGTACCGTGTGCCCGCCGACGGCGACCGCTCCGGCCTCGTGTACCGCGTCCTGCCCGCCGCGCAGGATCGTGGTCAAGACGTGCAACGGCAGCTTGTCGGTCGAGAATCCAACGATGTTGAGAGCCGTGAGCGGCTCGCCGCCCATGGCGTAAACGTCAGACAGCGCGTTCGCGGCCGCGATGCGGCCGAACGTGTAGGGATCGTCGACTATCGGCGCAAAGAAATCCACCGTCTGCACGAGCGCGAGATCATCGGAAAGTTGGAAGACCGCCGCGTCGTCGAACGTTTCACGCCCGACCAGAAGACGCGGATCGTCACTCGCCACGAGCGGAGCCAGAGCGGTTGACAAATCGCCTGGGCCCATCTTCGACGCGCACCCGGCACAGCGGGCGTACTCCGTCAACCGGATTGCCGTCTCGGGTGCTGACGCGACGCCCGTGCTAGCCGTTACCGTCATGAGGCCACGGCCGCGACCGCATCGATCTCGACGAGCACTCCACGCGGCAGACCCGATACTTCCACCGTCGATCGAGCTGGGCGCGCGTCGCCGATAACGCGACCATAGACGTCATTCATGGCAGGGAAATCTGTCATGTGGCGCAGGTACACCGTTGTCTTCACTACGTTCTTCCAAGTTGAGCCGGCCGCAGCCAGAACGGCGCCCAGATTGGCGAGCACCTGTTCCGTCTGTCTCGTAATGTCGCCCTCGATCACTTGGCCCGTCTTCGGGTCAATGGCGATCTGTCCGGCCGTGAAGACAAAACCCTGCGCGATGGTGGCCTGAGAGTAGGGTCCAATCGCGTTCGGCGCTGCGGCCGTGGCAACCGTTTTGGGGGCGTGCGACGGGGGGTCCATGCTCAGTCTAGAAAAGGCCCACGATCGATCCGTCTGGCCGGATGGCCATCCGCTCGGCCGCGGGCTCCTTGGGGAGACCTGGCATCGTCATGATGTCACCTGCCTGAGCGACCACGAATCCCGCGCCGGCCGCCGGGTAGACCTCGTTCACGGCGATGCGGAACCCCGACGGCCTTCCGAAGACTGTGGGATCGTCCGTGAGCGAGTACTGGGTCTTGGCCATGCAGATCGGCGTCTGGCCCAGTCCGATGGAATCCAGGTAATCGATCGTCCGATCCGCCTTGGGACTGAAGTCCACGCCGTCGCCGCCGTACACCTTTTTTACGATCGTGTCGATCTTCTGGCGGATAGGCATCGACGTGGGGTATAGCGGCGCGTAGCGCGATCCGCCGGCATCGAGGAGCTCTCGCACCTCTTTCGCCATTTCCAGGCCGCCTTCCCCGCCCTTTTCCCACACCTCGTTAAGCGCCACGCGCGCCCCGGCACGTCGAGCGCGGTCGGCCACTGCCTGAAGCTCGCGCTCGCTGTCCGTCGTAAACCTGTTAACGGAGACCACGACCGGGACGCCGAACTGCTTCACGTTCTCGATGTGCTTCTCGAGATTGGGCAGGCCACGCTCCAGCGCCGCCAGGTCCTCGTTTTTCAGATCATTCTTGTTAGCGCCGCCATTGAGCTTTAGTGCGCGCACGGTCGCGACCAGCACGCCTACCTCGGGCTTGAGATTCCCGAAGCGGCATTTGATGTCGAAGAATTTCTCGGCTCCCAGATCGGAGCCGAAGCCTGCCTCGGTCACAACGATGTCGCAGAGCGCGAGGGCAGCCTTGGTGGCGAGAATGCTGTTACAGCCATGCGCGATGTTCCCGAAAGGACCCGCGTGAACGAAGGCAGGCCCACCTTCGAGCGTCTGCACGAGGTTGGGCCGGATCGCATCCTTGAGCAAGAGCGCCATCGCGCCAGCCGCCTTGAGGTCGCCGGCGCGAATTGGCTTACGCTCGGTTCCAGTTGCTGAGCCGACGATGATGCGCGACAGGCGCGCCTCGAGGTCGGCCGTGTCGGAGGCGAGCGCTACGATGGCCATGACCTCGCTGGCGGGGATGATTACCCAGCGTTCTTCGCGCGGTACGCCGTTGGACGCGCCTCCCAAGCCGATCACGGCCTGACGCAGCGCCCGGTCGTTCATATCGATGGTGCGTGGCCAAGTGATGCGACGAGGGTCGATCTTGAGGGGATTTCCCTGATGCAGATGGTTGTCGAGCATCGCCGACAACAGCGAGTGCGCACTGGAGATCGCGTGAAAATCTCCCGTGAAGTGGAGGTTGATGTCCTCCATCGGAACTACCTGCGCGTAGCCGCCGCCGGCGGCGCCGCCTTTGACGCCGAACACTGGCCCGAGGCTTGGCTCGCGGATGCACAGCGCGGTGTTCACACCCATGCGGCGAAAGGCCTGCGTGAGCCCCACCGCGGTTGTGGTCTTACCCTCGCCCGCCGCCGTTGGGTTGATCCCAGTCACCAAGACCAGACGTCCGCGCGTCGGGCGCTCGGTGACATCGAGCGGGATCTTGGCCTTGTACTTTCCGTAGAGATCCAGGTCGTCCGAGGCCAGGCCTAGGTCGGCGGCAACGTCCACGATCGGCCGTGGGCGCGCCGCCTGCGCGATTTCGATGTCGGACGGTACTGTGCCCACGTGCTGCCCCCTAAGGAAGTGAAAAGAAAGTACGCGCGTTCGCCGTCAGCTGCGAGCCAACTATCTCGATTGAAGTTCCCCGGACCACGGCGAGGCGCTCGACGATGTGGGGAATGTACCGGGGCTCATTACGGCGTCCACGAACCGGAACGGGCGTGAGGTATGGCGCGTCGGTCTCCACGAGGATGCGCTCAGCCGGAATAGCCCGGACAACGTCGTCGCCAGTCCAGTTCCGAAAGGTGACGATGCCGCTGAACGAAACCCACCATCCCGCCTCCACGGCGGCTTCCGCAAGCCCCGGGCCGCCGGTGTAGCTGTGAAGCACGCCTCGGATGCCATCTCGACCAGCATCTCGAACCATCGCGAGAGTGTCCGCCTCTGCGTCCCGGGTGTGCACGACCACGGGGCGGCCCGTCTCACGCGCCAGCGAAAGTTGGTCCAGAAACGCAACGCGTTGCCGGTCGCGGGGGGCGTGGTCGTAGTGATAATCCAGTCCGCACTCCCCGACGGCAACGGCGCCCGCGTCGAGGCTTGCACGGATCCACTCGAGATCGCGCGCGGCGTCATACGTTGATGCGTCATGCGGGTGCACGCCTGCCGTGCTCTGGACTGACGTCGGATATCGGGCCGCGAGCGCCAGCGCGACGCCCGCGTCGTGGTGCGACGCTCCGATGCACACGATCGCCAGGGCTCCCGCCACGCGCGCCGCCTCGACGACCGCGTCTCGATCGGAGTCGAACGCCGGGTCGGCGAGATGTGCATGACTGTCGATGAATTGCACGACAGGCGTGCTGGCCTCCGGCGCGCGCACGCCGCGCCCTTAAGACCTTAGGCTTGCCGCCTGGGCCGCCGGGCGCTTAGCTGGTCGCTGGGCGCCGTTGCGCGCGGGCCCGCGAACTCCGACGTCCCGTGGGTACCGCCGTTCGATCCATAGGAGGACAGGGCCGGCGACGTAGATCGAGCTGAACGTTCCCGTCACAATACCGAATCCCATCACCCAGGCGAAGGGCCGAATGACCTCGCCAGCGAAAAGCCAGAGCGCGAACGTAGCCGCAAATGCGGTCGCGTGCGTCATGACGGAGCGCGGCAGCGTCTCGTTGATCGACCGATTGAGGGTATCGTACAGCGATTCCTTGCGCTTCTTGCGGAGATTCTCCCGGACGCGATCGAAAATGATGATCGTGTCATTGAGCGAGTACCCGATGACCGTCAGGATTGCGGCGACCACCGTCAGGGAGACTTCCAGGTCCAGGAGTTTGATGAACGCTAGCGTCGTGAGGATATCGTGCGCAGTGGCGATCACGGCGGCAACTCCAAATCGCCATTCGAATCGAATGGCCAGGTACAGCAGCGTGACCACGAAGGAAATGAGAACGGCGACAAGGGCGCCACGACGCAGCTCGCTCCCCACCTTGGGTCCGACGGCTTCGGTACGAACCACCCGGAAATTCGGGCGCCCGTAATGACTCGCGAGCACCGTTTCGATGCGTGCTGCCACGCTGTCGGCTCCGCCGCCGGGTCCGGCGGCGCGCGTGCCGCTCTGCGCGCGCACGGTGAAGTCGCGATTCGAGCCGAACGACTGAATTTCGGCGCCCCGGACTCCGCCCGAGTCGAGAACCGAGCGTAGCTGCCCGACGTCCGGTGGCTGAGTGAATTGCAGCTGGACGAGCGTGCCCCCCGTGAAGTCGATGCTGTAGCGCACTCCGCGAAGTGCGAGCGATCCAATTCCCACCACGATGAACGCGACCGTCGCGCCGACCATGATGCGCCACGGTTTGATGAAGTCGTAGGAGGTGTTATGGAATATGCGGAGCATGACTATATGGAGATGGTTTGCGGGGCTCGCGCCCGGCCTAGCCAGATCATGTAGAACGCGCGGACGACGAAGATCGACGTGACCATCGAGGCGAGAATGCCCGCGATCAGCGTAACCGCAAAGCCCCTCACTGGTCCCGATCCGTACTGATACAGAACGGCCGCCGTGAGTACTGTGGTGACGTTCGAGTCGATGATCGCCGTCATGGCGTGACGAAAGCCTTCATCGATCGCGGTACGCGGCGTCTTGCCTCGATCCAGCTCTTCCCGAATGCGCTCGAAGATCAGGACGTTGGCGTCGACCGCGATGCCAATAGACAGCACGAATCCCGCCAGCCCCGGCAGGGTTAACACTGCGTCAAACGTCGCGAGCGCCGCCAAGGTGTACAGTACATACAGCGCGAGTCCTCCTACGGCGAGAAGACCGGAGCCTCGGTAGTAACCGGCCATGATCACGATCACGAGCACGATCGCGATAAGTCCGGCTGTCACGCCTTTTCGTACGGAGTCGGCGCCTAGGCTCGCCCCGATTGCCCGCACTTCCGCGACCTTGAGTGGCACTGGCAGTGCGCCTGCGCGCAGTACGAGGGCTAGGTCCTGCGCGGCCTGGAGGTCGCGTCCGCCCATGGTGATCTGCCCGCGGCTTCCAATCGCGCTCTGAATTATGGGAGGCCGGCCCATGACCAACGTGTCGAGCACGATCGCCATGTAGTCCTTGATGTGTTTCGCCGTCTCCTCCTGGAATCGACGGCCCCCTTCGCGGTTCAGCTGGAAGTCGACCTTGGTTCCCTCGATCGGATCGCTCGCGGGTTGGGCATCGATCAGATACTCGCCGGTGATTATGGGTCGCGCGTCGAGAACGTACATCGCTCGGTAGGCCCGCTGTCCGATCGAGACGGTGTCGCTCTCCCATCGCACGACCTTCCCCGGCGGCAGCGCTGCCTGCACTTCGGGCAGGGCCAAATACCGCTGCACCGTAGGCACATCGGACTGCGCCACAAAGTACTCGCCCGGGCCCTGGCCCTGTTGCACTAGGTGCGAGAACGGTCCACCCGTGATTCCAGCGAGTGCACCAGTGTCACTGGCGCCGCTCTCGCTCTTGGTCGCTGGAACAGCGCGCGAGCGCGCCGTATCGCCCTTCTGTGGGGCAGCACGAGCCTTGTCGGTCCCGCGCGACGTGGCCTTGCGAGCTGAGGCGGTTGTCGCGGCCTTCCCGGTGTCGGGCTTGACCGTGTCCGAGGGCGTCGAGAACAAGGACTGCACGCCTGCGTTGGGCGCGGCCGCGGCCCCGTTCCGCGGCGTGGTGGCCGCGAGTCCTTTCGACTTCAGCACAGCGTCGACGTGCGGAATCGCCTTGTCGAGGGCCTGCGTCTTGTCGACGATCTGAAATTGAAGGAAGGCTGACTGCTGTACGACGCTCACCGCGCGCTTTTGATCGTCGATCCCCGGCAACTCGACGACGATGCGGTCATTTCCGGCCTTCTGCACGACGGGCTCGGCGACCCCGAACTGGTCGATGCGAGTTCGCACGACCTTGAGCGCGCGGTCGATCGCGTCAGCCTTGTTCGGAATAGCACCTTTGGACTCGTCTACCTCGAGGGTGAGGTGCGTACCGCCCTGCAGGTCGAGCCCGCGCTTGATCGGAATGCGGCGCGTGGTGTCCAGCCGCTCCAAGCCGTCGGGGTTGTAGAGGAACTCGCCATTGGGCCCGCGAGCGCGCTCGATGACCGTGCGAGGAAAAAGCGCCCACAACGAGAGCGCCGTGACCGCGGCGATGGCGGCAACCCGGTACCGAAGACTACCCATGGCGCCGCACGAAGACGCATAACATTTGGCAGCCCGAAAGGTTATCCGTGCCGCGCAATTCAGTCAACGCGCTCATCTGGCTCGCTCGGCCGCGCCGCTCAGCGCCGCCGCCAGAGCTCGGCGCGCGTTCTGCTCGTCGCGCCGCATCTGCGCGGTCAGCGCCGAGGGGCTGTCGAACGTCTGTATCTCGCGCAGACGAGCAATGAACTCCAGGCGAACGTACGCGCCGTACCAATCGCCCGTGGCGTCGAACAGGTGCGCTTCGATGGTCACCTTCGGATCGCCAAACGTGGGGCGAGGCCCGAGGTGCAGCATGCCACCGAGTGGGCCTCGCGGGGTCTGAACTCGGACCGCGTACACGCCTTCGGGAGGCAGCAGCTTGCGCGGCGACGGCAACGGAATGTTGATCGTCGGGAATCCGAGCGCTCGGCCGCGCCTGTCGCCCTCCACCACGTGCCCGCTGACTGAGTAGGGCCGACCTAGGCCGAGCGCTGCGCCTCGCAGGTCCCCGCCCGCTACCGCGCGACGGATCGAGGTCGACGAGATCGGACGGCCGTCGTCGAGCGTCGTGGGTGGGACCACATCCACGCGAAAGCCGCGGCGCGCTCCGACCGCCCTGACCGTCTCGACGTCGCCCGCGCGACCGCGACCGAAACCGTTGTCGTAACCGCTCAGCATCTCGCGCATACGAAATCGCCGGCGCAGGACGAGCTCTATGAACTGCTCGGCATCGTAGCGCGCGAGTGTCGGAGTGAAAGGCAGCACGGCACAATATTCAATGCCTCCCTCGGCAAGCACCTCGAACTTCTCTGGCCCGACCGAGAGCAGCGGCCGCGCTGCGGCCGGGTTCACGACTTCGAGGGGGTGCGGCTCGAACGTGACGAGAAGGCTCGCCAGCCCGGTCTCTTCCGCGCGCTCGGCCAGTCTCGCGAGCACGGCTTGGTGTCCCCGGTGAACGCCATCGAACGTCCCGACGGTCACGATCGTGCCGGACACGTTCGAAGGAAGGCCCGACTCCATCGATTCGTCAGCCATCGACCGTCACACGAAGCGGGCGAAGAGGCGGCGGGGGCACCTTCTCGCGCACGTCGGCGAGCGAAGTGGCGTTCCCAACGTCGAACGTTCCAGCGCGCACCCGCCTCAGCGTGAGGCAGTGAGCGGCGCTGCCAGAAAGTCGTCCGAGATCGCGCGCGAGCGCACGAACGTAGGTGCCGCCATCGCATGTCACGGCAACGTCCACCTCCGCGACCGAGGCTGGGTCTCGTACTTGGCGAAGCTCCCATGAGTGCACGTGGACATGCACCGGCGCCAGGTCGAGCGGCCGCCCTCGTCGAGCGGCGGCATACGCCCGTGCCCCGGCAACCTGCTTGGCGGAATAAGCTGGTGGCACCTGCTCAATAGCGCCCGTCAATGCGATCACGGCCTGTTCGACTGCGGCCACAGCTGGCGGCGCTGACGTGCGCGTCGGCGCGCCGAGCGCGTCGTCCGTGTCCGTCTCCACTCCAAATCGGATCGTCGCCTCGTACACCTTGGGATCTGAACGGAGGAATGTCGCCAGTCGGGTCGAGCGGCCGAAGAGAAGAACGAGCAGCCCCGTCGCGAACGGGTCCAGCGTGCCGAGATGCCCAACGGAGCGTTCGCCGTAGGCGCGGCGGCATACGTCAACGGCGTCATGCGACGTGATGCCGGGCGGCTTGTCGAGCAGCAGCAACCCGTCAGCCACTAGAGCGAGCCGAGTGTCAGGCCGACTCGCCGCGAGGCTTGACCTGCTCGAGCAGCGCGTTGATGCGGGCAGCATACGCGACACTTTCATCGGGGCGAAACGTGATCTCGGGCGCGAGCCGCAGTCGCAGCGCCTTCCCCACCCGGGAGCGCAAATATCCCGCCACGTGGGCCAGCCCTTCGAACGTCTCAGCGCGCTCCGCTTCGGTGCCCATCACAGTCACGAAAATGCGGGCGTGTCGCAAATCACGGGACACTTCCGCTCCCGTCACCGTGACTAGCCCCGTCACTCGCGGGTCCTTCACATCTTCCGCGAGAAAGGTTGCTATCTCCTCGCGGATGGCCTCCGCGACGCGGTCTGGCCGCCTACTATCGTGCGCCATGTTGGTTTGTGCGCCTGGAGCAATTCAGGCGGATGCCGGCGGCAATGTACGGGCAACTTCCTCGGTGCGATACGCTTCGATCACGTCACCCACTTTGACGTCATTGAAGTTCTCGATCCCGATTCCACACTCGAACCCTTGCCGCACCTCGCGCACGTCGTCCTTGAACCGGCGCAGTGACGCGATTCGCCCATCGTATACCTGGGCGGCGTCGCGCACGACACGCACGCGTCCTTCTCGATTGATGACGCCGGCCCTGACAAAGCTTCCGGCGATCGTTCCGATCTTGGCGACCTTGAACAGCTCGCGCACGACGGCCTCGCCGTCCACCACCTCGCGCTGCTCCGGGCGCAACAAGCCCTCGAGCGCCAAGCGGACGTCCGCCACCGCCTCGTAGATGATGCGATACAGCTTTATCTCCACGCCTTCGCGCTCGGCGCTGGCGCGCGCATTGTTGTCGGGTCGGACGTGGAATCCGACTATGATGGCGCCGGACGCTTTGGCCAGCAGCACATCGCTCTCTGTCACGGCGCCGACCCCGCGGTGTACCACCTGCACTTCGACCTCGCTGGTCGAAAGCTGCGCCAGCGCATCGGCGAGAGCTTCAGCTGGCCCGCCCTGGTCGGCCTTGATGACGATGCGCAGCGCGCGAAGCTCGCCGGTCGTCGTCTGCGCCATGAAGTCCTCGAGCGTCACACCGGCGCGGGCGGAGGTCCGCCGGTTGCGCGCCTCGCGATCAAGGCGCTCGCGGCGCTGGGCAGTCTCCCGAGCGTCGGTCGCGTCCTCGACGACGACGAGGATATCGCCCGCCGTGGGCACCTTTTCGATGCCCAACACCTGAACTGGAATCGCGGGGCCGGCCTCCTTGACGTGCTTCCCACGCTCGTCCAGCAGTGCGCGGACGCGCCCGGCGTACAGACCGCAGATGAAGTCCTCGCCCACATGCAGCGTGCCGTTTTCCACTAGCACCGTCGCGACCGGCCCCTTGCCCGGATCGAGCTGGGCCTCGATCACCGCTCCGGTCGCGCGGCGATGCGGATTGGCTTTGAGCTCGAGAATGTCGGCCTGCAGAAGGATCTGATCCAGCAGCTCGCCGATGCCCTTCCCAGTCTTGGCCGAAATCGGGGTCGCCAACGTCGTGCCGCCGAACTCCTCCAGCACTACGCCGTGCTGCAGCAGATCTTGTTTCACTTTCGGCACATTCGCTGCCGGCAGGTCGATCTTGTTGATCGCCACGATCATCGGCACGCCAGCGTTTCGGGCGTGCGAGATAGCTTCGACCGTCTGAGGCATGACCTGGTCGTCTGCCGCTACGACCAGCACGACGATATCCGTGACCTGCGCACCGCGTGCGCGCATGGCCGTGAAGGCCTCGTGGCCCGGCGTGTCGAGAAAGGTGATCAAGCGTCCGCTGGGGAGCGAGACGTGATACGCCCCGATGTGCTGAGTTATGCCTCCGGCCTCGCCTGCGACCACGTTGGCCTTGCGGATGTAATCGAGCAGTGATGTCTTGCCGTGGTCTACGTGACCCATGATCGTGACCACTGGCGGCCGCGGGACGAGGTCTTCGGGGCGGTCCTCTTCGCTGGTCGCGACCGTCTCGGTCGCGTACTCCTGTTCCCGCACGGCTTGATATCCATACTCGCCGGCGATGAGCTCGATCTGGTCGAAGTCGAGGCGCTGGTTGATGGTGACCATGAGACCGAGGTTCTTGAGCGCGAACGCCACGATCTGCGTAGCGGGCACCTTCAGAAGGTCCGCAAGCTCCGCGACGGTGATGAACTCGTTCACGCGCACGGTCTTTCGCTCGCGTTCCGCGTCTGCGGCGCGCTGCGCCTCGAGCTCTTCTCGTGAGGTTCCGTCCTCGCGGCGCGGCCCGCCTGTCCGCCGGGCTGGGCCGGTGCGTAGCGCGCTCATCGTACGCGTGATATTCGCCGATACCGCTTCCTGATCTACGGCGCCGCGCTTGCCTTTCTTGCGGCGACCGAGTCCGCCGCCCATGCCACCAGGCATCGCGAGACCGCCCAAGCCGCCTGGGTTTACGGGGCCGCTGGGTCGCTTTTCGTCTCTGCGCGGGGCCGCGACCCCAGCGCTCGGGGTAGCCGAGGCTACGGGCCGAGGAGGGGGATAGGGCGTACCACTGGCGACCGGTCGGGGGCGTGGCGCGCCAGGCACGATCGGTCGCGGCCGTGGACGTTCGTCCGACGGGCGTGCCGTGTCGGCGGCGGGCAACCCGGTTGCGGCGGAAGCGGCCGCTGGCATAGGCTGGTCTGCTCCGCGCGGCGTTGGCGCGCTGGGCGCCACGGGCGCGGCTGTGCTCGGCATACTCGGCGGAGCCGTCGGCGCTGATATCCCGATTGTCTCGCTCGTAGCACTGGCGCCGGCCTCGGCCTCTTCCTCGACTGGCGGCACGGCCTGCGGCGATGCAACGGGAGGGGGAGGCGGCGGCGGAGGCATGTCGGCGGCCCGGCGGCGCCGGATCGTGGCGGGATCTGCCACGGCCGATGCAGTTGGGGCGGCGGTAACGACCACGTCCGCCGCCGCGGTCGCAGCACTACGTCGGCGCCGGGAGGCGGCCGGGGGCGCCTTTGCGCGGGCGCGCTTTTCACGCTCCCAGCGCGCGCGCACGCGAGCGACCTGCTCGTCCGTCAAGAGACTGAGATGGCTGCGCACAGGCACGTCCATCGTCCGAAGTAGACCCATCACTTCGTCGCTGGATATGCCGAACTCGCCCGCCATGTCGTGAACGCGAAGCTTACTCACGCCTTCCTCCGAACGAGCTCGCGAATGCCATTCGCCAGCTCGACATCCACAATTCCGATTGCCGCCGTTGACTCCCTTCCTACCGCAGCGCCGAGTGAGGCCGCACTCGGTCCCTCCACTAACGCAACACCCCGTCCCGCCAGTAGCGGAACGACCTTCGCCCGGCTGTGCGGCGACGCGTCGGGTGCAACGACAGCCAATGCTAATCTGTTCCGCAATGCCGCATCCCGCACCTGCTGAACGCCGATCACCGCGCCCCGCGCGCGAACACCCAGCCCAATGAGACCGAGGATCCTCCGCTCGATCGCGGGATCCATTGGCTGCTCCATGCGCGCTCTCTCTATGTCGCGGCGCCCCCGTCGCCCGCCGTGGCAGATTCCCCAGCCGGCTCCGCGCTGCCAGTGGCGGCACCTTCCGCGGACACGGCCTGCTCCTCTACGCCTTCGGCAGCCGTGTCCTCAGTAGTGAGCTCGTCGATGATCGACATGATTCGATCCGCCTCCTCGGGCGCGATGCCCGGCAAGCGGAGCAGGTCCTCGCGCTCGAGGTCAATTACGTCATTGAGAGTGCGGTACCCAGCCTCCTCGAGCACCGCCACGGTCGCAGTCGGTAGACCCTGAATCTCCGACAGCTTCACGTCGGCCGCTTCGTCAGTGGACTCCTCCGGCAGCGGCGCAAAGAGTGGTGCTTCGCCCGCGCGTTCGAGCCACTCTCGACTGGAATACAAATCGATCTTCCACTCGGTCAGCTCGGAGGCGAGGCGAACATTCTGTCCGTTGCGCCCAATTGCGAGTGACAGCTGGTCCTCGTCCACCACGGCCTGAATGGTCTTGGTGGCCGGGTCGCTGAAGACACGGGCCACGCGCGCCGGTGCGAGAGCCAATTTCGCGAACCGCTCGGGGTCCGGCGACCATGGAACAATGTCAATGCGCTCTCCACCAAGCTCATTCACGACGGCCTGGACGCGCGACCCTTTGAGACCTACGCACGCTCCCACCGGATCGATCGAGTCATCACGTGATAGGACGGCGATCTTCGTCCTACTCCCCACTTCGCGGGCGGCCGCGCGGATTTCCACAATGTTCTGCTGGATCTCCGGGACTTCGAGCCGGAACAGCGCTCGCACGAACAGCGGGTCGCCTCGGCTTAGAATCAGACGAGGCCCTTTTGGCGTCTCCTCGACGCGCTTGAGGACAGCACGGATGGGCTCGCCCTGGTGAAAATGCTCGCGATGGTTTTGCTCGCGATACGGTATGATCGCTTCAGCCTCGCGAAACTTATTGAGCATCACCACCAGCTTGCCGCGCTCGATTTGTTGGATCTCGCCCGAGAGAAGCTCGCCCACTCGGCCAGTAAACTCGTCGCGGATCTTCGTGCGCTCGCCCTCTCGAACTCGCTGGATGATGCGCTGCTTAGCCGCCTGCACCGCCGTTCGTCCGAACTCGGCGAAATCGACGGGAATTTCCATGGAGTCGCCGACCTGGAACTCGGGGTCAGCGAACCGGGCGTCTTCTAGCGAGATCTCGCGACTCGCGTCCTCCACCTGCTCCACCACGTTCTTTAGGATCACGATTCGAATCGCGCCGCTGTCGTCGTCGATCGCGACTTCCGCCTGAACGTTGGCGCCGTGCTTTTTCGCTAGGGCCGCCTTTATGCCATCTTCCAGCAGCCCATGCAGTTCTCCTCGCGCGAGCTGCTTGCTGTTCGACAGCTCGCGGATAGCGGACAGAACCTCAGACGATCCAATCATTCGGACTCCCGCATCCCGGGCGAAGACACCTGTAACTCGTAACGTTGCCGCGCGCGCGGTGCGCCGGTATCAGACCCCGCCGCCTCCGCGTCCAGGCGTGCCTCGAGGGCTCGCGAAGCGCGCGCGCAGTCCGCAATGCTAACGTTCTGCCCGTCCCGCCGATCGATGCGAACTTCGACCGTCGGGCGCGCGCGCGTGCCGGCCTGGCGCAATGCGACCAGGTCGTAGCCTAGCGAGTCAAGCTCTATTTTGACAACGTCTTGAAGCGCAGGGTTCACGGGTTTTCGAGGTCAGTCGAGGGCGAAAAAGAGAATAAAAAATGTGGGGAAGACTTCCCCCACATCGCGCCCGCGGCTTGCGCCACAAGCAGCATTAAGCTAACCGGCCCGCCCGTCAGGTCAAGCCGATGGGGCTGCGATCGCCGCGACCTGGCGGCCGGAATCGCCAGCGCGGTGCGAAAAGAATCGAGCGTTGTCGCACATAGTGCAGCACTCGGACACGGTAATGTTTCGGGCTCCGCCGGCGCGGGCCTGATCCGCGAGCACGGCTCGGAGATCGATCTTTCTGGGGTGTGCGGCGGCCTGCCCGGTGATCTTTGCGTACACGTCGGCGCCCACTTCGTAGCATCGGCCGCAGATGGCCGGCCCCATGTGAATACGCAGCTCCGTAGGGGCGAGGCCGTGCGCGGCGAATAGGAGGAGTGTACGAGTCAGTATTCCCGCCGCAGTACCGCGCCATCCGGCGTGCAGCAGCGCGATCGCGCCGGCTGGGTGGGCCACGAATATGGGAACGCAGTCGGCGATGGTCACCGCGAATCCAATCCCACGTGCACGCGAAAAGTGACCGTCCGCCGCGTCGCTTCGAAGCCATCCGCGCCACCCCTCTCCGTATTCGACTACGTGAGCCCCGTGCACCTGAATCGCTGACGCGAATCGAGCCACCGGGCGGCCGTCACCAAGTGCCACCCGCAACGCCGTCCAGCGGTCGAGCAGTTGCCCTACGGGCGCAGTGCCGGCCATGCCGAGGTCGCCTGCGGCACGCGTAGACACGATTGCGCGGACGTCGAGACCGGAAAACTCCTCTAGCGTCTCGTAGGCATGGGCGGCATCCGCGCCGGCGGCAACGTCTCGGCTCACGACGACAGGTCAATCCGCCGAATCTCTGCGCCGAGTGCGTTCAGTCGCTCGTCGATCCGCTCGTACCCTCGATCGATTTGCCCGACATTGTTGATGGTGCTCGTTCCGCGGGCACACAGAGCCGCGAGCAGTATGGCCATCCCCGCGCGGATGTCGGGCGACTCGACGGTGGACGCTCGAAGCTCTGACGGTCCCGCGACCAAGGCGCGGTGCGGATCGCACAGGACGATGCGGGCACCCATGCCGATGAGCTTGTCCACAAAAAACATGCGGGATTCGAACATCTTCTCGTGCATCAGAATGAGCCCGCGACATTGCGTCGCGGTGACGATCGCGATCGACATCAGGTCCGCCGGAAACGCGGGCCATGGCTGGTCTTCGATTTTGGGCACTGCGCCGCCTAAATCGCTTCGGATGTGGCGGGCCTGCTCCGCCGGGACGATGAGGTCATCCCCGTCTACGCGACACTCGACGCCAAGTCGCTCGAACCCCATCAGCACCGCCCGGAGGTGATCGACGCCCGCACCGGCAATCCGTAGCGCGGAGCATGTAACCGCGGCAAGCCCAAGGAACGATCCCACCTCGATATGGTCTGGACCGATCGTGTGCCGAGCACCATGCAGCGACCCGCCACCGCGCACGGTCATTGCATTGGTGCCAATGCCTTCGACGGTGGCGCCGAGAGCGACGAGAAAGTGCGCCAGGTCCTGCACATGGGGCTCGCTGGCTGCGTTTCGCAAGTGCGTGGTGCCAGTCGCCGCGGTCGCCGCGATCAAGGCATTTTCCGTAGCGGTGACGCTGGGCTCATCCAGAAATACGTCTGCGCCGCGCAACGAGCGAGCGCTCAGCCAATAGCCGTCGCGCACATCGGCTGTTGCGCCTAGTTGCTGTAGAGCTAGGAAGTGCGTGTCTACGCGCCGCCGGCCAATGACGTCGCCGCCCGGCGGTGGCAGGCGCACCTCGCCGCATCGCGCGAGAAGAGGTCCCGCGAGCAGGATCGACGCGCGAATGCGGGCGCACAGTTTCGGATCCAGCGACGCCGCCCGCACCTCTTTGGCATGGATGGTTAGCGCGTTGCGCGCCGTCCATTCCGTTGATGCGCCCACGGATTGCACCAGGTCCACCAGCGTCTCGACGTCCGCGATGCGCGGAACGTTATCGAGGTGGACAGGCTCGTCGGTGAGCAGCGCGGCGGCGATTATGGGCAGGGCCGCGTTCTTGTTGCCCGAGGGTCGGATCGTTCCTGCGAGGGGGTGGCCCCCCTCGACCAAGAATTGGACTGCGCGCTTGGTAGCCATGGTCGCGTACGATGGGCTGGTGGCCCCCGGCTTGCAACCATATAACATTGATTGTGGTCCCCGCGCCCGCTCTACCTCTGTGGTTCCAGACGCTGGTCGGCGTGGCCAACGTCGCGCTAAGCATCACCCTATGCGCGTTTATACTCCTCGCAATTCCTGTCGCGCTAGCTTTGCGCCGCTCGGCGCGGCAGGTTGCGGCGCGCGGCGAGGCGCTTGCCCAGGCGGTTTCCACGGACGTGGTTCCGCTGTTACGGGACGCGGCCGCCACCTTGAGCACCTTGCATAGTATGGCGAGCACGCTGCAGGGCGATGTGCGGGCGGTGCATGAGACCGTGTCTGTGGCAAACGTCGAATTTCGCCATGCCCTGCAGACGGCGCAGGACAAGGTTGCCCGTTTGGGAGCCTTGATCGACGTGGCTGAAGACGAAGTGGAGGACGTGCTCGTGACGGCGATCGCCGCGGCACGCGGAGTGCGAGCAGGAACAGCGGCACTGCGACGCGGTGTCACCGCTGCGCTCACCTTTGATTCAGGAGACGGACGGTATGGCGATGAACGCCCAGGACCGGCCGGCGACGGCCACGAGAGACCGCGGGTCCGCCCGCGGCGAGAAGCGGGCGACGGGGGATAAAGAGGCGGGAGGGGATGCATCGCGGGATGCCCAGCTCGATCTGCTGACGGCCACGGCCATTGGTGTCGCCATCGGCGCGAGCGCTGCTCTGTTGTTGCGGCGGGGCCCCCGCGGCACGCGGCCGATTGCGCCAGTTCTGCGCGCTGCGGGGCGCGGAGCACAGCGCGCCGGTGCGGCCGGCGCCGACGCAGCCCAATGGGCATGGGAGAAGATTCCACACGAAGAGATCGCGGATCAGGTTCAGGAGTATGTCGACTCGGCTCGTGAGGCGATCGATCGGAGCGTGCGGCGGGAGCTCAAGTCGTTACAGAAGGCCGCGCGCGCACAGCGCCGGCGGCTGCACTTGTAACGGTGGCGCCGAACGGCGGGTAGCCCCCGCAGCATCGAGGCCGCGTGTTGACCCGATGGACGGAGCGTGTCGCCTCTGCCATCAAGGGCCTGCTACTGCTAGCGATTGCGCTGATCGCCATCGCGCTGACGCCGCGAACGGCATTCGCGTGGACTCCTGGCACCCACGTCTTTCTGGGCGACGCCGTGATGCGGACGCTCACCTTGTTGCCTGGAGCGGTGGGCGAGCTGCTGCAGACCTTCCCGTACGATTTTCTGTACGGTTCAATCGCGGCGGATACCAGCATCGCCAAGAAATACGCGCCGGCCGGACGCCACTGTCACTCGTGGCAGGTGGGATTCGAGATCTACGAGAGCGCTCCCGAAGGACCGCTTAGGGCGTTTTCCTTCGGATACCTCGCTCACCTCGCGGCGGACGCCGTCGCCCACAACTATTTCGTGCCACGCCAGCTCGCGCTTACATCCACGACAACGGCGATTGGACACAGCTACTGGGAGAGCCGCTTCGAGTCCTACCTCGGCGATGGATACAGTCGGCGCGCCCGCGAGCTCATTCTGCTGGACCACTCCCGATCTGACGGCCACCTCGACCGTATACTCAGCCCCACAATTTTCAGCACGCAGACCAACCGCAGAATATTTCGTGGGATGGTCTACGTAAGCGACAGTGAGTCTTGGCAGCGAATATTCCAGCTGGTTTCCGAGAACAGCCGCTGGGACCTGCCTGACAACGACATTGGCCGCTATCTCGCGCGCTCGTACGATTTCATCGTGGATCTCCTCAGTCGGCTCGACGCGTCGGAGCCCGCGGCTCTGGATCCGGCAGGCGAACAGCAGTTGCAGGCTGCGAAACGTGTTCGGCGTGCGGCGCTTCGCCGCGGCGAAAGTGGCGCCGTCGAGCGCGATGCCGCGCATCACTTCGGGATGCCGGAGACGGCGTTGGGCTATGCCGCGGCCCTGGCCGAACCACTCTACCCACGCACGGCGCGCTCGTCGAGCAGTTGATTCACGCGCCGCGGGTCGGCGCGGCCGCCCGACTTCTTCATCACGAGCCCGACAAGCACCCCCTTGAGCTTTTGCTCGCCTGACTCGAAGCGCCGAGCCTCGGCCGCGTGCTCCAGCCAAACGGCATCGATCCACGCGCGCAGCGCAGCATCATCTCCTACCTGCTGGAGCCCGAGGCGTTCGGCCACCCGCTTGGCAGTCTCCGCTCCGCCTACGCGCACGAGCTCCGCGTATATGGCCTTGGCCGCGGTGTGGCTGACCGTGCCAGCTCGGATCAGCGCGATCAATTCAGCCAGCCGGTCGACGGGCACGGGGAACGACGACCCCGGTGCAGCCGCGCCATCGCCTGAGCTAACGGGCGACGCGCGGGTAATCGCGTGGACCGCGGTCTTTCGCTCCGCCAGGACCTCTCCAGTCACCCAGTTTGCCGCTGCCTTCGGATCACCGCTCGCTATCGCAACTGCTTCGAAGTACTCCGCCAACACAGGCGTCGCGACGAGCACGTCGATGTCGCCATCGCTCACGGCGTAATCCCGGGCGTAGCGCGCCCTGCGTGCAGCGGGAAGCTCGGGCATCGATCCGCGCACGCGGTCGATCCAGTCGTCCGTCAACACGAGCGGCGGCAGATCAGGCTCAGGAAAATACCGGTAATCATGGCTCGCTTCCTTCGAACGAGCGGGCCGTACCATGTCGCGCGCGGCGTCCCACAACATCGTTTGCTGCTCGACGCGCTGGCCGCGACTGAGAACGGCGCATTGCCGTTCGAACTCGCTCGCGAGCGCCCTCTCGACGTTCGAGAACGAGTTGAGATTCTTCACTTCGGTCTTAGTGCCAAGGTTGGCATCGCCGAATCGGCGGGCGCTGACGTTTGCATCGACGCGGAGGCTCCCCTCTTCCATGTTCACGTCGCTCACGCCCGTGTATAGCATCACTTCCCGCAGCGCACGGAGGTAGCGCCCCGCCTGAGAGGGAGACCGCAGATCGGGCTCGCTCACGATCTCGAGCAGCGGCACGCCCGATCGGTTCAGGTCGATAGCGGATGCCGAGGGGTACCGGTCATGGATCGACTTTCCCGCGTCTTCTTCGAGGTGAACGCGGGTGATGCGTATCCTGCTCTCGCCGATCTCGAGTACGCCCCCGGTCGCCAGCGGCCGGTCGTACTGGGAGATCTGATAGCCCTTGGGCAGGTCGGGATAGAAATAGTGCTTTCGCGCGAAGATCGACGTGCCGTGAACCGTGCACCCCAGCGCGAGCGCCGCGCGCGCGGCCAGCTCGACTGCGTGGGCATTGATGACTGGCAGAGCGCCTGGAAGGGCGAGACACACAGGGCACGTGTTCTCGTTCGGCGGGGCGCCGTAGGCCGCCGAGCAGGGGCAAAACGCCTTGGTTGCCGTCGTGAGTTGCACGTGCACTTCGAGGCCCACGACCATCTCGTACGAACCGGCCTCGGTATGCCCGGTCATGCGCTCGCGCTCCCGAGCGACCCCTCAAGGGCGTACGCCGCCGCGAACATCGTCGCTTCGCCGAAATGCGGGGCGATCAGCTGCCCACCCACCGGAAGACCTTGTGAGCTGCCGATCGGGACCGAAACAGCGGGCACGCCCGCGAGATTGGCCGTCGCGGTGAAAATGTCGTTCAGATACATCTCGTATGGATCAGACACGGCGCCGATCTTGAAAGCCGTAGTCGGCGTCGTGGGGGTGAACAACACGTCCACCCCGCTGGCGAATACGCTTCGGAAATCCTGCTCGATCAACGCGCGTACCCTTTGGGCACGCCGGTAGTAAGCGTCGTAGTATCCGGCCGACAAGACGTACGTGCCAAGCAGAATACGGCGAGTCACCTCGGGCCCGAACCCGCGAGAGCGAGTGGCGTCGTACATTGCCGAAAGCCCGCTGCCTGTAACGCGCAATCCGTATCGCACGCCATCGAAGCGTGCAAGGTTGGATGACGCTTCGGCTGGCGCGATTATGTAATACACGGGCACCGCGTAGTCCGTGTGCGGAAGCGAGACATCGCGCACTATCGCGCCGGCAGAGCGAAACGCGTCGATCGCTGCATCGCATCGCGCGCGAATCCCCGGGTCCAGGCGCTCGGGGAAGTACTCGCGTGGGCGTCCTATGACAAGCCCGCGCACCGAACGGCGCGACGCGGCCCGGTAATCCGGCACGGGAATGTCTACGGAAGTGGAGTCGAGTGGGTCTCGACCAGCGATTACGCCTAACGCAGCCGCAGCATCGTCCACGGTGCGGCCCAAGACGCCGACCTGGTCGAGCGAGGAGGCAAACGCGACGAGCCCATAGCGGCTGACGCGTCCGTACGTCGGCTTGACCCCGACGACTCCGCAAAACGCGGCCGGTTGGCGAACCGAGCCACCAGTCTCCGACCCGAGCGCGATGCGCACCATACCGGCCGCCACGGCGGCCGCTGATCCGCCGGATGACCCGCCCGGAACCCGGCTGGGATCGAGTGGATGGTGCACGGTACCGAACGCGCTGTTCTCCGTCGATGATCCCATCGCGAACTCATCCATGTTCGTCTTGAACGCGATGACCGCGCCCGCGGCCCGCAGCCGCGCGATGACCGTTGCCTCGTACGGGCTCACGTAACCTTCGAGGATGCGCGAGCCGCACGTCGTTGGGATGTCCAGTGTAGCGATGTTGTCCTTGACGGCTATGGGCTGCGCTAAGAGCGGCCCGCCCAGACCTTCGGCCGCCGTCATTGCTCCCGCCTCGCGCTCGGCATCGGAATTCTCCGCGAGCACGATATTCAGTCCGTCAGGACCAGCTTTCATCTCGCGTGCGCGTGCAAAGGCCGCCCGCACGGCATCGGCGCTCATGTCTCTTCCTCTGACGCGTCGTCCTCGTGTGTTGCCAATCTCGGCACGATGAAGAAGCCACCGCGCATGTCGGGCGCGAAGTGCGATAGCGCCTCCGACAGCGGGATCGGCGGCCCTGCGTCACGACGAAGTGGCGCGCCAGGCTCCGGGTTACCAGGGCCCCCCGCGTCGCTCGCCGACACATCGACCTGCGCAAGTACGGCCATGTGATCGAGAATGCGGGATAGCTCCCCTGCCAGCACCGGCAGCCGAGTCTCGTCGATGCCCACGCGCGCCAGCGAGGCGATCTGCCGAACGTCGTCGAAGGTGATGGCCATCAGTAGGGGGCTCGAGGGTCGCTGGTCACTCGAAGGCGCGCTGCAATCCGGCCTGCGCAATCACGAGCGTCTTGAGCCCGACGTCGCCCCGCTCGAAATCGACGCGGACCTTTGCGGAGAGTCCGGCGCCGGACAGCTCGGCGATTGTGCCCGTCCCGAATTTGACGTGACGCACCCGCTCGCCAATCTGATATTCCGGTGCATCCTGTGACACATCCGCGTCGTCCGCGAATCTGGGCGTGAGCACGACCGGTGTTCCCGGTCGCCTAACGGCGGGCCGCACCGGGCCTCCTCCCGCGCTAACGGCATGCTCGCCCCACGCCCAGCCCGAGCCGAATATCGCGCGGCCCGAAGACCGGACTCTCATCGTCTCGACTCGATCGACCATCGCGTGCGGGATGGCGCTCAGGAAACTCGACTCCTTGCCAGGAAGCAGCTCTCCATTCCGTCGGCGCTGTTCGGCGTATGTCAGGTACAGCGCCCGCTCGGCGCGCGTAATGCCGACGTAAAACAGTCGTCGCTCCTCTTCCAAGGTTCCGGCCTCGTCGTACGACCGCCCGATGGGAAACAATCCGTCCTCGAGGCCGGTCACGAACACCATCGGGAACTCGAGCCCCTTCGCGTTGTGCAGCGTCATCATCGCGACGGCGTCCGCATGCGGGTCGAGCTGGTCGATTGCGGCCACAAGCGTCGCGCGCTGAAGAAAATGGTCGAGCGGGGTGAGGCCAACCTCGCCCGCCTCGTCCGCGACCGTTTCCGCCGCGCTCGCGATCAGCTCCCGCACGTTGTCGAGACGCTCAGCCGAGTCGGGGCCTTCGGCGCGCAGGTAGTCCCCGTAGCGCACGGCATCGACCAATGTGCGCAGCAGCTCGTCCACGCCCGACTCGGCTGCCTGCGTGCGCAGGTGTCCCAGCAATCGCGCGAAATCGCCGAGCGCGGACCGAGCCGCCGGCCGAACTGCATCAAGCACATCCGGTCGTCCGGCCCCGACCAGGAGGGACACCCCGTGCGCCGCAGACGCCGCGGCCAGTTGCGCCAGCGCCGTGTCGCCCAGCCCGCGGCGCGGAACCGTGATGGCCCGGCGGAACGCCTCATCGTCGGACGGATTCGCGATCAGCTTGAGGTAGGCCATGAGGTCGCGAATCTCGCGTCGATCGTAGAATCGCACGGCACCCACGAGACGGTACGGCAGCCCTGTCCTTCGCATCGCCTCCTCGAACGCCCGGCTCTGCGCGTTCGTGCGGTACAGGATCGCGACGTCGCGGAGCGCCAGGTCGGCGTCCACGCTGCGTCGCCGCACGATCTCGTCCACCACCCACGAGGCCTCGTCCCGCTCGTCCAGCGCGCGCACTACCGTCACGCGCTCCCCTGCCCCCTTGGTCGTCCGCAGCGTCTTGCCGAGGCGCTTGGTGTTCTCGGCGATCACCACGTTCGCGAGGTCTAGTATCGCCGCGGTCGAGCGGTAGTTCTCCTCCAATCGCACGATGCTCGCACGGGGAAAGTCGCGTTCGAACTCGAGCACGTTCCGTATATCGGCGCCGCGCCACCCATATATGCTCTGGTCGTCGTCACCCACTACGGTGACGCGCCCGTGAGCACCGAGCAGCTTGATCAGCGCATATTGCGCCCGGTTTGTGTCCTGATACTCGTCTACCAGGATGTGCTGAAAGCGGTCCTGATAGACCGCGCGCCGGTCGGGATTGTCTTCGAGAACCTGGACCGGCAGCACGAGAAGATCATCGAACGTCACCGCGTTCTGCGATGGGAGCGTCCTCTCGAGCGCACTGTACACGGTAGCGACTGCGCGCGTGCGGGCGTCGTTCGCCAGCCGTGCATACTCAATCGGGGAAATGAGACTGTTCTTCGCGTCGGAGATTGCGGCCGCGACCGACTTGGGGGACCAATCCCGTGTCGACACGCCCGTCGTGTCCATCAAACGCTTCACGACTGCGAGCGCGTCGTCCTCGTCGTAGATCGTGAACGCCGGAGTGCGTCCCACCAGCGTAGCATTGGAGCGGAGCAGGCGCGCTCCGATCGCGTGAAACGTGCCGACCCACATACGTGTCGGCTCAGCGCCCAATAGCCGGGCGAGTCGCTCGCGCATTTCGCCGGCCGCTTTGTTTGTGAACGTGACCGCCATTATCCGCGCAGGGTCGACGCCGCACTCGCGCACCAGTCGTGCGATACGGGCTGTGAGCACCCGCGTCTTTCCCGACCCGGCGCCGGCGAGCACGAGCAATGGCTCGTCGCCATGCAGGACCGCCTCGCGCTGCGCGGCGTTGAGCTCTCCGTTCACGACGCCCATCAGGGTAAGATAATGTCGAAGGTCGCCCCTCGATCCGACGGCGCGAGCACCAAGTGCCCCTCGTGATTGTCCTCCACGATGCGTCGTGCGAGCGACAGCCCAATGCCCCAACCGCGTTCCTTGGTCGAGAACCCAGCGCGGAAAACGTGCTGTCGGATGTCTCGCGCGACGCCGGGCCCATCGTCCGCGACCCGCAGCCTGACATCGCCCCCTGGCATTTCTTCGGCGGACAGCTCTACGTGCCCGCCCCGCCCCGCCAGTGCGTCGATGGCGTTCTTCACCAGCGCTTCCACCGCCCACTCGAGCAGCACGGCGTCTCCGCGAACCGTGAGGTCGCCCTCGCCGAGCCGAGTTGTTATCTCGACCCTGTGCGCCAGCGAGGGGACGCGCGCGCGAAAGTAACCGGCGACGCGATCGACGAGCTCTCCCGTCTCGACGCAATCCGCGCGTGGAGGACGGCCAATTCGCTCGAATCGATGTGCCACTCGCTCCAGGCGATCGAGATCGCTTCGCATGTGGTCGAGAACGCCGTTGGCTGATGCGGGTTCGTCCGCATCGCTCTCGCGGCCGTCATCGGCGCGGGCACTAAGCAGCTCCAGCCACCCGCTGAGACTCGACAACGGTGTCCCAAGCTGGTGCGCTGATTCGCGCGCCATGCCGGCCCACACCTTCTCCCGCTCCGCGCTGGCGCGGGCCGCCAGGATGTAAATCCCAAAGCCGATGAGCGTGGCAAGCATCACGCCCTGCAGAGCCGGTATGACGCGCAGGCCGCGGACCAGCGGAGTGTTTCCGAAATGGACGATGCCGACGCCCGGCTCGATCACTGGAGCGTTCTGGGCGTCGAGGATGCCTATGTACTCATGTATCTTGCTCCCCGCCAATGGAGCTCGGAACGGCAGATTCGCCGTATCTCGCGGCACTCCGTGAGGATCGGTGATCACCACGGGCACCCCCATCTCGCGGATATGCTGGGCCAGGTCGAGCACGGCCGAGGTGCTGGCGTCCTCGCTGGAGTCGGCCAGCGCCCGGAACACCCGAGCGGACATGAGCCCTGACTGCGACGCCTCGCGCCGAAGCTCCGCGATCACGCGTTGTGTGTACACGGCGTACCACGCAAACAGGACCGCGAACCCGACTACGACGAATACCGCGGGCGCCCGCCGAGGCATCTCCTAACCAAGCCGGTCAACGCCAACGTACGGCCGCAGCGCCTCGGGCACCCGAACCGATCCGTCGGGCCCCTGATAATGCTCTAGAATGGCGGCGATGGTTCGCGGAAACCCGAGGCTGGAGCCATTTAGCGTGTGCACGAACCGAGGAGACTTGCCGCGCTCCGGACGAAAGCGAATGTTCGCCCGCCTGGCTTGAAAGTCCGTGAACGTGCTGCATGACGCCACTTCGAGCCACTTCCCGACGCCCGGTGCCCACACCTCGAGATCGTAAGTCTTCGCACTGGCAAACCCCGTGTCGCCCGCGGCAAGCAACACGACCCGGTAGGGCAGCTCCAGACGCCGCAACACTTCCTCAGCATGCCGCGTGAGCAGCTCGAGCTGGGCCGGCGAGTCTTCCGGCGCGCAGTACCGCACGAGTTCCACTTTGTCGAACTGGTGCAGACGCAGCAGCCCTCGCGTGTCCTTGCCGGCCGCACCGGCCTCCCGGCGGAAGCAGGGTGTGTAGGTCACGAACCCGTGGGGCAGCCAGGCTGCCTCCACTATCTCGTCGCGATACAGATTCGTCACTGGTACTTCGCCGGTGGGAATCAAGAAAAGGTCGTCGTCGCAAATTGCGTATTGCTCGTCTTCGAATTTCGGGAACTGGGCGGTTCCCGTCATGGCCGCGCGATTGGCCACGAATGGCACCCACACTTCCTCGTACCCGTGCTCGCGAGCTTGCAGGTCGGTCGTGAATGTGAGCATCGCTCGCACAAACCGGCTCCCGAC
>Ga0102924_1001063_pt1 | contig 32408 bp, 30 predicted proteins | sample PaiPotPPM11metaG_FD_80116 | JGI IMG/M metagenome (GOLD analysis project Ga0102924, IMG submission 80116) | Iron sulfur acid spring bacterial and archeal communities from Banff, Canada, to study Microbial Dark Matter (Phase II) - Paint Pots PPM... ...
CAATTCCGTCTCGTCGCGGCAGCGGCCCAGCCCGCCCGCCGCCCAGCCGCAGCAAGCCGACGATGAGCCTGGTACGATCGTGCATCCGCAGAACGCGCCGGCCGCACCCGCCGCGCGCGGCGGAGCGGCGCCGCGCTAGGCCCGCTTGAACGCCGGCATCACGTCCTTGGCGAACCAGCGCAGCTGATCCTTGAATTCCTTGGGCGAAAGCCCTTCGGCCCAATGGATCATGAAGTTCTCCAGGCCCGGATATTTCGCCTCGATCGATTTGATGCCGTCGATCACTTCGGCCGGCGTGCCGCAGAACCAGGCCTTCTGCGCGACGCCGTCCTTCAGCGACGGCGTGCGCGACGGCGCGCCCGGCGTGCCCCAGGTGCGGCCCTGCTCGTCGGCATAGCGCACGAAGCCGAACGGCGCGAACCACTTGAAGCGCTCGTCATGGGCCGGTTCGAGCTTGCGGACCGCCTCTTCATGGCTGCCCGCGAGATAGACGCCGGCGCCCCAGATCATGTCCTCGCCGAGTTGTATCTTGCGGCCATGCTTGTGACAGGCGGCGTGAAAGGCGCGCACCACGTCGTCGAGGATTTTTTCGCCGTTCAGCGTCACCATCGCGTTCAGCCCATATTGCGCCATCATCTCGATGGTCTTGCCGCTCGCGATCGGCATCCAGATTTCCACCGGCAGGTGTTTTGGCCGCGGCACCATGGTGATGTCCTTGAGCTTGTAGCCGCGGTAATCGACCGGCGGCGGCGCCTCGTAATATTTGCCCTTGAAGTGGAAACTCTGCTCGTTGAAGCAAGTCAGCAGCAGCCGCAACTGTTCCTCGAACAATTCGCGGTTCTTCTCGGCGTCGATGAGCGGCGCGCCGAATGTCTCGACCTCGCGGGTGTGATAGCCGCGGCCGACGCCCATGATGACGCGGCCGTCGGTGACGATGTCGGCCATGGCGTAGTCTTCCGCCAGGCGGATCGGGTGCCACATCGGCAGCACGTTAAACGCGCAGCCGAACTTCAGGCGCTTGGTCTGGGTGGCGAGCCAGAGCCCGAGCTGGATCAGGTTAGGAAAGACTTCGTAGCCCTCGCGCTGGAAATGATGCTCGGCGGTCCACAGCACGTCGAAGCCGAGCTGGTCCATGAGCTGGGCGACGTCGCGCGCGGTGAAGAAGGCTTCGCGCAGCCGCTGGTCGGAATACAGGCGGTCGTTGGCCGGGGTGCCGCTCAGCCCGACATTGTCGAGCTCGATCTGGCCGACATAGAGGACGTGGAACTTCTTGATCATGTGTTCTCCCTGGCGCAATTCCGAAGTTTTTGCCGCTTTAGTCAACAATATCCGAGGCGCTTGGCAATCGCCACGATCATCGCCGCACCGCGACCGGCCGGCCTTCCGCCATCGAGCGGATGATGGCCTCGAAGGCGGCTACGACGTCGAGCATATCGGAGGTTGCGACCGGAAACGGCTTGCCGGTCTCGACGCTCTCGGCGAAGGCCTCGATCAGGACGGCGAGCGAATCGACCTGCGGAAACGTTAGCGTTTCCGGTTTTTCGCCGATGCGCGCGACAGTGAGCGTGGTCTCGTCGCGGGATTCCACGGAGCCTTTGGTGCCGAACACATGCACGCGCCAATACATCGGCGCGGCGCGCACGGTGGCGAAGAGCCCGGTTGCGCCGCTCTCGAATTGCACCAAAGCCGCGGCAACGTCGCGCGGATCGGGCGGCGGCTTTGGCGAAAACAGCCTGGCGTCCACCACGGCGATCGGACCTGCCAGATTGACGAAAGCGTCGAGGATATGCAGGCCGCCGCCGGTCATGCCGCCGCCGGGCGACTCGCGCGGATCGTCGCGCCAGCCGCCTTTGACGCGGGTGGAGTGCTCGTTGGAAAAATGGCCCTCGATATGCAGCACATCGCCGATCGTGCCGGCGGCGACGATGCGCTTGAGTTCGCGCATCGATGCAAAGCAGCGTTTGTTGTTGCCGAGGCCGAACACAACTTTGGCCTTGGTGACGGCGGCGACGGCGCGCTCGGCTTCGGCGCGCGTCAGCGCCAGCGGCTTCTCGCACCACACCGGCTTGCCCGCCGCGGCGACCGCGGCGATCTGATCGACATGAAGCGAATGCGGCGTCGCCAGGAACACCGCCTGCACGCGCGGATCGGCGACGGCGTCGGAAAATTCCGTGCTCAGCTCAAAACCGTGCATTTCGGCGAAATCGCGAACGAGTTCGGGCTCTTTGCAGACGCCGCGCATAAAACGCAGGCGCTGGCTCTTGCCCTGCGCCGCTTCGACTATTCCCTTGCCCCAGCGTCCGAGGCCGACAATGGCGGCGTCGATCATTGTCGGGTCCTTGGGCCGGCTGGCCGAATAAAATATGTCATGGCCCATTGTAGACAGACGGCCGCCCAGTCGGCAATTATTCAAGCCAACAGAGGGAACGCGCCATGGTTCAGCTTGCCGACGGCGACATCAGGACCCGCGAGGTGCTCGGCTGGAAAGGCGTGCACGTGCTGCACTTCATGGGCTCGTCGTGTTCGCAGAAGCTTCGCGTCTTCCTCAATCTCAAGGGCATTCAGTGGCAGTCGCATCCGATCGATCTGCCGAAGTACGAGAACATGCAGCCGTGGTTTCTCGGCATCAATCCGCGCGGGCTGGTGCCGGTCTTGGTGCATGACGGCGCCGTGCATATCGAGAGCAACGACATCATCCAGTACCTCGAAAAGAAATTTCCGGCGCCGAAACTCATTCCGACTGGCCACGACAACGAGGTCGCGGCGCTGCTCAAGCATGAAGACGACCTGCATCTCGATCTGCGCACGCTGAGCTTCCGCTTCGTGTTTGCGCCGCCCGGTCCGCCGAAGCCCGCCGCCGCGCTCGAAAGCTACGTCGCCAACGGCGCCGGCACGGTGCAGGGCGCCAAGGACCATGAGAAGCAGGTGCAAGTCGAATTTTGGCAGCGCGCCGCCAAGGAAGGTTTCACCGATGAACGCGCGCGTATCTCGGCGCTGAAATTCCGCGCCGAGTTCGATGCGCTCGACAAGAAGCTCGCGGCGCAATCCTATCTGATGGGCGAAGATCTAAGCGTGCTCGATATCGCCTGGCTGATCTACCAGCACCGGCTGTCGCTCGCCGGCTACCCGTTCGCGCGGCTGCATCCGCGGGTCCACGCCTGGGCCGAAAAGCTGCGCGCCATGCCGGAGTTCGCCAAGGAGATCGGGCAGCTTCGCCATTCGCCGCAACAACTCGACGCTGTCCATCGCGCGCAGGCCGGCAAGACGTTGGAAACGGTCGCGGGCTTCTGATTGCCGCCAGAGCGCAATCGCTTCAGATTGAAGCGATTGCGCTCTGGCATTTTGATGGAGCATGATCTTTTCGGAAAACCGGTTTCCATCCCCAGATCAAGTCCGGGGACGGGCATTTTCCGGATCATGCTCTAGCGCTTACTCCGGCTTGATGCCGGCCGCCTTGACGACAGGCCACCACTTTTCGATTTCGGCCTTCTGATACGCCCCGAGCGCCTGCGGCGTCTGCTGCTCGCGCGCCGGAATTTCAAAGCCCTGGGCTTCGAGCTTCTGGCGTGTGGCCGGATCGGCCAAGGTTTTCACCGCCGCGGCGTTGAGCGTGTCGATGATATTGCGCGGTGTCCCCCGCGGCGCAAATATCGCCGCCCATAACGAGAAATAGAATCCGCGCAGTCCGGCCTCGTCCATCGTCGGGATTTCGGGTGCAATGGCCAGCCGTTTTTGGGTCGTTATGCCAAGGGCTTTGACATTGCCGGATGTCACTTGCGGTAATGCTGCGGCAATGCTGATGAACATCGCGTCGATCTGTCCGGCAATGACATCCTGCATCGCCGGCGCGGCGCCGCGATAGGCCACCAAGCCGAATTGCGTGGCGGTGTCCTTACGAAGCAGGCGGCCGAGCAGGTCGGGCGGACTGCCAGCGCCGGCAGTCCCCATTGACGCTTTGTCGGGGTTTGCCTTGAGCCAGGCGATGAACTCGCTGAGATTATTTGCCGGGATGGCCTTTTTCGCGATTAGCACCATCGGCTCCGCCGGCAGCAGCACGACCGGCTCGAAATCCTTCACCACGTCGTATTCGAGCGGATAGATCGCGGCGTTGGTGACATGGGTGTTCCAGTTGGCACAGACCAGCGTGTAGCCGTCAGGCACAGCACGCGCGACGCGGCCGGTGCCGATGGTACCGTCGGCGCCGCTGGCGTTCTCAACGGCGATGGTTTGACCGAGCGTTGTCCGCATCCCCTCGGCAAGAACGCGCGCGATGATGTCGCTGAGCGCGCCTGGCGCGAACGGCACGACCATGGTAATGCGCCGCGACGGGTAGGTTTCCGCCAACGCGATCCGCGGCAAAGCCGGCAGCGCGGCAGCGCCTGCTGCCAGATGCAGAAATTTGCGACGGGGAAGATTCATGGCGGTCCCTCGCTGAGTTTGTCGTGACAACGCCGCCGTCAGCTCTTCAGCCCGGCGCTGCGCGCGACTTCCGACCAGCGGGCGGCTTCGCTGCGAATAAAAGCTCCGAACTGATTCGGCCCGGAGTCCAGCGTATCGGCGCCCTGGCTGCGCAGCGCTGCCAGGGCATCCGGCATATGCATCGCCTTCTGTGCCGCGCCGGCGAGTTTTTCGATCACCGGCTGTGGCGTGCCCGCGGGCGCCGCGAGCCCCAACCAAAGTGGGGTGCTGAAATCGGCAACGCCGGCTTCCGCCATGGTCGGCACGTTGGGAAGAATGTCCGCGCGTTTATCGGCCGCGGTCGCCAGCGCCGTGAGCTTTCCCGCGGCGATCTGGCCGACGATCGCTGAGCCAGGCGCGAAGAACATCGTGACACGGCCGGCGATCACATCGGTGACCGCCTGCGGGCTGCCGGGATAAGGCACATGCACGAGATTGACGCCGGCGCGCTGCGCAAACAGCACCGCACAAAGGTGCGGCAGGGTGCCGGCGCCGACCGAGGCATAGAGCACCTGGCCGGGCTTCGACTTGGCCAGAGCGATGAGTTCGGCAACGGAATGCACATTGCTCTCGGGACTGACCACGAGGACAATGGCAATGTTGCCGAGGAGCGCAATCGGCGCAAAATCTCTGCTCACCTCGACGGATCGAGCGGAGACGATCTCATCGGTAACGGTTGATAGCGTGGGGACAAACAGCGTGTAGCCATCTTTGGCGGCGTGCGCGACATATTCGGCGGCGATGCTCGATCCCGCGCCCGGTTTGTTCTCGACCACGACTTGCTGACCCAGCACAGCGTCGGCGCCCTTGGCAAAGATGCGCCCGAGAACATCGGAGGCCGCCCCGGGAGTGAAGCCAATGATGAGGCGGATCGAACGCGACGGATAGTCGTCCGCCAACGCGACACCGGAGACAGCCGGCAGCGCGGCGACGCCGGCTGCGAGATGCAGAAATTTGCGACGAGGAAGTTCCATGGCATTTCCCCACGAGTTTGAATGACTTTCACAGGCATGACGTGACGCGCACGCGGTCGCCCTCCGGCTTGAGGCTGGCGCCGAGCGCGCGGCTTCGCGTAGCAACATTGTCGAGCGTCTCCGCTTCGTCGGCAAGGCGGCACAACAGCGACTCGTTGTTGTCATTGCTGCGCACGAAGCGGAAATTGCAGTTCGTGGCCGCACCGCGCTCGAACGTCAGTTCGGCCAGCATGCCGATCCAGCCGGCATGCTTGCGGCCGAGATGGCCGGTGCTGAACGTGAAATTACCCAGGCCGTAGAAGATCGGCCGGCCCTTGTAGAGCTCGACCGGCAGCGGGTAATGCGGCCCATTTCCCATGACGACATCGGCGCCGGCGTCGATCGCCGCATGCGCGATATCCGTCATGTATTGCAGCGGCTCGCGCCCGAGGCCCCAGTGGCAGGACGCGACGACAATGTCCACTTGCGGGCGCAGCGCCGCGATGTCCTTGCGAAACTCGGCGAGATAGGCCGCGTCCGCCCAGGTCACGATGAGCGGCGGCACGCCGGGCCGGTTCGGCGGCGGCACGCCGGGAGCAGTGCGGCCGGTCGGCACATGGTAGGCGGTGTGGCCGCGGATTACGGCGATGCCGGGCGAATCGTCGTGGGCTTCGTGATCGGTCGGCCAATACACCGAGCTGCGCTGCACGACACCGACACGCAGACCGTTGCGGGCGACGATCGCGGGGGCGCGGGCGGCGGCGAGATTGCGGCCGGCTCCGGTATGCAGCACGCCGAGCTGATCGAGCCTGGCGATCGAGGCGGCGATGTTGGCCGAGCCGTAATTGACATTGTTGGCGATGCCCACGGCGTGGATGCCGGACAGCCGCAATGCCTCGCCGCCGGCCTGCGGATCGGCGAAAAAGCCCTCGGCGGCGTGCGACCGCGCCGGCGGCAGATGCAGGCAGCATTCCAGATTGGCAAATACAATATCCGCCGCATGCAAGTCGGCGGCAACGTGCCGGAACGGAATTGTGGGATCGGTGACGTTCATCAGATTGACGTCGCCGGTCAGAAGCAGCCTGCCCGCCATTACGTTTCCCCTTGCGCAAGGCTACTCCGATTGCCGGGCGCTATGGAAGATGGCCACAGCGGCGATGTCTCTGCTACCACGCCGTACCGCCGGAACGGATAAGGCTCTAGAGTCCGCTTTCGAGAGCAATCCGAACGATGAGTGATCGATTGCTCACAAATTTTAATTTATATGAACACGTCCCAGCCGGCCAGGAACGTTCACCGCGCCGGCACCAGGTCGGCGTACCAGTCGTAGATCTGTTGCCCGGTCCAGTGCACGACGTCGTGACGGTTGATGTAGTCGTATAATTGCTCGAAATATTTGATGCGGTGCGCGGCGCCGGTGACGTAAGGGTGCACGCCGATCGCCATCACGCGCGCCGATTCCGCGGATTCCGCATAGAGCCGGTCGAAGGCGTCGATCGTGCGCTTGAGCAGCACATCGGACTCGTGGTGGTGCGAGATCATCAGCGTGATGTCGTTGATCTCGGCGCTGTAGGGCAGCGAAAGGATCGGGCCGTGCGCGGTCTTCACCCACAGCGGCTGGTCGTCGAGAATCCAGTCGCCGAACCAGGTCAGGCCGCATTCGGTGACGAAATCCAGAGTGTGAAAAGTCTGGCCGCGGCCGGGGCCGAGCCAGCCGCTCGGCCGCTTGCCGGTGAACTTTTCGATCACCTCGACCGATTGCCTGATGACGGCGCGCTGATCCTCGATCTGCTGGATCGGCATCTGCACATAGGCGTGCGCCATGAATTCCCAGTTGGCGTCGCGCGCCGCGGCGGCGACCTCCGGATAGGTCTCGCAGACTTTGGCGTTGATCGACATGGTCGGGGTGACGCCGGCGTGGGCAAGCGCGCGCAAAAGGCGCCAGAAGCCGACCCGCATGCCGTATTCGTACCAGGTCCAGTTCGGCATGTCGGGAATCGGCGTCTGGCCCATCGGCGGCTGCGACAGCTGTCGCGCCATCGGCCGCGTGATCTCCCATTCCTCGATATTGACCACCGACCAGACGATCATGCGCGCCTTGCCCGGCAGCCGCAGCGGCGGCCGGGTAAACGGCGACGAATAGGACAGGCGCTCGCGCGGCAGCGTCATGGCCGACTCCGTGCCTTGTCACCGCAACGGCGTGAAGCCTTCATCGGCTGATTGCCGCATCAGTGCGTAGGGCTGCAAACGCGTCCGCGTCAGTCTACTTGCGCGCCCGACGCCTTGATGATCGGCGCCCACTTCGCCAATTCCGCCTTGACGAAATCGGCCGTCGTCTCGGGCGTGCTGCCCGGCGTTGGATTGATGCCCGCCTTTTCCAGAGCGGACGACACGGCGGGATCGGCCAGCGCCTTGTTGGCCGCCGCGTTGAGCTTATCGACGATCGGCTTCGGCGTGCCCGCCGGCGCCAGGATTGCGTTCCAGGTGTAGCACTCGAAACCCTTGAAGCCTTGCTCGTCCAATGTCGGCAAATCCGGCATTGCCGGGAGGCGTTTCAACATGCCCGCGCCGAGCGCGCGCAGCTTGCCCGACTGCGCCAGCGGCATCGCCGTCGGCGTTGCGTCGAAGGCCATGGAAATCTGGCCGCCCATCAGATCGGTGTCCATCGGCGCCGAGCCTTTATAGGGCACGTGGGTGATGTCGAGCCCGCCAGCCATCGCTTTGAATTCTTCGCCGCACAGATGCAGGATCGAACCGAGGCCGGAGGAGCCATAATTGTACTTGCCCGGATTTGCCTTGATCAGAGCGACCAGGCTCTTGACGTCGGTCGCCGGGATGGAAGGATGCACCAGCAGCAGGGTCGGCGTCACCCCGACCCGCGCGACCGGCGCGAAGCCATTTATCGCGTCGTATGGCAGGTGCTTATACAGTCCCGGATTGATGGCGTTGGTGGACACCGTCGCCATCAGCACCGTGTAACCGTCGGGGGCAGATCTTGCGACGGCGTCGGCGCCGATATTGCCGCCCGCACCCACCTTGTTCTCGACCACGAACTGCTGTCCCAGCACTTCTCCCATCTTCGCGCCCATGACGCGGCCGACGATGTCGGTTGGGCCGCCGGCCGAGAAAGGAATGATCATCTGAATCGGCCGCGACGGATAATTGTCCGCGGCTTGCGCGGCGGTGCCGGCAAGCGCGATCGCCGCTATCGCGGCGGCCAGCGGTCGAAGATGTTCAGCCATGAAATTCCTCCCTGATTTTGCGTGCACACTAGCATTTCGCCGAGACCGGATCAGGCGCCACCGGCGGCCGCAGCGCGTCAAATCACCGCTGCTCGGCGTTGAGCATCCTGCCGAGGATGCGCTTATAGCGCACGCAGCCGACGTCGATGGCAAGCACCACCGGATCGAGCGGTTCGGTAGCGGTCTCGATCACGCGTTGCTGCGCCTCGATCACCGGTGCGTCCTGCTCCTCGAAAGCGAAGCGGCGCATTTCCGCGACCTTCTTCTGCAAATCGCGGTTGAGATTATCTTCGCTCGTCTGCACGCCCCAGCGCACGGCGGTGAAAAAATAATGCGTCGAGCGATCGCTCTGCGGCGTCAAGAGGTGGATCGCGTGATAGCCGGTGCCGGTGTCCTGCGGCGCGCCGATCTTGCAGATGCCGGTGAACAGCCGCAGCGTTGACGGCGCCATCCAGCGCATCTTGGTGAACTTGTCGACGCGCGGCGGATGGTTCGGCCAGAACTGCGCGAACATGCCGGGCGGTGCGGAGTTCGTGGCATGGCGCCCGACCACGACATCATCGCCGTCCTGCTCGACTGTCATCTCCGATTCCACCGTGTCGGCATTGCCGAGAATGCCTTCATGCAAAAAGGAGGTGTGGCTGAGGTCGAGCAGGTTGTCGATGATGAGCTGATAGTTGGCCTTGATGACGATGCTGTCGCGCTTGGTGGTGTGCAGCTCCGGCACGTTGTCGAGCACGCCGAAGTCGGGAATTTTTTCGGCGTCGGCCGGTGCCGAGCCCATCCAGATCCACACCGCCTTATGCTTCTCGACCGCCGGATAGCTTTTTACCCGCGCCCGCGGCGGAATGTTCTTGGTGCCGTGCGGATTGCGCACGCAGGCGCCGGTGCCGTCGAATTCCAGTCCGTGATACGGGCACTGGATGTGGTCGCCGTTGACGATCTTGCCCATGTGCAGCGGCGCGAAGCGGTGCGCGCAGCGATCCGCGATCGCCGCCACGCTGCCGTCGGCCTTGCGAAATAGCACGATCGGCTCGTCCATGACGGTGCGCGGCACGAGTTGGCCGTCGGCGACGCCGTCGGACCATGCCGCGACGTACCAGGCATTGCGCAGATACGGCCCGCTGATCATGTCTTGGTGCGGTTTTTCTTGGCGCTGTTTTGCGCCGTTGGTTTTCGGTTCAGCCGGTTGCGTCATCGTCAGTACTCCTCGCAGCGTAAGCTACATCAGAAAGACGCCTTTGCCACTCGTCTGGCGATCGAACAGCCGGTAGGCTTCATCGGCCTGCGCCAACTGCCAGCGGTGCGTGAACAGATGCTCGACCGCGATCTTGCGATCGGCGACGAAGCGCGCGCATTCCGCCTGCACGACGGTGGAAAAGGTCCAGGAGCCCATGATGGTGAGCTGCTTGCGCAGCAGGTCCGGGCTAACGTCCAGCGTCACGCTGCCGCCTTCGCCGACGAAACAGGCGACGCCCCAGGCCCGCGTGCCGCGCACCGCGGTCAGCCGTCCGTCCGCGGTGCCGGAGGTGTCGAGCGCCATATCGGCGCCCGCGCCGTGCGTCAGCGCCTTGATTGCGGCCACCGGATCGTCGGCCTTCGGATCGATCAGCGCATCGGCGCCGAATTCCTTCGCGCGCTCAAGCCGCTCGGCGCTGACATCGAGTGCGATGACGCGGGCGCCCATGGCCGCGGCAAGTTGCGTCGCCGACAGGCCGACGGGTCCCTGGCCGACGACGGCGATGGTATCGCCACCCGTCAGATTCATCCGCCGCAGCGCGCGATAGGCGGTGCCGGTGCCGCACGAAATCGCCGCGCCGGTGGCAAAGCTGAGTTCGTCCGGCAAGGCCACGAGCGTATGCGCCGGAACTTTCATGTAGGGCGCGTGAGCGCCATGACCGGTGACGCCATAGACGATGCTGCCGTTCGAGCACATCTGCGACCAGCCGGTCTGGCAATGCGGACAGGTCCCGCAGCCCGAATAGTGATGCACCATGACCCGGGCGCCGACGCGGGCGGTGCGCTCGCCGACCGCACTGCCGACCGCCGCAACCACGCCGCATGGCTCGTGTCCGGCGATGACCGGACCGCTCACCTTGCCAAGCCCGAGCGATGAAGTCTCGCCGGTTGCGCGATAGAACTTGAGATCGCTGCCGCACATGCCGGAGGCCTTGATCTCGACGACGACATCACGGGGTCCCGGCGCCGGATCGGGGAATTCCGCGAGTTGCAGTTTGCGTTCGCCAAGGAAAGTAACGCCGCGCATGGTCTTGCTCCCGGGCTGTCACGATCGGCTATTCTGTCGCTATGATACAGTACCGCAAAAGCAGTGCTGATAAGATCTGTTGCGCATCGAAGTATCGGGAGAGTGGCGTGAAAGTCGTATCGTATCGTCACCACGGCAAGCCGGGCGTCGGCGTCGTGACCGGGACCAAGGGCGTCGTTGCCTTGGCGAAGGCAGCGCCAGAGCTACCCAACGATCTGCGCCAGATTTTGCAGATCGATCCAACGCTGACGAAAGTGCGCGCGGCGGCGGCCGGGAAAACTGCTGACCTCACGCTCGACGATATCGCGTTCGACCCGGTGATCCGCGAACCGCACGCAACCTGGGCGCTGGCGCTGAACTACAAGCTCCACATCGAAGAGACCGGCCTGACCACCTCGCAGACTTACCCGCAGGTTTTCATGCGCATGCCGATTGCTCAGGTCGGGCACAACGAGCCGCTGTGGGCGCCGCGCAAGGCCATCGCCGAGGCTTATGACTACGAGGGCGAACTCGCCGTGATCATCGGCAAGCCCGGCCGTTACATCAAGCGCGACGAGGCCTTCGCGCATGTCGCCGGTTATTCCTGCTACAACGAAGGCTCGGTGCGCGAATATCAGGGCCACAACCGCCAATTCGGTCTTGGCAAGAATTTCGAGCGCTCCGGCAGCTTCGGGCCGTGGCTGATGACGCCGGACGAATTCGGCGATCCGGCCGATCACACGCTGATGACGCGGCTCAACGGCATCGAGCGGCAAAATGCCAAGATATCCGGGCTGCTGCACGACGTGCCGCGGCTGATCGAATATCTGTCGGAGGGCTATACGTTGCAGCCCGGCGATGTGATCGTCTCCGGCTCGCCCGGCGCCTTGCCGCTGCGGTCGGGCGAGCAGCCCGAAAAGCCGGTCGGCAAAGTGATCGTCGCCGGCCAACTCCACATGCGGGCCGGCGATGTATGCGAGGTCGAGGTTGACGGACTTGGCGTGTTGTCGAATCCGGTGATCGAAGATCCGACGCCGCTGCGCTCTAGATTCGATGGGTAGCGCGAAAGACGTCTGGACGTCAAACTCAGCGGACGTAAGCCCGACTCGATTGTAAATAAGCCAATCGTGCGAAGCCATTGAACTGGCGCAGCAGCACCGCAAGCAGCGCCTGCGCGATCGTCTCCAGGGTCGCTTGCCCCGCCGCCAACTCCCGGATCCGCCCGGCAAAGCTCTTGGCCGTGGTCTTACCGACCTTGAGCCCGAAGCCGCGCAAAATCCCGCGCAGGCTGTTCTCCACGTCGCGAAGCTTCGACTGGATCAGCTTGCGTGCCGTCAGCACAGCCCGCAGCTCCTGCGCCGCCATCGACTTGCAATGCACCGGCCGGAACCAGCCCAGCCGCATCAGTTGCGCAAGGCCCCACGCATCATTGCGGTCGCTCTTCACCGGCATCGCTTTGAACGCATCGTGCACATGCCGAGCCTCCAACAACTCTACCGCCAGACCCGCTTCCTTCATCGCCGCGTACAGCCATTGCGACACAGGTCCCGCCTCCAGTCCGATCCGCGACAGCGCCAACCCGAGCGCGCCAAAATACCCAATCAGCGCCGCCGGCTCGCTCGCAACCTTGCCCTCGCGAACGATCTTGCCGGCCGCATCCACAACGCACACGCTCGAGTATTCCAATGACACGTCGATTCCTGCATAATGCTCCATGGTCGTCCCTCGTTGATGCTTGGAGCAGGCTCACGCCCGACTCCGTTACACCATCAGTTTGAGGGACGACCGCCTGCCCGCCAAATCCCCAGCAAGCCACCTTGCCTACACCGGCGCCGGCCCGTTACCCCATCTACGCTTGCTTGGTGAAAAACAAAGGATCGTAGGTTAGGTGCCATCGCCTCAGCCCATCCCGATCTTCGACGGCCACAACGACGTACTGTTGCGGCTGCATCGGCATGCCGGCGCTGATGCGGTCGCGACTTTCCTGCAAGGCGAGGACAAGGGCCATTTGGATCTTCCTAAAGCGCGCAAGGGCGGATTTGCCGGCGGCTTGTTCGCGATCTTCGTGCCCTCGCCGAAACGCAACAACGGCGCCAACAGCGAAACGCCGTCCCAAGGAACCGGCAGCGTCATCGGCAGCGATCCTTCACCGCCTGCCGTCGACCAGACGGAGGCGCAGCGGGTTGTGTTCGCCATGGCGGCTTTGCTGTACCGCATCGAGCGGGAGTCGCAGGGCCGCGTTCGCGTCTGCCGCAATGCCGGCGATATCGAAAGCTGCCTCACCGACGACGTGCTGGCGGCGGTGCTGCATATCGAAGGCGCGGAAGCCATCGACGCCAACTTCGAGTTGCTGGACGTGCTGCACGCGGCGGGGCTGCGCTCGCTCGGCCCGGTTTGGAGCCGGCCGAATGCATTTGGGCACGGCGTGCCGTTTCGCTGTCCATCGTCGCCCGACACCGGCCCCGGTTTGACCGAGCTGGGCAAGGCGCTGATCGGCGCCTGCAACCGATTGCGGATTCTGATCGACCTATCGCACCTGAACGAACGCGGCTTCTGGGACACAGCCGCGATCAGCAATGCGCCGCTGATCGCCACGCACTCCAACGCGCATGACATAAGCCCGCATTCGCGAAATCTGACCGACCGGCAACTCGCCGCCATTCGCGAAACCGGAGGCCTCGTCGGCGTCAACTTCGCGACCCGCTTCCTGCGTCCGGACGGCCGTCACGACAAGGACACGCCCGCAGACCTGATTATCCAGCACATCGAACACATGCTCGAACATGCCGGCGAGGACGGCGTCGCATTTGGCTCCGATTTCGACGGCGCCATGATCCCCGCCGAACTAGGCGATGCCGCCGGGCTGCAAATTCTGGTGCAGGCGATGCGCAAGCGTGGATTTGGCAAGCCGCTGATCGAGAAGCTGTGTTTTCGCAATTGGCTGCGGGTGCTGGGACGAACGTGGGGCAACGGCGCATAGCAAGTAGAGGCTTATTCGAGCTACGCGGTTGTCATGCCCCGCAGAGGCGGGGCATCCAGTAGTCATTGCGATTGCAGTCGGTGCGCCCAGTGCAAAGCTTTGCACTCACGAATTACTGGATCATCCGCCGGAGCTTGTCATCGGGCCGGCCACTTCGGGCCGGACCCGTTGGCGGATGATGACAATGCAAAAGCCTCACCGCCCCTGCCCGGCAAAAATCTCCTTGAACAGCTTGGTCCACTTGTCGCCTTCGTCGAGAAATTTTGAAACATCGACCAGCGTGAGACCGGGCGGCGGTTCGGCGACGGTGCGGTTCGACGGCACGTTGCCGCGCGCGAGCAGGATGCGCTGGCCGTCGCTGAGAAAGAAATCCATGAACAGCGCCGCGGCGTAGGGATGCGGCGCCTTGGCGAACACGGCGATGCCGGTCGGCAGCGCGATGGCGGGCGGCAGCACGACGCCTTCGATCGGCGCGCCTTTGCCCTTCAGCGCGTTAACGCGGTAGCCGTAGACGGTGAGCGCCAGCGGCACTTCGCCGGCGACGACCAGGTTGGCTAGCAGCGTATGGCCCTTGCGCACGGATATTCCGTTTAAGGCGACGATGTTGCGGAACAGCGCCACGGCCTTGTCCTCGCCCATGGCGTTGGCAACTGACATGAACCAGTTGCCGTCGTCGGCCTCGATGCCGAGCTTGCCCTTCCATTTCGGGTCGAGCAGCGCGTCGTAGCTTTGCGGCGCATCGGCCGGCGCGATCAGCGTGGTGTTGTATGCGGCGGTGAAGATGCTCAAGCGCGACGTGACCCAGGCGCGATGCGGCTTAACCGCCTGCGGGATGAGCTCGGCGAAAACCGGCGATGACATTTCTTGCAGCAGCCGCTCACGCTGCAAGCCTTCCATTTCGGTGCCGGCGGTTTCCGCGACATCGGCATCGTAACGGCCGCCGCGATGCTCGGTGGCGGCGCGGCGCAGGATATCTTCCGAGCTGCCGCGCCAGAGCTGCACCTTGACGCCGTATTTCTGCTCGAAGGCGCCGGCGATGGCGTTGGTGTCGTCGATCACGGCCGAGGAATAGAGCGACACGACGCCCTCTTTCCTGGCGCCGTCGATCAGCCGCTGCGTGCGATCGGGGCCGGAGAGGTTGGCAATATCCGCGATGGTTTCGGCATGGGCGGCGGTCGCGGCGAACAGACAAGCGACGATCGTGAACAATCGCGCCAACGTTCCCCTCCCCCGCTTGCGGGGGAGGGTAGGGAGGGGGCCTGCGGCATTGAAGCTTGCACTCGCGGTGAACACTGGCCCCCTCCTGGCTCGCTTCGCTCGCCTTCCTCCCCCGCAAGCGGGAGAGGAAAAATAATCACGCAGCCTGCGGCGGTAGAACCTCCGCCGCGTAGACATCGTCCATGCGCGAGGCGAGCGCGTGTTTGGCGAGCGCCTCGGCAAACAGCTGGCGCACTTTCGGATGCTCGTCGGCGTAATCGATCTGCGTGCCGCCGAGCCGCCGGCTGATCCATGAGATCGGCACCCCTTGGCTGTTGCGCGGCGACCAATGCTTGAACGCCAGATAGCGCGCCGGCGCCGGCCCGGAATTGAAATGCTGGTGGAACCACATGTTGGGCGGCACCACCAGCGTGCCGACCTGCCACTCGAAGCGCTGCGGCTCTTCGCCCTCCGGCCACATCAGCGAATAGCCCTCGCCGGAGAGAATGACCACATGCGCGCCCGGGCCGTGGGCGTGCGCCTTCTTGTAGGTGCCGATCGGGAATTGCGAGATGTGGCTGGCGATGGTGCCGCGCGCCATGTTGAAACGGATATGGCCGCCGCCGGCGCCGCGCTCCCTGGCGCTGACGACCGGCAGATTGACCGCGTCGGGTACGAAATTGGTGCGCAACAGAAAGCCATCCTGCTCGCCCTTGGAGCTGAAATAATCCGGCTCGCCGGAAAAACGGTTCTTGAAGTCGTATGGACAGTTGAAGATGAAATCGAGGTCGTCGTAGCGATTGATGACGGTCGGCGCGTTGGTGACGGCGACGAAACGCACCACGTCCTGGCCCGAGCCGTTGAAGTGCTGGTACCAGCAGTTCAGCGGAATGGCGAAGATCGAGCCGGCCTTCCATTCGAAGGCGATGCGATTGCCGGCATTGTTCCACACCGTGGTCGAGCCGCGGCCGCTCAGGATCAGGATCATCTCCTCGTAGAGATGATGCAGCGGCTCGAGTGTCTTGCCGGGTGCGATCTCGCAGACGTAGCAGTCGTTGGAAAAGCGCGACGCCTCGTGATTGATGAACACGCCGCTGCCGCCGCGGCGCGGCCACGGCTTTAATTCGACGGTGCACAGATTGGGCACATAGTGGGCGCTGATGACGTCGAGCCCGTCGCTGCGCACCAAGCGCATATACGCCGAGTCCTTCTCGGTCCGGAACTTGTCCGCCAGTTCCTTGGAAACGACGGCGTCCTTCGGCACGCTGCCCTCCCGGTACTTTAACTCAGGTCTAACAGCGGCGAATGACCTTCGCTAGGGCAGGTCTCCTCTTCTCCCTCTCCCCGTTGGGGAGAGGGCGGGGTGAGGGGCGCGGACCTCTCGGTCAGAGCCCCCTCACCCCAACCCTCTCCCCGCTGGGGAGAGGGAGTTCGCATGCGCAAGCCCAAAAGGAATTAGAATAGCTTCGAATGCCTCGCAGCACGAAAACACCGCCCTTGCGGCGCCTCGTTCGGTTTCTCGCGATCGCCGTCATCGTCCTGCTTCTTGCACCTTATGCGATCGCGCCGTTTTACCGGTTCATCGATCCGGTCTCGACGCCGATGCTGTGGCGCTGGGCGACTGGGGCGCGTGTCGAGCGCAATTTTGTGTCGCTCGACCGCATTGCGCCGGCGCTGCCGCTCGCCGTGATCGTCGCCGAGGACGGCAGCTTCTGCCATAACCCCGGCGTCGACCTCGGCGCCATGCGCGAGGCGCTGGAAGAGGCCGACGACATCGGCGAGGCGCGCGGCGGTTCGACGCTGACCCAGCAAACGGCGAAAAATCTGTTCCTCTGGAATGGGCGCAGCTTGGTGCGCAAGGCGCTCGAATTCCCGCTGGCGCTCTGGATCAATCTGGTGCTGCCGAAGCGGCGGGTTCTGGAAATCTATCTCAACATCGCCGAGTGGGGCCCGAACGGCGAGTTCGGCGCCGAGGCAGGCGCCCGCTGGGCGTTCGGCAAGCCGGCACGCAATCTCAACGCCCGCGAGGCCGCAGAACTCGCCTCGATCCTGCCCAACCCGGTCCGGCGCAGCGCCCGCGCGCCGAGCGGCCTGGTGCGCAGGCTGGCAGGCCTTTATGAACGCCGGGGCGCCGCAAATCCGGCGCTGGATGCGTGTATTCACGCCCCCTAGCGCGGGCGGCATCCTTCTTCTATAAGCCCACCATCCCCAGCGCCCGGAGTATTACGCCATGGCCGTCCCGAAGAGAAAAACATCGCCGTCCAGGCGCGGCATGCGGCGGTCCGCCGACGCGCTCAAGGCGCCGACCTATGTCGAGGACAAGGATTCCGGCGAGCTGCGCCGCCCGCATCACATCGACCTGAAGACCGGCATGTATCGCGGCCGCCAGGTGCTGAACAAGAAGGCGGAGGCGTAGCAGTTCGCTTCGTTTCCCGGATGCGGTGCAGCACGAAGTGATGCACCGCTGATCCGGGATCGTTCCAGACTCGGAGTTTGTTACGATCCCGGGTCTGCAACGCACCACTCCGCTACGCTGCGTGCTGCATTGCGCCCGGGAAACGTTTTGAATCAGAGACGCGCATCATGTTTGCTCTTGGCTTTCCGCTCCTTCTTATTCCGTTCGCCATCTACAACATCATGGCGTTTCTGATGCCGGGCGTGGCGTGGACGGCGCCGGTGACTACCGTGCACATGATGTCCGGGCAGGACTGGGTGCTGACCTGGGAAGACCTGCTGATCGCCTTCGCCATTCTCTTGCTCTGGGTCGAGATCATCAAATCGACGCGGATCGGAATGCGCTCGGTGATGGATCACATCCTGGCGATGGGGCTGTTCATCGCCATGCTGGTCGAATTCCTGCTGGTGGGGCGGGCGGGGACCTCGACGTTCTTTCTGCTGATGATGATTGCGCTGGTCGATGTGCTGGCCGGCTTCATTGTCGGCATCCGCAGCGCCCAGCGCCAGGTCGAGATCGAAGGCCCCGAGCGATCGGTGTGATCCCGTTACAGCGAGCGCCACAGCGTGCTGTCCTGAGCAATCGGCGTGACGGCAACGCGTGCGGTAGCAACGGGCGCGCATCCTGTCCCAAAACGGGACATTGCGGGTCTGTGGCGAGAGCATCGCAAGCGGCATGCTGGGGCGGGGTTTTCCGAATTATTTAAGGTCTGCCGGTAGCTTCGCAGAGCAACGGCCGTCTGCTGTCGCCATCCGCGGACTGCAACACTCCGAAATGAGGCGACCGTGTCCCCTGGCGGTCCACCAGACCCGATCCGTTCCGGCACTCCCGACGCAGCGCAAATTCTCACCTCGATCGGCGAGGTGGCGTACGACTGGCGCATCGACAGTGACACGCTGTCGTGGGGCACCAACGTCAGCGACGTGCTGCTGATCGGCGATCCGGCGGCGATCGCGACCGGCCGCGCCTATGCGCAATTCCTCGAAGCCGAGAACGCGCAGGCGCGCTTCGACGCCGTGGTGAAATCCGACAAGCGCGACGACGGCCGCGGCGTCTTCTATCAGATTCAATATTGCGTCCGCCCAGATCCGGCTTCGGACACCAAGCTCTGGGTCGAGGACATTGGCCGCTGGTTTGCCGGCGCCGACGGCCGGCCGGCGCGCGCACACGGCCTGGTCCGCGTCATCAATGAGCGCTACGAGCACGTGCGCAAGCTCACCTATCTGGCGCGCTGCGACGGTCTCACCGGCGAACTCAACCGGCACCATTTGACCGAGGTGCTCGAAGACACCATCGACGAAGCGATCCGGTTCCGCTCGTCCTGCGGATTCCTGCTGGTCGCCATCGACAACCTGGCGCGCATCAACGAGTCCTACGGCTTCGACATCGCCGACGAGGTAATCGGCGCCGTCTCAAAGCGCGTGCGCAGCCGGATGCGCGGCAAGGACACGCTCGGCCGCTATTCCGGCAACAAATTCGGCCTGGTGCTGCGCGACTGCACGCCGGACGACATGGCGATTGCCGCCGAGCGGCTCTTGGCCGGCGTGCGCGACGACATGGTGCCGACCGCCGCCGGGCCGATTGCCGTCACCATCACCATCGGCGGCGTCACGGCGCCGCGCCATGCCCGCAGCGTCACCGAAGTGCTGTCCCGCGCGCAAGAAACCCTCGACATCGCCAAGAGCCGGCGTCGCGGCTCGTTCCTGGCCTATCGGCCCAATATCGAGCGCGAGGCGCTGCGGCGCGAGAACGTGCGCGCCACCGACGAGATCGTCGCCGCGCTCAACGAGCGGCGCATCTTTCTCGCCTACGAGTCCATCGTCGCGGCGGCGGACCGGCGGCCGGCGTTCTACGAATGCCTCATGCGCATCCGCCGTACCGACGGCAGCCTGATCGCGGCGAACGATATCATCCCGGTCGCCGAGCGCCTTGGGCTGGTGCGCCTGCTCGACCATCGCGTGCTCGAACTCGCCGTCGATGAGATGATCGCGGCGCCGGCACTCCAGGCGAGCCTGAACGTCTCGGCCGCATCGACCACCGATCCGGACTGGTGGGCGGGCCTGGGCTCGCTGTTGCGCTCGCATGCCGGCGTGGCGGAACGCCTCACCGTCGAAATCACCGAAAGCGCCGCGATCCACGATATCGACGAGACGCGTGGGTTCGTCGCGCGCGTAAAAGATCTCGGCTGCCGCATCGCCATCGACGATTTCGGCGCCGGCTACACCTCGTTCCGCAATCTGCGCAAGCTCGGCGTGGATATCGTCAAGATCGACGGCGCCTTCGTGCACGACATGCTACGCTCGGAAGACGACCGCGCCTTCGTGCGCACGCTGATCGATCTCGCCAAGCGGCTCAAGCTGAGCACCGTCGCCGAATGGGTGCAGAGCGAAGAAGCGGCGAAGACCTTGCAGGACTGGGGCTGCGATTATTTGCAGGGTGCGCTGATCGGCCTCGCTTCAACCGAGCGGCCGTGGATCGCGAGCCTCGCGCAAGCGATCTAGGGCGTGGCCTCGTAACCGCGCGGCGATCCGCGGCAGGCAGCCTCAAGGGTACCGCTACGTCAATGCGGAGTTCCGGGTTGCCCGAACGCTTCCCCCTTGCCAAGATCGGAGCGGCGATTGAAGGCGGCCGGGAAGCGGCGGCTTGCTCTCGGGCGTGGGATTTCTTCGAACATCTTTCTCCGGCATGTGCGGCCTGATCGTCGTTTCGGCCGCGTGCGATTTCGAGGTCTCGGGCGAGAAATTTTTTGAAAGGAGCCATTTTTTGAAGGAGCGATGGCGATGGAACTCGGGCTTGCAAACAAGACGGCGCTCGTCACGGGCGGGAGCAAGGGAATAGGCCTTGAGACGGCCCGCGCGCTGGCGCGGGAGGGCGTGAAAGTTCTTATCTGCGCGCGCCGGGAAACGGCGCTCGCCGATGCGGCGCGCGACATTATGCGGACCACCCAAGCGAAGATCGAGACGCACCCGCTCGACGTGACCAAAGTCGAACAGATCGAAACGATGCCGCGCATCGTCAGCGACAAGCTCGGCCACATCGACATCCTCGTCAACAATGCCGGCACCGGCACCTACAAGCCCTTTCTCGAAGTGACCGACGAGGAACTCGTCGACGGCATGGCGATCAATTTCTTCGCGCAATTTCGCATCTGTCAGCGCATCGTGCCGATGATGATCGCGCAAGGCGCGGGCCGGATCGTCAATGTGAGCGGCCAGACCGGGATCATGACGCTAAACCCGCCGTTCCTGTCGTCCTGCACGGGGCCTGCGAAAGCGGCCGAGATCCGGCTCGCCAAGGTGCTCGCCAACGAGCTTGCGCCGCATAACATCCGCGTCAACTGCGTGATACCGGGCTTCATCAATACGCCGGAGCGCTTTGCCAAATGGGAACGCGAACTTGCCAAGCGCCAGCTCAGTCCCGAGGACGCCGCGCGCGAGCGATCGCTTTGGTCGAGCAATCAGGGGATGCGTGATACGCGCTGGGGCACGCCCGAGGAGATTGCCAATCTCATCGTCTTTGCCGTCTCGGATGCGGCGAGCTACATCAACGGCGCGGAACTCGTCGCCGACAATGCGATGGACAAGTCCTGAAAGGGCGATCAGGCGGCCTTTGCGTCCTCAAGGATCATGTCCGCGCCCTTCTCGCCGATCATGATTGTGGCCGCGTTGGTGTTGCCGGAAACGACCGCCGGCATGATCGAGGCATCGACCACACGCAGGCCGGCAAAACCGCGTACCCGCAGCCGCTCATCGACCACGGCATTCTGGTCCTGGCCCATCCGGCAAGTGCCCACGGGGTGATAGGTGGTGGAGCCGCGGCGGCGGATAAAATCGAGCAACTCGTCGTCGTTGTCGCATTGCTTTCCAGGCTCGATCTCCTCGGCGATATGGCGCGCCATGGCGGGTGCCTGAAAGATGCGGCGCATCGCGTTGACGCCCGCCACGATGGTCTCGCGATCCTTTTGCGTCGCCAGGTAGTTCGGGTGGATTGCCGGCGCCGCTCGCGGATCGGCGGATTTGATTTTCACATAGCCGCGGCTCTCCGGCCGCAGCAACACGCAATTGCCGGTCACGCCCGGGAACGGATGCAGGTCTCCACCGATGGTGCCGGCCGAGAACAGGGAAATCGAGCATTGCGAGTCGGGCGTTTCCGATGTGGGAAGCGCGCGCACGAAACATGCGGAAGAGACCGCCGGGATAGCGAGATAGCCGCGGCGCGTGAGGACATAGTGCAAGCCGTGTGTGAGCTTTCCGCTCCAGGTGCGAACCGCATCGTTGAGCGTGATCGGTTCCTTGCAACGTAAAATGATGCGACCTGAGAAATGGTCGTTGAGATCGTCGCCGACGCCTGGGGCATCGGCGATCACGTCGATGCCGTGCGACTTGAGGAGCGCCGCCGGTCCGAGCCCCGAAAGCTGCAGCAGTTGCGGCGAATTGAAAGCACCCGAAGCGACGATCACCTCGACATTGGCCCGCGCGTTGTGTTTGTCGTTGCCGGCAAGATACTCGACGCCGCTGGCGCGGCGGCCATCGAAGACGACGCGCGTGGCGAGCGCTTCTGGAACCACCTTGAGATTGGCGCGGCGTCGCGCCGGCTTGAGATAGCCGGTCGCGGTCGAGGAGCGCACGCCGTTACGCATGGTGGTCTGGTAATAGCCCACGCCTTCCTGCGCCGCGCCGTTGAAATCGTCGTTGCGTGGATAGCCGCATTGCAGCGCCGCCTCGACATAGGCTTCGGCGAGCGGATGCCGGTCGCGCAAATCCGAGACCCCAAGCGGCCCGCCGGTTCCGTGGAATTCATCCGCGCCGCGCTCGTTGTCTTCCGCCTTGCGGAAATAGGGCAGCACGTCGTCGAAACCCCAGCCGGCATTGCCGAGCTGTCGCCAATAGTTGAAGTCCTCCGCCTGTCCGCGGATATAGATCAATCCATTGATCGAACTGGACCCGCCGAGAACCTTGCCGCGCGGCGCGATGACCTCGCGGTTGTGGCAATCGGGTTGCGGCTCGGTCGCGTAGCACCAATTGAACCGGCGATCGCTGAAGAGCTTGCCAAAGCCGAGCGGAATATGAAGCCACGGGTGCAGGTTGCTAGGGCCCGCCTCCAACAGCAGCACGCGATGCCGGCCCGACGCAGTCAGCCGATCGGCCAGAACGCACCCGGCGCTGCCGGCCCCCACGATGATGAAGTCGAACGCCTCTGAATTCGGCACGCGTTTCCTCATAAGGTTTCTTGGTGTTGCAAATGGAAACGATATCACGGCTCAAAATGGAGGTCTGTGACGTATTTCACCGACTGCCGAGACGCAAAATGTCTGCCCCGCAAGCGATCCGGTGGTGCCGAAGGCGGCGATGCTCCGGCCCAGATTCTAGATCGAGCGGTTGACGCCACCATCGACGACGATTGTCTGGCCGGTGAGGTAGCCGGCTTGCGGCGAACAGAGATAGGCGCAGAGATCGCCGATTTCGTTCGGCCGTCCCATTCGGCGCACCGGAATGGTTGCGGAGAAGCGCTTGAATTGCTCGTCGGGCGTTATGCCCAAACTCTTCGCCCGAGCGGAAAGTATCTCGGTGAGGCGATCGGTCATGATGGGTCCGGGCGCGATATTGTTGACGGTGATGCCGTACGGCGCGAGATCCGACGCAATGGTTTTGGCCATGACCGTAACGCCGGCGCGAATCGAATCCGACACGACAAGATCGGTCATCGGCTCTTTCACGCCGTAGCCGGTCAGGTTGACGATGCGGCCGCGCCGCGAAGCCTTCAGAGCCGGTAATGCCTCACGTATGAGGCGAACGGCGCTCATCAAATTGAGCTGGTAGGCAATATCCCAGTCGCCATCGCCGGCCTTTTCGAAGGCAGCGGTCGGCGGACCGCCGGCATTGGTGACGAGGCAATCGAGACCACCCAATGTGGCAATGGCCTCGGCCACAACGCGTTTTACCTCAGCGGGCCGCGAAACGTCGGCGGCGGAATAACCGGCGGCGCCAATCTCCGCCGCCGCTCGTTTGAGCTCTTCTGCGTTGCGCGAACAGACGAAGACGCGAGCGCCTTCGTCGGCCAGTGCTTTGGCGCAGGCCTTGCCAAGTCCCTTACTGGCGCCAGCAATGAACGCCCTGCAGCCTTTCAAACCGAGATCCATCGGGAAGCCTTTCGGCGGCCGATTGCACGAGGCGAGTTGCAAAATCGGCCGGACTGAGAAGTGCGCCTAGCGCAGCTTGTAGAGCGCATGCCGCCGGTTGCGGGTGAACGGCCTCACCTCACCGGGCCAGCGCCCGGCTTCACCAGCCTTCGCCCATTCGCGGCTCACCAAGACATGAGGGCCGTCGATCTCATAGAGAGCGCTGTAGCGCGGGCTGGCCTGTTCGACCCGCCTTGCCTCGCCGCCGATGCTGATGACGAACGGCTCTCCCTCGATGCGGGCGACGGCATGCACGCCCGGCACCTTTAAGAGATTGGGCACATGCTCGGCGTCGTACACCTCGTTAAAAAGCGCCTCCTTGTCGGGGTCCACATCAATGCTGGCGACGAACAGGTATTTGGAGTTGATCGGCATAAAATCCTTCCTTTGCCGGCCGTGTCACGTGTGACGACTGGCGGTTGCCAAATAGGCATGCTCCAGCCGGTGCGGCAGATCGGCCTCGCCGGTTCTGGCTTCCAGCACGATCGATCCGCGCGCGAGCGCATAGACGCGATCGGCGAGCGCCAGCGCTTTCTCGATCAACTGCTCGACCAGCAACACCGCGGTCCCGGCCTCGCGCAGCCGCCGCACCACCACGAGCACGCGATCCACCAATACCGGCGACAGGCCGGCGGAAGGCTCGTCCAGCATGAGCAGTCGCGGCCGTCGAACCAAACCCTGTGCCACCGCCAGGATCTGCTGCTGGCCACCGGACAGCGCAGCCGCGCGTTCGTGGCGCTTGGCGGCGATTTCGGGGAAGAGCCCGAGCGCCTCCTCGACGCGCTCGGCGCGCTCGGCGCGTGGCAGGTCGTAGGCCGCCAGCAGCAGGTTGTCGAGCACCGCAAGCTGCGTAAACACGCGGTGCCCCTCGATGACATGCGCGAGCCCGGCTTTCACGGTATCGCGCGGACTGGCGCCGGCGAGATCGCGACCGGCGAAACGCACGCTTCCCGACCAAGGCAACAGTCCCGACACCGCGCGCAACAGCGTGGTTTTGCCGGCGCCGTTAGGGCCAAGCAGCGCCACCACCTCGCCCGCGCCCACCGTCAGGTCGATGCCGTGCAGCACGCCGATCTTGCCGTAGCCGGTTGCGAGGCCGGCGATGTCCAGCAGCGGATCAGCCGCCGAGATAGGCATTGACCACCTCCCGATGCGAGCGGATTTCGGCCGGGGTCCCGGCCGCGAGCATCCTGCCGAGATTGAGCACGGTGACGTGGTGGCAGATGTCGAAGATCAGATCGGCATGATGCTCCACCAACAGCACGCCGGTGCCGGCCCGGGCGATCGCCAGCAGCAGCGCGCCGAGCCGCCCGATCTCCTCGGCCGAGAGTCCGGCCGCCGGCTCGTCGAGCAGCAGGAAAGCCGGGCGCAGCATCAACGCGCGAGCGATCTCCGTGAAGCGCAACTCGCTGTGTTGCAACCGATCGGCTCGCACAGCGGCGAGCCGCTCCAGCCCGACCGCCGCCAAGGCCAGCATGGCGGTGTCGCGCAGCATGACTTCGTCGCGCCGATGGCGCGGCAGCGACAGCAATGATTCGACGAACGTGCCCTCGCCGTCGATGGTGCCGCCGATCATGACGTTCTGCAGCACCGACGCGGAGCCGACAATGCGGGGGGTCTGGAACGTTCGCGCAATCCGCATGTGCGCGCGCCGGTGGCGCGCAAACACCGGCAGCGCGGCGCCGTTCAGCCTAACCGCGCCGTACTGCTGCGCGTAGTACCCGGAGATGACATTCAGTGTCGTGGTCTTGCCGCTGCCGTTGGGGCCGATCAGTCCATGCACTTGACCCGGCCGGATCTCGAGGTCGAGACCGTCGATCGCATGCACCCCGCCGAAGCTCAGCGCCACCTGTTCCAGCGTCAAGGCGCCGGCATCGGGCGGCGCGCCGAGCAGCCGCTCGATCAGGTCGGGCCGCGGGATGATCGCGCGGTCGCTCTCGATCGGGCGGCGGTTCTTGAAATCTAGGATCTCGGCAATTCCGCCCGGGATCGCAAGCACGATGACGAGCAGCAACACCGCATAGAGAAACGTCGACCACGCGACCAATGGCGCAGCGAATTCCGGCAGCACCGTTAAAAGAATCGTGCCGAGGAGCGGCCCGAGAATGGAGCCACGCCCGCCGATCAGGATGGCGATGAAGAACAGGATCGACAGGTCGAGCGTGAACGCGTCCGGCGTGATGTAGGATTGCAATGCGGCGAATAGCCCGCCGGCAACTGCTGCAACCGCGCCGCTGAACATGAACACTGCCCCCAACAGAGCAGGTTTTGCGATGCCGCTTGCTTCTGCCGCGACCTCCGCATCGCGGATCGCGGTGAGCGCGCGGCCGAAGCGGCTTGCCGCGACATTCGCCGTCATCCATGTGCAGATCGCCGCCAGGCCGAAGCAGAAATAATAGAAGCCCCACTGGGAGGAGAAGGGTTCTGGGAAGATCGGCCCGGCAACGCCCACTCCACCGCCAGTAACGCTCTGCCAAGCCAACGCCACCTGGGTGACGATAGTGGCGAAGCCAAGCGTCGTGATGGCGAAATAGAAGGTACGCAGCCTCAGCGCCGGCAAGCCGATGATCAAGCCAAAGATGGCGCCGACCGCGGCAGCAATCGCCAGCGCCAGATAGGGCGGTAACGCTGGCGTGACGGTGCCGGCCGTGAGCACGCTGGTGGTGTAGGCTCCGAGCGTGAGCAGCGCCACCCAGCCGATCGCGATCTGGCCGGCGAATCCGACGACCAGGTTGAGGCCGGACACCAGCACCCAATAGACGCAGGCGCGGGTCGCGATCACGCCCCAATAGCCGCCGCCGAACAGTGGGAACGCGACGCCGACAACGAGCAGCGCCAGGAAGGGCAGCGCCGCGCTGAACGTGCTCGCGGAGCCGAGCACGTTCGGGCGGCTCGGGCGCAATTGTGCCGCCGGTGTATCCATCAAACGCGGCGTTGGAGGGCCGCGCCGGCGAGGCCCTCGGGGCGCGCCAGCAGGACGATGATGAACACTGTGAATACCGCCACCGAGGCGAAGATGCCGCCCACCAGGAAGTTCGCGGTTTGCTGAAACAGCCCGAGCAAGAGGCCGGCGACCACGGCACCACGGTTGTTGCCCATCCCGCCCAACGCGACTGGGACGAAGCCATAGAAGGTGAGCAGCGGCGCATTAGCAAAGAAGGCAAGCAGCATCTCGCCGCCGGCAAAGCCCGCGAGCGCGCCGATCACGCCGGCGAGCGCATAACTCGTCATGCGCAAGCTGCGTTCCGGCAGGCCGAGCGCGCGCGCGGCATAGGTGTCCTCGGCGATCGCCAGAAAGGCGCGGCCGATGAGGGTGTGGCGATAGAGCAACTCCAGGCCGACGATCACGGCCGCGCAGGCGAGCATCGGCAGCCAGAATTGCTGATCGAATCCGCCGCGGGCGATGGCGAAGAGCCGCGGAAATGGCTGCGGCTCCGTGCTCCACTCGATCGCGGTGAACTGCTGGATGATCAGCGCCAGCGCGAGCGTGGAGAGCACGTAGAGATGCTGGTCGAGGCTCCTGAGCACCGGCCGCACGGCGACGATCTCGGTGACGATACCGAGCACCGCGCCGCCGGCCAGTGCCAAGAAGAAGCCGACAGCCGCCGGCATACCCATGCGGGCGATGAACAGCGAGCCCAGCACGCCGCCCAGCATCCCGAGCGTGCCCGCGGTGAAGCTGAACACGCGCGAGGCGGAGAACATCACGTTATAGGTGATGCCGATCAGTGCGTAGATGCAGCCGATCGCCAGCCCAGTCGAGACGATCGATTCGACCATCGGCTCAAGCGCTGTAGCCGGGAGCCAGGTTGAACGCGCCGTCCTTGAGCGAATTGGCCTCGACCATCACGATTTCGTTGTCCGGATAGCCATCGTGCCGATCGGGGGCGAAGGAGATGTCGCCGTAGACACCCGGGAATCCCTTGAGCTTGTTGAGATAGCCGACGATCTGCTCCGGCTCGGTGCCGACGGCTTTCATTGCCTCGGCGATCAGCCGCGGGCTGTCATAGCCGAGCGCGATCCACCACAGCAGTGTGTCGCCCATGTCGATCTTGGCGCTCTTCAAACGGTCGAGGAAGGCGCTGGTACGATCTGAAAGTTTGCCGCCCGGGGCGTAGCAAACCGGGCGGAAATTGTTGGGATAGACCTTCGCCCAGTATTCGGGCTTTTCCAGCAAGGCCTTGGTCTGGCCGGAGCCGAGCGTGGTCTGGCCGACGATCGGCACGTCCCAACCCATGTCGCCGCGCGTGTTGATGATGCGGGACAGGAAGCCGGCATTGACGCTCCAGGGCATGATCGCTTCGGCACCTGCGGATTGCATGCGCAAAAGCTCGGGCTTGAGGTCCGGATTGGCGGCGTCGACGTTGCCTTGATAGACCACTTCGGCGCCTTTGGCCCTGAGCATCGGCACATAGGCGTTGACCGATGCGGTGCCATAGCCGGTGGTATCGCTGATCACCGCGACCTTTTTGCGCTTGAGCACTTCCACCACATAGCGGTTCGCGGCGCCGCCGATCTGCTGGTTGGTGGGCGCGTTGCGGAAGCACATCGGATATTTCTGCGGGTCGGTCAGGCTGTCGACCCAGCAGGGATGGACCTGCGGCGTGTTCGTGCGTGCGAGCAGCGGCACGACCGCGAGCGACTCGCCGGAATTGACCGGGCCGAAGACGACGCTCACCTTCTGCCCGTGCGTGAGCTCCGCCGCTCCGTTCACGGCCTTCGTCGGATCGCTTTGGGTATCGCGGGTAATCAGTTCGATCTGCCGCCCGCCGATGCCGCCGGCCGCGTTGATCTCCTGCACCGCCAACTGGATTCCGCGATTGATCCCGACCCCAGTGGACGATGAGGGACCGGTGAGCGCCGGCAGATAACCGACCGAGATCGGATCTTTGGCGGCGATCGCGGGCTTGGCTAAGCCGCCTGCAATGGCGGCGGCGCCGGCCGACGCCAGCGCTTGACGACGAGTCATGGACATTTTGATTTCCTCCCTAAGCGTGTCTTGATTTACTCACAAAGCTTGTCGAGGTCTCTCGGACTTCTGCGACGTACTATAGCCTCGGCTTGATGGTCCGCAAAGCGCCCTGTCTCCGTCAGAAACTCAAACTCGAACGTAGTGGTCGTGTGATCCGCCGTATGGGTCCGCCTGTGGCCACTAGCGAACATGCCAGCCGTTCCGCAGAATGTTCGCCTTTGAGGGAAGAGCGTATGTCCAGCGCGGCGTGTCTAGTGAGTACACGCCTTAGTCAGTCGTTGCCGCCGGTCAGCTTATCGACCTTGCGCTTCATCTCGTCGAGTTGACGCTTGAGATCGTCGATATCGCCACCCTTGGATGCCGGCTTGTCCGTCTCCGGCGCGGCGCCGCCGCCCTGGCTTTCGCGCCGCGCAAACGGCGTGAACATGGCGAAGGCGCGCTCGAACATTTCCATATTGCGCCGCACCGTCTCTTCGAGCGCGCCGAACGGGCTTACGCCGAAGGCTTGTGCCAACTGTTCGCGGAACTTCTCCTGCTCGCGGGTCAGCGAGTCGATGGAGACTTCGAGATAGCGCGGCACCAGCATCTGCATGCTGTCGCCGTAAAACCGGATGAGCTGGCGCAGGAACGCAATCGGCAGCAGGTTCTGGCCCTCCTTGTTCTCCTGCTCGAAAATGATCTGGGTCAGCACCGAGCGGGTGATCTCCTCGCCGGTCTTGGCGTCATAGACGACGAAATCCTCGCCGCTCTTGACCATGGCGGCGAGGTCTTCGAGCGTGACATAGGTGCTCGTGCCGGTGTTGTAGAGCCGCCGGTTGGCGTACTTCTTGATCGTGACCGGCTCGGCGGTCTTGGTTGTGGTGTCGGACATCACAGCGGTCGCCCAATTTTGCCGCCAAAATAGGCGGTTTCGCCCGGCAGGGCTACCGTTTTGTGACCGCTGCGTAGGGGCGGGTTTCAAACCCGCCCCTATATGGCATGCCAGCGATGCGGCCACTTGCAGCCCGTTGCAGCCTTGTCGACGGCGGGTCGCGTCCTTATGACATAATATCAACAATCCAGCGGCCAGGCCGCGCGCGAAGTAACCCCAAGACCTAAGCTCCAGAGCCCGGAAGGACCTTGCCATGAAAGACGATGTCGTAATTGTCAGCGCCACGCGCACGCCGGTCGGTGCATTCAATGGCGCATTCGCCGCGCTGCCGGCCCACGAGCTTGGCAAGACGGCGATCAAAGCGGCGCTCGACCGCGCCGGCGTGGACGGGCCGCGCGTCTCCGAAGTGATCATGGGTCAGATCCTCACCGCCGGGCAGGGCCAGAACCCGGCCCGCCAGGCCTCGATCGCAGCCGGCGTCCCGGTCGAAACCCCGGCCTGGAGCGTCAACATGCTGTGCGGCTCCGGGCTGCGCTCGGTCGCGCTCGGCTACCAGGCCATCGTCAACGGCGATTCCGACATCGTGGTCGCCGGCGGCCAGGAATCCATGAGCGTCGCGCCGCACTGCGCGTATCTGCGCAGCGGCGTGAAGATGGGCAACTTCGACATGATCGACACCATGATCAAGGACGGGTTGTGGGATGCCTTCAACGGCTATCACATGGGCAACACCGCGGAGAACGTGGCGCGGCAGTGGCAGATCACCCGCGCCCAGCAGGACGAGTTCGCGGTCGCGTCGCAGAACAAGGCCGAGGCGGCGCAGAAGGCCGGCAAGTTCAAGGACGAGATTACGCCGGTGACCATCAAGAGCCGCAAGGGCGATGTCGTGGTCGATGCCGATGAATATCCCAAGCACGGCACCACGCTCGAAACGCTCGGCAAGTTGCGTGCCGCTTTCGACAAGGACGGCACCGTCACCGCCGGCAATGCCTCGGGCATCAATGACGGCGCCGCAGCGGTCGTGCTGATGACGGCGAGCGAAGCGGCCAAGCTCGGCAAGACGCCGCTGGCGCGCATCGTGTCGTGGGCGCAGGCCGGCGTCGATCCGAAAATCATGGGCACCGGCCCGATCCCGGCGTCGCGCGCCGCGCTGAAGAGGGCGGGCTGGAATGTCGGCGATCTCGATCTTGTCGAGGCCAACGAGGCGTTCGCCGCGCAGGCCTGCGCCGTCAACAAGGACCTCGGCTGGGACACCGGCAAGGTCAACGTCAACGGCGGCGCTATCGCCATCGGCCATCCGATCGGCGCGTCGGGCACGCGCGTCCTGGTGACGCTGCTGTACGAGATGCAGAAGCGCAACGCCAAGAAGGGCCTCGCCACGCTGTGCATCGGCGGCGGCATGGGCATCGCCATGTGCGTGGAACGCTGAGCGCGTTACGGAAATGTTCGCTCGATGTCATCATCCGCCAACGGGTCCGGCCCGAAGTGGCCGGCCCGATGACAAGCTCCGGCGGATGATCCAGTAACGATCGAGCGTACGGCAGATGTCGGTGCTTACTGGGTGCCCCGCTTGCGCGGGGCATGACAGATAAAGAAATTTCAGGGAGGATTGTTCATGGCCCGCGTTGCGTTGGTGACGGGTGGCACGCGCGGCATCGGCGCGGCAATTTCCAAGGCGCTCAAGGCGGCGGGCTACAAAGTCGCGGCCACATACGCCGGCAACGAGGAAGCCGCGCAGAAGTTCAAGGCCGAAACCGGCATCGGCGTCCACAAGTGGGACGTGTCGTCCTACGAGGCGTGCGCCGCCGGCATCAAGCAGGTGGAGGCCGAGATCGGCCCGATCGAGGTGCTGGTCAACAATGCCGGCATCACCCGCGACGCCATGTTTCACCGCATGAAGCCGGAGCAATGGAACGAGGTGATCACCACCAATCTCGGTTCACTGTTCAATGTGACGCATCAGGTCTTTGGCGGCATGCGCGACCGGAAATTCGGCCGCATCGTCAACATCTCCTCGATCAACGGCCAGAAGGGCCAGATGGGCCAGGTGAACTATTCCGCCGCCAAAGCCGGCGAGCTCGGCTTCACCAAAGCGCTGGCGCAGGAGGGCGCGCGCTCAGGCATCACCGTCAACGCGATCTGCCCCGGCTACATCGCGACCGACATGGTCAAGGCGATGTCGCAGGAGGTTTTGCAGAAGACCGTGCTGCCGCAGATTCCGATTGGGCGGCTCGGCGAACCCGAAGAGGTCGCGCGCTGCGTGGTGTTTTTGGCCGCCGACGATGCCGGGCTGATCACCGGCGCGACATTGACGGCGAACGGCGGGCAGTATTTCGCGTAGATCTCCCTCGCCCCGCGTGCGGGGAGAGGGTTGGGGTGAGGGGGCCTCTCCGCTGGGTTGAGCTCCGCGGAAAAGTTTTAGGCGAGGTAGGGTCACCGACGCGCTCAGAATCGCGGATAGGCCCCCTCACCCTCCTCGCTTCGCTCGTTGACCTCTCCTCCGCACAGCGGGGAGAGGTGATTCATTCCGGCGACCAATCCTTCGGCGCTAACTCAAACCCGAAAAAATCAAAGCCCGGCGCCACCGTGCAGCCGGCGAGCGTCCAATCGCCGAGCGATTGCGCCGCCTGCCGGGCGTGAGCCGGCACGATCGCTTGCGGACGCTCGCCGGCGGCAAGATCGCCGCCCAGCGTCACGTGTTCGATGCGTCCGTTGCCTTGCGCGATTTCAAGCATGAGCGGCGCGCCGGCATGCCAGTGCCAGACTTCCACCGCATCGACGCGGTGCCAGTGCGAGCGCTCGCCGCGCGCCAGCAGAAAATAGATTGCGGTCGATGCAGGGCGGCCAACCCCCACCC